>Ga0209636_10007402_pt1 | contig 11206 bp, 8 predicted proteins | sample DeeMarSWOR152_54_FD_187464 | JGI IMG/M metagenome (GOLD analysis project Ga0209636, IMG submission 187464) | Marine sediment microbial communities from White Oak River estuary, North Carolina - WOR-1-52-54 (SPAdes) (version 2) | ecosystem: Environmental > Aquatic > Marine > Intertidal zone >... | reverse complement strand
CCCGCCAGTGGCGAACAATCCGTGGAAGATCCCGCCGGCAACGAGCACTGGAATGCGATAATACCAACGCAGTTCGCCGCGAGCAGCCCCCCTGCGGAACAGGAAGACCAGCTCCATGGAGGAGACTGCCACGATGAATGCACCCAGAATCATCCTCAGCTGGGCTTCATCGGCAAGTCCTCTGCCCCATATTCCGATGGGTATACCTATGGCTGCTGCCGGCAGGATTTGGCGCAGCAGTACCCGCCACCGAATATGTCGAAACCATCGGACTACCAGCCATAGGCTTTGCAGCAGAGCAAGGATAACCAGGACCGGGACAAGCGTGTCTAGAGGAATGAGGTGTACCCCCAGGGCGAGGGCGATCAGGGTGGCACCAAATCCTAGAAAGGTCTCGGCGGTGTGGGCAAGAAGGAGGATACATCCTAGGAGAAAAAGGCTCATCGGCAGGTGGCTCGCTCAGTGGACACGGTACAGGTCACTCAGATACTGAATGGCGAAGTCCTTGGCCATACCCCGGTCTGGCATCGAACCAATCATGCCGTACATGGCAGCTTCCCCGGCGATGTCTTCTGCCTTCAATTTGGCGACTTCCTCGACCGCCTGGCCCAGGTCTGCGAGGAAAGGCTCGATAATTGAGGCGTGTGCCGGTGATATAGTCATGTGCAGGCAAGGGGGCAGATGCTGGCTATCGATATACCATCGGAACGCTTTCATCTGTTCCCCCAGGGCATAGACGTTGAGGACATCGCTGCCGAAAGCGAACACCGTCGCTTTTGGTTCTCCCAGGACGTACAACTCAGGGATGGCTTCAATTCCTTCTATGAGCTTCCTGGTGGTCTCCACGCTAGTTTTTGCCAAATGCATGAAACCTTTCAGGCCGAGATACTTGATGATAGCCCAGCTTGCGGCGACGGGGCCGCCGGGTCTCGCCCCTGATATGGAGGGCGTACCGTATACGCCGCCGGGCCAGTCGGCATAGGCGAAGAACTGGTGCTGGCGAAGCTCGGCATTTCGGTACAGGATGGTCGATGCGCCCTTGGGTATGAAACCGTACTTGTGAATGTCGGCGGATATGGAACTCACACCCGGAACGGCAAAATCGAAAGGCGGGATGGGGTGTCCAAGCTTGGAAAGAAACGGCAGTATGAATCCACCTACACACGCATCCACGTGCAGCCAGACATTCTTCTGCACAGCAACTTCTGCCAGTTCCTCGATGGGATCAATCATGCCGTGTGGGTAAGAAAACGCCGACCCGATGACCATGATTGTATTCTCATTTATGGCGCTGCGCATAGCTCCCACGTCGGCCCGCAAGGTTTTGTCCGTCGGCACGATGACCGTCTTGACTCCCAGGAAATGGGCCGCCTTGTTGAAGGCGGGATGAGCCGAAAGGGGCATCACCAGCTCAGGGTCCTGAACTGAGGGACGCTGAGTCCGGGCGAAGTCACGTGCCGCTTTGACCGCCATCATGATGCTTTCCGTCCCGCCAGAGGTCATGCTGCCAACCGTTTCCGAGTCACCGCCCAGCAGGCTCGCTGTCATGGAGACCATCTCCGTCTCCATCTTCAGCAGGCTGGGGAAAGCAAAGGGGCTTAGGCCGTTTTCATTGATGAATACGCTGAAGGCCTCCTCCGCAAACTCCTTTATGTCTTCTCCAGCGTTGTAAATCAGGCTGAAAGCCCGGGCGTTTTTCCAGTCGGTGTCATCGGACTTCAGAGCATGCAGCGTCGAAAGCAGCTCTTCCCGCGGCATCCCTTTTTGTGGAAACTGAATCTGCACCATGGGTTCTCCTTCCTTTGATCAATTGACCATCTCACATCGGACACAATCGTGCATGGCCTGTGGCACGGCTTACATCACAGGGATGTTCCCTCAGAGCATGTGTAGCGTGTATGCCACGCCTATCCCCAGGTAGGTAGCGATGACCCAGCCGATGATTCCCGTTATGACGCCGGTAACCACGATTTCCTTGTTTCTCAGTGCGGCTGCTATCATCGGCACAAATGGAGGGGAAAAGACGCCGGCGACAGACGTGATAATCACCGTGTCGGCATCGACCTTGAAGATGGCTGCCAGGGCCACATGAATGATGAGACCCAAGAATATGGCAATACTGACATAGCCAATCATGGCCGGCGCCGTCGAAAGCAGCTTGCTCAAATCGGCCATCGAGCTCACCACCAGGCAGAAAATGAGGATGATGTACTGTCCAAGCTGGAAGGTCATCGGTATCCTTCTGATGGCGGGTATGAAGGAGCAAACGATACCAAGCGTGCAAACCGTCAAAATGGCAACGACCATGGCTATATCCTGCGGGAACACGAAGGTCAGCCCCGCTCCGACAGCGAAGATACCCAGCGCAATGCCGAAGGCTGCGAGCAGCGGCAGCGCTTTCTTCCGGTCTAGAACAGCGGTGTAGGAGCTGAAATCCTCAACGCCCTTGCCCTGGCTTTCTCCCTGGGCAGGTTGAAAACGCGGCAGGAACACAAGCAGGATTCGCTGGAGGACGGTCATCAGCAACAGCAGGTAGATGGCGGATACAACGACGTCGGAGGTGTGAGCTGCTATATATGTGGTCGGATCGATCTGCAATGCAGTCCCGATGGCCGCCAGGTTGGGTGTCCCGCCCGTATACACGCCTATCAACATCCCGCCAACCTTCCAGCTTTCTTCCCCTATCGTGTGCCTGAAGACGAGAAAGCCGACGGCGGTTGCTATCACCACCGCCACTGCCGCCAGTGCAAAGGAGAGGATGGACTTACCGGCTAGGCGCGACCATTTCTTGATGTCGATGGAGAAGAAGATGAGAGGCAGCGCGATAGGTATGGTCAGGGTCATAAGGAGGTCCTGCACCTCAAACATGTTCTCCGGCAGAATCCCAGCGTTGCCCACCGCTATGCCGATAACGTAGCAAATGACAACCGTGCCAACCTTGTCCAGCCAAGAATACCTGTGACAGAGATAAATCACCAGGGCAGGTAAAAGCACATAGAATGCAATCCAGAAGGCTACCATCATGTTCCTCCGTTAGAGCTGTTGTGCCTTGAGCGCCGAACCAACGGCAGGGCCACCTGTCATCATAGGGTGTTTGGCGTTGGCTTGAATCATATCACCGACGGGTTTAGGTGTCCAGTGCCCTGCGGTTGCCGTAGTCATCGTGGGGGAGAGGCGACGGGCTAGCGTAGGGACGGGTCTTCAGACCTGTCCGAAGGTCACCCTCACCCTAGTCCTATCCAATCAAGGGAGCAACTGTCTTAGATCTCAATGGCATACTCCGAAAATCCGAGCTACGCTGTAGTCCCAGGGGGTTTGATTCTTAAGCATGACGTCTAAGATGGTAAGCAGCTTACGCATGCAGGCGGTAAGGGCAACTTTTTTAGCCTTTCCAGCAGCGCAAAGACGCTGGTAGAAGCTTCTAATTAATGAGACACTATCCCGAGTTGACATGCCTTTCCTGTTGTGGTATTATGTCGTTTTGTGAAGGTCGAAATGCTTAATCAGGCCAACGGCTTCCGTTTCTTCTTCTTCTTTTTTGGGTTTACCACGCTTGTATGTGGGCCTGGGAGGGCATTGCCCTAGCAAAGAAAAGCAGGAACAGAACACCAGAAGCGGAAAAGCCTCCCAGGCGGGAGGCTTTTTTACGCTTCCGAGGAGTACAGGCAAAGAATATTTGAGAAAAGATGGCGTGTCTAAGTTGAGCGCCCTGGATGGAGATAAACACCGTATGACAGGTAGGGATACAATCCCCCAGCTTATCAAGAGTAACTACGAAAGATGGGGCCACGGGACGGCCATGTGCATGAAGAATCGTGGCGTCTGGCGGAGTTATAGCTGGAAAGAATACTACGAAAGGGTAAAATGGTTCTCGCTCGGCCTGATATGCCTTGGCCTTGAGCGAGGCGATGTGGTATGCATCATAGGGGACAATGAACCGGAGTGGTTCTGGGGGGAGTTCGCCGTTCAGGCAGCGGGAGGCATCGCCACCGGCATCTTCGTTGACTCTATCCCCTCCGAGGTGAAGTACGTTGCTGCTCACTCTGGCGCTAAATTCGCCATGGTCAATGACCAGGAGCAGACTGATAAATTCCTCGAAATCCTCGAAGACAAGGCTGAACTACCTTCTCTGAAGAAGGTGATTTACTGGGATCCCAAAGGCCTGAAAAACTACGGCGACCCCATTCTTATCGACTTCACCGACGTAATGAAGCTGGGCAGGGAATATGAGGAAACACATCCGGACCTGTTCGAGCAAAACGTGGAAAAGGGGAAGGGAGACGACGTTGCCTTTATTTACTATACCTCTGGTACCACCGGTCTGCCCAAGGGAGCAGTGCTCACTCATAAGGCGTTGATCAACACTGCTCAATGCTTTGTTAGCCGCTACCCGCTGAGTCAGGACGATGATTTGGTCTCGAACTTTCCCGCAGCCTGGGTGGGCGATAGCTTTTTCGCTACCATTCCCCATTTGCTCACTGGGGCAAGGCTGAATTTCCCCGAGGAGCCGGAAACCGTGGCCGAGGATACCAGAGAAGTTGGGCCTGACTTTATCATATACGGTCCCCGTCAGTGGGAAGGCCTGGTCAGTGAGATTCAGGTGAAGATGACTGATGCCAATCCGTTAAAGCGCTTCTTCTACAACCGGTTCGTCCCGGTGGGGCATAAGATTGCCGACATGAGCTTTGAGGGGAAGAAGCCAAATCTGTTCTGGCGGGCGCTACACGGGATAGCATACACGTTTTTGTTCAGACCACTCAAGGACAAGCTGGGGCTGAGCAAGGCCAGGTTCGGCGTTACGGGGAGCTCAGTGCTAAGCCTGGATACATTTCGGCTGATTCATGCCATCGGTATCGAACTCAGGCAGACCTACGCCAGCACAGAGGCCGGTTTTATCTCTTCCCACAGCAAGGGGGAAATCGCCTTCCAAAGCGTGGGACGACCAGCACACGGCACTGAGGTCAGGTTGACCAATGAGGGTGAACTCCTGGTCAGAGGCGATTGTATCTTCAGTGAGTACTATAAGGATCCAGAGAAGACCGCGACTACAGTAGTAGATGGATGGTGCTACACCGGGGACGCTGTGCACATCAATGAGGATGGACACCTGATATTCCTTGACCGGCTGGAGCATATGGGAGAGCTCGCTTCTGGAACCAAGTATGCCCCCCAGTATATCGAGGGTAGACTCAGGTTCAGCCCTTACGTAAAGGACGCTATGGTTATTGGGGGCAAGGACAGGGACTTTGTCTGTGCCATAGCAAACATAGATTTCGCCATGGTGGGCAAATGGGCGGAGCGCAGTGGTATTCCCTATACTACTTTTGTTGACCTGTCCCAAAAGCGGGAGATTGCTGATTTAGTGCAGAGAGATTTAGTGCGGGTGAACAGCTATCTGCCGGAGGGGGCCAGAGTCAAGAGATTTGTCTTGCTGCACAAGGAGTTTGATCCAGATGAAGCTGAGCTTACCAGGACTAGAAAGCTCAGAAGAGATTTTATGGAAGCACGGTACAAGGAGTTAATCGATGCCATGTATGGCGATGGGGAGAGCGTAACTGTGGAGGCGCCGGTAACTTACAGGGACGGTAGAAAGGGGGTAGTGACGACCGAAATCAAGGTGAGGACTATTTAGGAAGGTGCAATAAAATGGCCGAGTTCCTTCAATACGTCATCACGGGCCTGGCAGTGGGCATGGTTTATGCTCTTATCGCCCTGGGCTTTGCCTTGATATGGAAGTCCAGCAGCGTAGCCAATCTGGCACTGGGACAACTGGTGCTGATTTCATCGTGGTTCACCTATGGTATGCTGGTACAGGCGGGACTGCCATACTGGATTGGCTTCCCACTGACTATTGTCTTTGCCCTATTCCTGGGGTGGGTTATCGAGAGGTTGACTTTGCGTCCGCTGATCGCACAGCCGATACTATCACTAATCACGGTAACATTGGGCATAGGATATTTCCTGGAAGGCCTGGTAACATTCATCTGGCCCATGAGTGTAGCCGCTTTGCCCCGCATGTTCCCCACCGAACCGTTCCAGATAGGTCCAGCTGTGGTATCGCAAGAGTATGCGTGGGCGGCAGCTATATCGCTAATCCTATTCGGACTTCTTTCATTGTTCTTCAGGTATCACAAAATGGGTATCGCCATGCGAGCCACGGCTGATGACCAGCTGGCCGTCCAGGCCTGTGCCATTCCAGTGACCAGGGTTTTCTCCACATCGTGGATGTTTGCCTGCGTGGTAGCCGCAGTGGGCGGAGTCCTTGTCTCCTTGATCGGCGGCATCACCTTCGGTCTAGTTGAGACTGGGCTGAAATCCTTCTCAGTAGTGATATTGGGTGGCCTGGATTCCTTCATCGGTTGTATGGTGGCCGGCCCAATAATCGGCCTGGCGGAGAACCTTGGTGGCGGCTATCTCACTCCACTTATTGGATCTGGGATTAAGGACATCATACCGTTCATTATCATCATCATTGTCATGGTTATCAAGCCGCATGGCTTGTTCGGCGAGGAACGGATAGAGAGGATATAGCGGAATGGACTTACCGTGCGGGACGCGTAACTTCGACTATGCCAGGGACATGGCTGTGCTGCGCACCAAGACGCACTGGGCATTATTCCTGGTATTTCTGCTTGTCCTGTTCACCATGCCGCTGTATTTGAGCAAATACTGGCTGGGGGTATCAAACTTCATTGGAATCAGTATCATCGCTGCCCTGGGACTTAACCTGCTGGTGGGATACTGCGGACAGCTATCAGTAGGTCATGCCGGATTCATTGCTGTAGGTGCCTACACCACAGCTGTACTGACTGGTAACCTGGGCGTTCCATTCCTGCTAGCTCTACTGTGCTCGGGAATTATCGCAGGGCTGGTGGGACTGATCTTCGGCCTGCCCTCGGTACGGGTCAAGGGTTTCTACCTGGCTATTACTACCATAGCCGCCCAGTTCATCATCATCTGGATTATCAACCACTGGTCATCGGTAACCGGCGGCTTCGTAGGCATCAGCGTGCCGCTGGCCTCCATTGGTCCGCTGGAGTTCAGGAGTGAGGGCAGTCAATTCTACCTCATCATGGGGCTAACAGCACTTTGCATCCTGTTCTCCAAGAACCTGGCGCGTGGCAGGGTGGGCAGGGCCTTTGTAGCAGTAAGGGATAATGACCTGGCAGCAGAGGTCATGGGCATCAACCTGCTGTACTACAAACTCCTGGCTTTCTTCATCGGCTGTTTCCTGGCTGGTATATCTGGCTCGCTGCTCGCCACATGGGTAGGATACATGAATGCCGAGAACTTCACTTTGGCTGACTCCATCCTATACATCGGCATTATCATCATCGGGGGGTTGGGCACTACGCTCGGACCCATCCTGGGCGTCCTGGTGATAAGGCTACTTCAGCAAGCCATTATGTACTTATCGCCTCTAATAGAGAGCGGATTCCCGGTGCTACCTGCTGGATTCACCACTGGCATCGGGCCAATGGTGTTCGGCCTGGTTATTATCCTGTTCCTGGTACTTGAACCACGAGGGGTGGCACATCGATGGACATTGTTCAAGGCCGCGTATCGACTGTGGCCATTTTCATACTAGATATGAAAGGAGGTGCAACTGTCAATATCATTTAGGAAGTAGGATGGTTAAAAGAAATAAAGGAGGTTACTAATGTCGAAAAAAGTATTAACTACTACTGTCGTGCTTTGCACAGTAATGGCACTGGCACTGCTGCCATTCATCAGCGCCTGTGCTGCCCCCAAAGCAGAGCCGGGCCAGACACTCAAAGTGGGTATTATGACGCCATCAACCGGCAAAGCTGCTGAGAAGGGACGACCTATGGGTGATGCCAACCTGGACGCCATTGAATATCTGAACACAGAGAAAGGTGGTGCTGGTGGCTATCCAATAGATGCCCTGTGGCTGGACAGCGCGTATGATGCTGCCAAAGCTGTGACCATCGTCAAGAGGTTCATGGACGAAGGTTGCCTGCTCTTCACCACAGCTTCTTCTTATGAAATGTCGGCCGCAATGGAATCAGCCAACCGTGAGGGATTTCCGGGCATAGCCAGTTTTAGCTCACCGATACTCTATCGCCCACCACAGCACATTTACGGACAGACACCAGATTACGGCGATGATGCACTGGCGTTTGCCACGTTCTATATGGACAAGATCTGGAAGGGCCAGGGAAAACCGAAGTTCGCCTTGCACCTGCTCAATAATCCAACGGGCTACGGGGCAAGGGACGCTTTCAAAGCCAAGGCTGATGAACTGGGTATAGAGATCGTCTCCACCGATGAGCATGCTGCCACCACCACATCTGAGATGGAGTCTCTAACCAGAATCAAAGCCAAGAATCCGGATGTGCTGTACATCTCCAGTACACCCGCCCCAACCGCAGTAATTATCAAGAACGCCTACGAGCTGAAGATGTATCCCGGCATAACCGTCGGCTGTGCGCATGCCAGCTTCACCAAGGCACTCATAGACTTGGCTGGCGCCGACATTGTCGAGGGCGTCTATGGCACCTTCCCCTCGGTGCTATGGGACGAGGATGTACCTGGCATGGCCAAAGTGAGAGAGTACTGTGAGAAAATGCATCCTGCTGACGCCCGCAATATGGACTACACTACATCATGGGCACAGAGCTTGATCGTTGGCGAGATTTTGAAGCTGGCAGTGAAGAACGTTGGCTACGATGTACTGGCCAAGGGAGATGCGGCAGCATGGCAAGCCGTGGAGACTCAGGGATTTCATAAACTCAAGAACTATAAAGTTGAAGGCCTCCACGGTCCCGTCACATATACACCCGGTGATAACAGGCTGGACAAATTCAATCGCATCTACAGGATTACCAATGGTCAGATAGGTGATCCAAGCGATTGGGTTGAAGCACCGCTGGTTAAATACGAAGAATACGACTGGTTTGGTAAATAGTATTAGCTAAGTGTGGGGGCCTCCGCTTAAAGGCGGAGGCCCCCTGGAACACCAAACGGAAATGCTGAGACTGAATAACGTCGAGGTTGCATATCTTAACGTGGTCAAGGTGCTCCACGGTATCTCCATGGCTGTGGAGGATGGCTGTGTAGTAGCCTTACTGGGTGCCAACGGCGCCGGCAAGACAACAACATTGAAGGCAATATCTGGCCTGCTTGGGGTAGAAGAAGGCGAGGTTACCGATGGCAGCATCGAGTGGGATGGGAAGCGGATCGACAATAAGAGTGCGGTGGATATAGGCAAGCTTGGAATCGTCCAGGCGCTGGAGGGTAGGCGGGTTTTTGGCCACCTGACCACGGAAGAAAATTTGTCGGTAGGCGCCCATAACCGCACAGACCGCCACGCTATCAGGGAAGACTTTGACATGGTGTACCACTACTTCCCTCGTCTAAAAGACCTTCGACGTAACATCGGTGGCTACCTCTCTGGAGGCGAGCAACAGATGCTGGTCATAGGGCGGGCTATGATGTCAGCGCCAAAGTTGATGATGCTGGATGAGCCTTCTTTAGGTCTGGCACCGATGCTGGTAGAGGAAATCTACGACATTATCCGGCGCTTTAATACGGATAAACAAATCTCGGTACTGCTAGTGGAACAGAATGTCAGGATCGCTCTCAGTATCACTCACCACGGGTACGTTATGGAAAACGGCCGGGTGGTCCTTGATGGTACAGCCGACTTCCTCAAGAACAACGAGGATGTGAAGGAGTTCTACATGGGGCTATCGGCAGTGGGCGCCAAGAAGAGCTACCGCTCAGTAAAACACTACAAGAGACGGAAGAGATGGCTGTGATGAGTTGCCCGTGTCGGATTGTCTTCAAGCCGGCTATGTTTGAGCTGTCACGGCAGATTCCTTCAGCTCACTATCGCGCACTACCACTGGTCCCTTGTCGCCCTTAACCACTCTGCCGGACGTGGTAAGCAGGCGGTAGTTTTCCTTTATGTCCTTTAGTTCAGGCCAGCAGATTAGCATACAATTGCCGCAGGTAAAGAACGCCGCATCCATAAACGGACCAGCGCTATCCAAGTCAGGTAGGTCCAGATTCTCAGCGTCGAGCACTATGCTCAGCAGCCGATTGCTTCGGTCCTTGCCGTACTCAAGAACCCTGCGTACAAACTCCTCATCGTCACCGGGCCCGGGCAAATCGAGCACCTTATATGACCACGTCGACCACTTGGCATCTCGGCTCCTCACACCATTGGCGCCGCCACAGGTTACCATACATCTCAGGTTAGGAGCCTTCTTGTTATGCGTGTATGTGTGACCGGCTATGGTGACCGTGGTCTCTTTCTTGGGGGAAACGAAATGGCTGGCACAGACCGCGGCGCACAGACGGCACTCCTTGCATAAGTCACCTTGCTCTAGCGGTTCATCCGGCTCTAGCTCTGCTGAAGTCACGACAGAGGACAGCGATATGGTTGCCCCGTACTCCGGCGTGATGACGTTCCCGCTCCAGCCAAGCCAGCCGATTCCCGAGGCGACGGCAACGTATCTGTGCGATAGAGGCGGTACCAGTGCATTGAATGGCTGGCCCTTTCTGTATTCGAAATTAGGCCAGGACGTCGCTGCTTCGTAGCCCCTGTCTTTCAGCAATTCCCGTATTGCTGTGCCGGCCTCTATCACTTTCATGTACGATGCTCTATGATCCCTGGTGTGGGCCATCTGGTCCGCTTTGCTCAGGTAGGCCCTTATTGCTGCTTTGTCCAGGGCCACGACCAGTGAGATGGCGGACCTGGCGCTTGGAAGTAGGTAGCCCAGGTCACCTGATGGCGGAGCATCGGCGAGACGCTCTCTGGTGGTAAAGCCGATCTTGTCGATGCCCATTCCCCGGGCCATTAATACGATTTCTTCTTTCAGACTCATCTTCTTAGGCCTCCTTGTTTTTGCTGTCGGGTTCGCATCGCGACTGCACGGTTAAGCTTCCTTTCCCAGGTAGGCTGATATAACATCAGGGTTGGTCTTGATTTCCCCCGGGGTGCCTTCGGCAATCTTGCGCCCGAAATCGAGAACCACAATCCTGTCAGCTATATCCATGACCACACCCATGTCGTGCTCTACGAGGACGATGCAACTGGTCCCGTCCCTTAGAATGGGCGTTTCGGGATATGTTGCTCCCTGGCCCTCAAATATGTCGATAATGAACCTAGCAATGTCCTCTTTCTCTTCAAGATTCATTCCCGCCATGGGCTCGTCTAATAGGAGGAGCTGATTCTTTG
>Ga0209636_10007401_pt1 | contig 11206 bp, 14 predicted proteins | sample DeeMarSWOR152_54_FD_187464 | JGI IMG/M metagenome (GOLD analysis project Ga0209636, IMG submission 187464) | Marine sediment microbial communities from White Oak River estuary, North Carolina - WOR-1-52-54 (SPAdes) (version 2) | ecosystem: Environmental > Aquatic > Marine > Intertidal zone >... | reverse complement strand
GAAGAGAGGTCTATGAAATCTGCTTTTTTTAATTTATCATCGAAGAATTTATTCAGTTCTTTATCTACAAGTTGTTTATAGTTATTTAACATTAATTCCCCCCTATTTACTAGAGGAATCTGGATTTGTTTAAAAATCTTTTTGATATGAAAATTTATGAAACTTTATAAATATGTGAACATTTGCTTCTCAAATATTTATTAAAAAGGCGATAACTTGATTAAGGGATATATTTGCAAAAAGTTAAATTAAATAACGGATTGACTGTAATTGTTAAAAAATTAAATACTGGAACTGTTAGTGTTCGTTTGAGTGTTAAAGTTGGATCTTGTTATGAAACAGAAGATAGAGTTGGAGTTAATCATTTTTTAGAACATGTTATTTTTGGAAAGAGTAGGAGATTTAAATATGAACATGTTTGTGCTTTAGAGAGAAGATGTGGTGAATTGAATGCGGATAATGGACGAATTGGTACTGATTACTATGCTGAAGGATTTTTTCCTGATGTCCTTGATCAAGCCTTAGATGTTTTGTCTGGTTTGATTTTCGGTGCAATGATAACTAATGAGGACGTTGAAAGAGAAAGACAGGTTATTTTAAGAGAAATAGGAAGAGTTCATGATAATGTAATGGATGTTTATGATGATTGTTATTTAAAAAATCTTTTAACTGAAAATTTATTTTCAAAACATCCTCTTAGATTTCCTAAAGAAGGTGAAAGGAGAGTTATTGAAAGTGTTAAAAGAAGTGATTTATGGGATTTTTATAAAATATTTTATATGCCTAACAACATGGTTTTAGCAGTTGCAGGTAATATTGATGAAGCTGAAACTGTAGCAAAACTAAAAAAAATATTTGGAAGATACGAAAGCAGGGAATTACCTCGGTTTAAAAGAATTATCGAACCTGAGTTAAATGGTTCAAGAGAAGTAGTTGAAGAAAGAGATGTTGCCCAAGCTTATCTTATAGCAGGAGTAAGGATTTCTGCTCCAGAAAAAATTAGAGACTTATGTATTCAAGATTTGATTGAGGATATTTTGGCTGGTGGTTCTTATGGTCGACTTTATTATGAAATCAGGCAAAAAAGAGGTTTGGCTTATGATGTAACTTTAGATGTGATTAATACGCATAATCAGTCTTGTTTATGGTTGTACAGTGAATCGCCTCCAGAAAAAGTTCAAGAAGTTAAAGAATTATTAGTTGGTGATTTAAGGAAGTTAGGAACAGAAGAGATACCTGAAGAAGAATTAAGAGCAGCGCAACAAACACTTACTGAAAAATATAAACGAGAATTGCAATCAGATGATCTTGTAGCTAATTCATTATGTTTATATGAAGTTAGAGGATTTGGAGCAGAGCAGTATGACAGATATCCTGAGGAACTTGCAAAAATAACTGTTTCTGATATATTAAAGGCTGCACAAGAATGGATAAAGCCTGATGATTATGTTTTTGTTAGGATAGCTCCTAGGAATGGTGCACCATAATAAAAAATCTTTCATTTTAAGAAAGAAAAAGTGATGTTATGCAACAAAGATTAAAGCTTAAAGCATTAGATGAAAAAGAAATTGAAGGTATTATTTCTATTGCAAAAGAGGTTTTAGAAAAAGAAGGTATAGAGATTGAAAGTGAATTAGTTAAAAAATTATTATATGATAATAATGTTAAGATAGAGAAAAAACCTGGAAGAAAATATGATGTTGCTTTAATTTCTCCTGACATTGTTGATAGATGCTTGCAGACTGTTCCAAAATGTATTAAGATGCATGATAGAAATGGGAATTTAGTTGCTGTATTAGAAGGAGATAATACTTATTTTAATCCTGGTTCTTGTGCTACTAATTATTATGACTATAGAACTAATACGCATAGAAAACCTACTGAAAAGGATTTAATTGAATTTACTAGAATTGCAGATTATCTAGAGTACATACATATGGTAAGTACTGCTATGAATGTTAGTGAAGCAGATCCAAAAATTCAAGATGCCTATAGGCTATATGTGGTGTTGCAAAATTCAGCAAAACCAATTGTTACAGGAACTTTTTCAGATAATTTTGAACTAATGAAAGATATGTTAGTAGTAATAAGAGGCTCTGAAGATGAATTAAGAGCAAAACCTCTAGCAATTTTTGATTGTTGTCCAAGTCCTGCTTTAAAATGGGCTAAGACATGGAGTGAGGATTTAATTAGATGTGGAAAATATGGCATTCCTGCAGAATTTATCTCGATGCCTCAACCTGGTTTAAGCGCTCCAATAACTTTGTATGATTCTCTAGTTCAACATACTGCAGAAACCTTTTCAGGAATTGTAATATCTCAACTAGCAAATCCAGGAGCACCTTTGATTTATGGTGGAAGTCCAACCATGGGATTGAATGGAATTGCTTTGCTTGGAGATATTGGAACTGCAAAAATAGATTTGGCATACACTGCTATAGCAAAAAGTTTAGGTTTGCCTTGTCAGGCTTATTTAGGATTAAGTGATTCAAAAACAATAGACGTGCAAGCTGGTTTTGAAAAAGGAATTACTTTAATGCTTGCAACTTTAGCAGGAATTAACAATGTTTCTGGACCTGGAATGTTAGAAAGTGAGAATTGCCAAAGCAAAGAAATGTTAATAATAGATAATGAATTTTGTGGTGCTGCATTATATTTTGTTCAAGGTGTTAAGAAAAGAGAAACTTCTGCAGTAGAAGATATCACAATAATGGCTAGAGAAGCAATGGTAAATCCAGACAATATCAGATATGTAAGAAGTGATGAGTTTTATCACGCTGAACTTGCTGATAAGGATAATTTGGCTAGTTGGAAGAAAAATGGAAGAAAAAGAATGCTAGAAAATGCTATAAAAAAAGCAGATCATATTTTAGCAACATATGAACCAGAGCCTTTAGATGAAGATAAGAAAAAGGATTTGGATTCTTGTTTATATTGACCCAATAGCAAAATTTATATAATATAAACCTTATTTTAATTAAAAAACAAACGAGGTGATCCCATGGGAGGAGGCGAATAAAAACAAAATAAAATTTTATTTTTTATTTTTAATCATAAATGTTTTATCAAATGTTTTTGCTAATCTTTTTAAAGTAATCAATGCTTCTTTTGTTAATCCTTGTTTTCTTGAGTAATTAGAAGGGCCAGTAGGCGTATTATTGACATCTACAATGTATACTCTCTTATCATTGTTGTCCCTTAGTACATCTAATTCCCCATAATCTAACCCAAATTTTTCACAAAATAATATGATTTTTCTAATCTCTTCTTGAGAAAAAATATCATTTGCTTCACAAATTTCAGTTTTTTTATCTCCCCAGGCTCCGATCTATTTATCTTTTTTTTTATACTTAAGATATACAAAAGGAATCTTGTCTTTAAATATAGGTACTCTAATATCTTTAATAAAATATTTGTCTATTTGATTATTTATAAGCTTTTGATAAACAAAACCTTTTTCTATTTTTTTAATTGGGCATTTTATTATTTTGCCGTCGTGTTTTGCATTAAGATTACTTTTTTTAACACACAGTCCCTTGTATTTTAAAGGATTTACATCAATATTGTACTCAAATACTTTCGAAAAAATACAAGATATCTTTTGTTTAGATATGTCTGTGCATTTATAATTAATTATTTCATATTTCTTCGCCAGATTGGATAGAACTCTATCATCTTTTTGAAATGTGTTGTCCTGCCAACGAATAAATAAATCAAAATTTTTATTTATATTATTAGTAATCTTGTATCCGTATAAGTGGCAAATTTTAGGTATAACATATCCATGTTCATAAAAAAAAGAAATTTCTGGAACATCTGGATAAAAAAGAATACATTTAGGCTTAAATTCGTTCAATATAAAGAAAAAAAAATATCTTAATCTATAATTTAGCTTCGCTAGTGCTTGCTTATACCTATATGGAAGCCTATGTTCAAGCAACAAAGCTCTCCATAAGGGAGTTCTAACCATTCTTTTACAAAAAGATTCATATCTTAAAAATATTTCTATGTGGTTTTAAAATATACTTTACTGCAGATATCTTTTTTTAGTTTTTTGGTAAGATTTAAATAAAGCTTTTTTATTGTGTATTTTATGGAAGAGAAGAAAATTATTGAAGAAATTGAACCTTGGTATAAAGGACCTATTAAATGGATTTTAGCTATTTTTTTAATTCTAATTTTGATTTTGATGATTGTGCCTAGATATGCTGTTAAATTGGATCCTTCTCCTAAAAGAATTCCTGCATTAGGAGAGGTTTTGCCACAAAAAATTGATATTTTGAATAATTCTATTAGTAGTAGATATGATTTTTTGAAATTAGTAAAGCCAAATGATCCTGTCATCAAACAAGTTGCTGATAAAGTAGCTAGTATTGCTTGTGATGGACAGAAAATATGTCAAGCAAAGGCAATATTTTATTTTGTAAGAGATAATTTTGATTATGTTTCTGATCCAAATAGATATGAGTATGTTAAATCTGCAAGAGAGAGTTTAGTTTCTGGTGGTGGGGATTGTGATGATGCTTCTGTGTTATTAGCTAATTTAATGGAAGCAATTGGTATTAGAAGCAGATTTGTATTTATTCCTGGTCATGTTTATATACAGATATGGTTGCCAAAGGCTATGAACAGATATAAAACAGAAGATGATTGGATTACTGTTGATGCTACTTGCAAAACTTGTGATTTTGGTGAGATTGTTATTCAGAATTTAGGCAAAGAGAAGAGTTATTTGAGTGGATAGGTAAATAATTTCTTCAATCGCTACGGAAAAAAATAATCGAAGAAGCAAAAATTTTTTATAACTAAAATAAGTTTAATTAAATATAACTCAAATAAGAAGCTGAAAAAAATGAAAAAAGTGTTTAAAAAAATATATTCTAAAGGTGGATGGGATGAAAAAGGTTCTGGTCCAGGTTCAACTAAAGAATATACAAAAGGTTATAGAAGATTTCTTCAAAATTTTCTTAAATCTAAAAAAATTAAAAGTGTTATTGATTTAGGATGTGGTGACTGGCAATTTTCTAAACTTATTAATTGGGAAGGGATACATTATTTGGGTATTGATCTTGTCCCATCAATTATAAAATCTAATAAGAAGAAATACGGGAAAAAAAATATTCATTTCAAGAAAGGAAATTTTCTAGAAGTAAATTACCCTCAGCCGACTTAGTTGTTATAAAGGATGTACTTCAGCATTGGTCTAATAGGAATATAATTAAATTTTTACCAAAACTTAGAAAATTTAAATATGTGCTTATAACAAATTGTTGTTCTGAAAGAAAAAACAAAGATTGTAAAGACGGTCAGTTTCGACCACTAAATTTAAATAAATCTCCTTTTAATCTTAAATTAAAAGAAGTATTCAGGTTTCATACAAAAAGGATCTTATTTATGAATAATGAAGAATAATCTTAGGAATGATTCTCACGTAAGTTCCATTTTATTTCAGTTAAATTTATAAACAACCTAATAATTTCTTGCTAAGTAAGTAACCCCATTATACTATCTACTTAGATAGAAGGGAAGTAAGATGAAGAAAGAAGATATATTAAAATCTCTAAAAGAGTTAAAGGAAAAATCTCAGAAAAGAAATTTTACTCAAACAGTTGACTTAGTTGTTAATCTAAAAGGCTTAAACTTAAAAAAACCAGAAGAGCAGGTTGATTTTTTCCAGAATTTGCATTTTTCAGTTGGAAAAAAAGTTAAAGTTTGTGCTTTGGTTGGTCCTGAGTTAATAGGACAGGCAAAAGAGATTTGTGATTTTGCAATTTCTGTTGATGATTTTCCTAAATATGCTAAGGATAAGAAAGCTATTAAAAAACTGGCTAAAGAATATGATTATTTTATTGCGCAAGCAAATATTATGCCAAAAGTAGCAGCTACTTTTGGTAGGGTTCTTGGACCAAAAGGAAAAATGCCTAACCCTAAAGCTGGCTGTGTTGTTCCGCCAAACGCTAATTTAAAGGTATTATATGGAAGATTGCAGAAATTGATTAAAATATCTGCTAAGATTACCCCTACTATCCAATGCGTTGTTGGTAAAGAAGACAGCAAAGAGGAAGAGGTTGTTGATAACATACTAGTTATCTATGATGGGTTGATTCATCATTTGCCTGGTGGTAAAAATAATATAAGAAATGTTTTATTAAAATTGACTATGAGCAAACCTGTTAAATTGATGTAAAATGGCTGAGACAAAAGCATCTCCATATAAGAAGAAAGTTGTGGATGAATTTGTGAAATTAATAGAAGAATATCCAATTGTTGCAGCTGTAAATCTAGAGATGATGCCTACACCCCAGCTTCAGGTTATGAGAGCTAAGTTAAGAGATAAAGTTGTTTTAAGAATGAATAAAAGAAGATTGATGAAGATTGCTATTGAAAAAGCTAAAGACAAGAAAAAAGGCATAGAGAAAATAGAACCTTATTTGAAAGGCATGCCTGCATTATTATTTACTAAAGAAAATCCATTTAAACTGAATAAAATATTAGTTGAAAATAAAAGTAAGGCTCCTGCAAAAGCTGGACAAACTGCTCCAAATGATATAGTAGTTCCTGCTGGTCCTACTCCTTTTGCTCCTGGGCCAATAATTGGAGAGCTTGGATCGATTGGAATTAAAACAAAAGTTGAAGCAGGAAAGGTTGCAATAAGTGAAGATACTGTTGTTGTAAAAGAAGGAGAAGAAATAAAACCAAAGGTTGCTGAGATTTTAACAAGGCTTGGAATTAAGCCTATGGAGATTGGGCTTGATTTAACCGCTGCTTATGAAGATGGTATTATTTATACAAGCGATGTGCTTGCTGTTGATGAAAAGGCGTTTATGGAGCAATTGAACAATGCTGCAACTTGGGCATTTAACTTAGCTGTTGAAGCTGGTTATTTCACAAAAGACACTATTGAATTATTAGTTCCAAAGGCATTTAATGAAGCAAAGGCTTTGGCTTTAGAAGCAAATATTATGGCTGATGCTGTTGTAGAAGAATTAGTTGCAAAAGCTGAAATGCAGGCAAAAAGCTTGAAAGAAGAAACTAAATACGAGGAAAAGATTAAAGCTGAGGAGAAGCCAAAAGAAGAAAAACCTGCTGAAAAAGTTAAACCTGAGGAAAAACCAGAAGAAGAGAAAAAGAAGGGGGAAAACAAATAATAATCATAACCTAAAATTTTGCTTTCAGATTAAACGGTGAGCAAATTTTGGGCCCAAAGCGCACGGGTCCCAAATTTTCACTTGCTAATTAATTTGAGAGTGAAAATTTGGGTTAAAAAAATTCAAAAATATGTGATTAAAATGGAGGAAAAAGATAAGAAAAAAAAGGAATTTGAAAAAACTGAAAAGCTTTTTGAATTATTAAAGAAAAAAGGTACTTTAAGGGGTTTTGATGACAAGAAAAAAGTCAAAACTCAAGTAGATTTAAAAAGTCCTGAAGAGATTATAGAAGAACACAGGCAAAAGAAAGAAGAGAAAAGAGTGCCAACTGTTCAAGAATTGATTGAGAAAAAGAAAAAAGAAATTTAAGTTCATAATTAATATAGGAGGTAGGTAAAATGGAATATGTATATGCTGCAATGTTGTTGCATAAAGCTGGACAAAAGATTGATGAAGCTAGTGTTAAAAAAGTCCTTGAAGCAGCTGGTGTAAAGCCAGACGAAGCTAGAATAAAGGCTTTAGTTGCATCTCTTGAAGGAGTTAACATAGATGAGGCAGTTAAGAAAGCTGCTGTTGCTCCTGTAGCTGCCGCACCTGTAGCTGAAGCTGCTAAAGGTAAAGGGGAAGAAAAGAAAGCAGAAAAGAAGAAAAAAGAAGAAGAGAAAGTTAGTGAAGAAAAAGCTGCTGCTGGACTTGGAGCTTTATTTGGTTAAATTTAAAGTGGCATCTTAGTATGCCACAGATTATTTATTTTATGATACACAAAACTTCATTGATAGGGAGTGGATATGCCAACAGAAAACAAAAAAGAGCTATTTAAAAAATTAAATGCGTATAAAAAAGAAATAAGCGAGCTTAGAGCTAGATTAAATCAGATTAATGACCAAAAAGAAAAGTGGTTTAAAGAAAAAGACAAATATGGCAAACAGATTTCTGAACTTATAAAGAAAGTTAAAAAAGCAAAAGAAGAAAGAAATAGATTGACTGAACAAGTTAAGCGAGATAAAGAAGAGAGAGATAAATATAACAAAGAAGTTAGGGAAAAGATTGAGGCTGTTAAGAAGTTGAATGAAGAGAAAAAAGCAATACAAAAGAAATTTGGAATAAAAGAAGATCCTTCTGAAATTAAAAAAAGAATTGAAAGGTTAGAAACTGTTATTGAAACAGAGGTTATTTCTTTTGAAAAAGAACGGGCTTTGATGAAGCAGATAAAAGATTTAAAGAAAAAAGAAAAAGAAGCAAGGCAAGTAAGTGATGTTTGGGAAAAGATCCATGATGTATCTAAAGAGATTGATGCATTGAAGAAGAAGGCAGAAGATGCTCATAAACGAATTCAGAAGAATGCTAAAGAGAGTCAAGAAAAACATGAAGAAGTTCTTGAGTTAAGCAAACAGGTTGATGAATTAAAGAAGAAAGAAGAAGATGCTTTTAAGAAATTTGTTGATTATAAAAAGAAATTTGTTGAAATTAATGAAGAGCTTAAGAAGAAACTAGTTGAGATGGCTGAGATAAAAGAGAAAGTTGATAAGATTAAGATGAGCAGAAGAGAAGCTAAAAAGAAAAGGATTGAAGAAGAATTGAAGAAGCAAGAGCAAAAAGTTGAGGAAAAGATAAAAAAAGGAGAGAAATTGACTACTGAGGATTTAATTGCTATGCAGGGTTTAGAAGCAAAAAAATGAGTTCTGAGGTTTATTTTATAAAAGACAGATTTGAGGAAAAGATTCCAAAGGTATTGAAAAAAATATGCCTTGATTTTTCTACTGTAGGGGTTAAAGTTCATTTTGGAGAAGCAGGAAATGTAACTTTTGTTCCTGCTAAATATATTAAGATTATTAGTGATTGTTTTAAGAGCACTTTAATTGAAACAAATGTTTTGTGTAAAGGAAAGAGAACTGAAACAAAAGACCACTTAGAAACTGCTAAGAAGCAAGGAATTGATTTTGCTACTATTAAAATATTAGATACTGGGGAAGAGGTTGCTATTAATCTGAAACATTTTAAAAAGGCTTATTTAGTAAAAAATCCTTTTAAGAATTTGGTTGTTGTTTCTCATTTTAAAGGTCATGGAATTGGTTTTGGAGGAGCGATTAAGAATGTTGGAATGGGGCTTGCAAGCAGAAAAGGAAAATTAGCTTTGCATTCTGGTATTTCTCCTAGTATTGATGTAGAAAAATGTGTAGTTTGTGGAGAATGTGTTGAAGAATGTCCTGTAGGTGCTATAAAAATTGAAGGAAAAGCAAAAATAAATCCAGAGATTTGTATTGGTTGTGCTGAGTGTATTGCTATTTGTGATAGAAAAGCTGTTAAAATTCCTTGGGACAGTCTAGGTCCAAAAGAGGTTCAAGAAAGAATTGCTGAATATTGTGTTGGAGTTTTGAAAGGAAGAAGAGCAGTGTATGTTAATTTTTTAGTAAATTTGACAAAGGATTGTGATTGTGTAGGTAAAAAGATGAAAAGATTAGGAAAGGATATTGGTGTTTTGATTTCTGGATGTTGTTGCTGTTGATAAAGCGAGTTATGATTTATGCAAAAAGAATGGAATAGATTTTGCTAGGATAAATGATGTTGATTCTTTAGTTCAAGTAAGGTATGCTGAGAAATTGGGTTTAGGAAGTTTTGAATATAATTTGATAGAAGTTTGATTATTCTTTTTTAGGTTTTTCTTGTTTCTCTGTAGGTTTTTTGCTTTCAAATTCTGTATAACCACATTTGCCACATGTCCATCTATTACCATGTTTTGCCATAAAAACTGTTTTTCCACATTTGGGACATGTTTTGTTTTTTCTTTTTATTTCTGAGCCAGATATTTCATATAAAGTATAGGGTTTTACTGATTTTTTTGGTTTTTTTTCTTTTTTTGCCATTTTAATTATTATTTTTTATTATCACTTTTTTTCTTCTTTACCGGCAACTTTCTCTTCCTTAAACGAAGAGTCAGACTCGCTTTCGCTCGTCTGGGTACCTGATGCAGCCGGAGTTGCTTCTTTTTTTTCTTCTTTAACTTCTTTTTTTGGTTCTTTTGGCACTTCTACTGGCTTTTCAGCAGGTTTTTTGGCTTCTTTTTTCTCTTTTGGTTTTGGTTCTGTTTTTTCTAGAGCTTTTTTGGAATCATAAATAAAAGCTGTTACTTTTGCATTTGGTGAGCCAAATTCTGTGTAGATATTTTTAACAACAACTAATGCTTCATCTACTTTAAGCTGAGAAGCTATTTGTTTTTTAACTTCTTCATCTGGGGGTGTGGCTTTTTCAAAAGATATTTCTGCTAATATTTCTGTTCGTGACAAGAGAGGATTTTCTTTCTTCTCAATAATTTTCATTTTAGAATTACCTTACTTTTATTGCGTATTCTCCTTTTACTTTTATTCCTATTTTTTTTGCTATTGCTGATTTGTTTGGGTCTGTAATATAGATTCTTCCTTGCCAATTTGTACTAAATTGATTACCATGACAAATAGGACATTCATTACCTTCTACAAATAATTTGCATTTTTTGCATACTTTTCTCTTAACCATTTTATTTATTTCTTTTTAGCTTTTGGTTTTGCTTCTTTTTCTTCTTTTGGTACTTCTGTTTTCTTTTTTTCTTCTTCTTCAATCCAATCAGTTCTACCTAAGCCAGATTGTCTCATTGTAAGGCCTAGTTTTGGATTTGTTGGATCTTTAAAGCTTACTGCTATGATTCTTGCTTTGCATTTGTCTCCTACTTTTAAGGATCTTTTTGTTTCTTTTCCTGTTAAAACCTTGTCTTTTGAAAATGATACAAAATCATCCATTGTTTGTGAAACATGGATCATGCCGTCTGCTGGTCCTATGCTGATAAAAGCTCCAAAATCTGCTATATCTTTGATTCTGCCTAGGACAACTTCTTGAAGTTCTGGTTTAAATGTTAATAATTCAAAAATTACTTCGTAATAAGCTGCTCCATCTCCTGGAATGATTATGCCTTCTCTTACGTCTTTAACTTTAGGCACATCTATTACAATGCCTAGGTCTTTTGAAATAAATCCCTCATAATCTGCTTTTATTCTTTTTATTACAGCTTCTTCTCTTGGTAAATT
>Ga0209636_10007399_pt1 | contig 11208 bp, 9 predicted proteins | sample DeeMarSWOR152_54_FD_187464 | JGI IMG/M metagenome (GOLD analysis project Ga0209636, IMG submission 187464) | Marine sediment microbial communities from White Oak River estuary, North Carolina - WOR-1-52-54 (SPAdes) (version 2) | ecosystem: Environmental > Aquatic > Marine > Intertidal zone >... | reverse complement strand
TTGGACGGCAGGAAATTTTTCCATCGATCCTTTTTCTTCAAGTATAGATTCGATCTCGGTCGTGAAAAAATCGTATGAAGGAAGGTCAATCAACCAAGCGCCCGTCTGGATCCTTTCATAAAGGCTGAGGAGAATTTTTAGGCTAGCTTCATTTCGTTGCCTTCGCTTTTCGATTTCATAGAGCTGGAAGACGGCGAGAATGCCGTAGGGATGTCCGGCTTTGTTCTTAAGCTGTCTGTAGTCGGTAGCGAGTTCGTCATAAATGCTGCAAGCTTTTGCATAATCTCTAGAGGCTAAATAACAGCGTCCTAAAGATTCGAGGGCTAAGGCCTTGTGTTGATTTGAAGGAGCCAGGGAAGAACATTTGCGGTACGCTTCAGCCGCTTGGGCATAGTTCCTCTGGGAGAATTCCAGGGCTTCGGCTTTCTTGAGTGTCCTGGCAAATTCGCTGTTTTCTTGAGCCAGATCGGTGGCGATGGTCGCTGTGTCTCCTTTTCCTGTCTTGGGAATGGTGACTTGATAGTCAGAATCGAGTAAAAAAAGCCTTCCGGCTGTGCCCTGGGGTTGGGAGAGATTATTTTTGAGACTTATTTCTGTTTCTTCCGATTGAAGGAGCCTGGAAAATTTATCTAGATCTAGAGCTTTCCTTTCTTCATCAAACAGGGCATCCTCCATGGATTTCAAGGCCGCTTCGCCCGAAATCCAGAGGTTTGATTCCAGAATATTCCTGACCGCCTCTCGTCTTTTAGAAAAGGTAGTAAAGCTCAGATAACCGACGATAAGAGAGGGGAGGAGGATGGCTATCAGGAAAATGAGGACGATTTTCCTCCTGGCCAGGATGCCTTGAGTGAATAACTTCATGACTTAGGTCGGGATAAGGTTTATCAAGCTGAATTCACCCAGATTGTATCAAAATCCCCCCTCAAAATGTCAAAAAAATGTAAAACTTTGTCACTAAATGTAAGAAAAAAAAATTGGGGACGGTCCTATTTTTCCCTTCCTGTCATCCCTACTCTTTCTCGTCATCCTCGCGGAAGCGGGGATCCAGGAAAAATAAAGTTCATTCCTGTGAAAGAAATAGAACCGTCCCCAATAATTTGCACCAATAATTCGCATCTTTGATTTTGATTCCTCGACATTTTCTATTCCTTAGTCGAGCTTATCGAGAATAAATAATATTTCTACACGTCTTGTCTTAAGGAAAGGTTATGAATAGGCGAAAATTGGAGAAGAGAATCGAAAAATAAAAATTTGACAATCCTGTATTCATTTTATATCATGATTTAGGTCTATAAATTGGTCTAAAAATAGACCAATAGGAGAGATTAAATTGATGAACTTTTCGGAGACAATTCCAGTTAGCAAGGCAAAAACATATTTTTCTGAGTTATTGAAAAGGATTAAAGAACATCATGAATCTTTTGCCATCACACAGAGAGGGAAGGTTGAGGGCGTACTGATAGGCATTGATGAATACGAAAGTCTTATAGAAACCCTTGAAATCTTGAGCGATTCGGAATTGATGGATAGCATTAAAAGAGGCCTTCAAGAGGAAAAAACAGGGGATCTTCATTCTCACGAAGAAGTTTTTGAGTAGGAACAGGAATGAATATCTGTGAAGAAATATAATGTTAAATACACAAAAGAAGCAAAAAGGAACATCGAAAAACTTGATCAAACAATAAAACAGGTCATAAAAAAAGCAATAGAATCTCTCTCCTCCAATCCTTACAGGGGTAAACCTTTGGCTTATGAATTATCAGGTCTCTATTCTTTCCGAACATCTGATTACAGAATTATTTACCGCACCAGAGAAGAGGAGATTCTTATTATTATAATCACCGTCGGGCACAGAAAAGAGATCTATAAAAAGCTGAGAAAGATTCTCGGTTAGTGACAAATTCGGGACGGTCATATTTTTCCCTTCTCGTCATCCCCCCTTCTTTCTCGTCATCCCCGCGGAAGCGGGGATCCAGTAAAAATAAGATTCCTCCCTGTGAAATAAACAGAACCGTCCCCATTAATTTGGGAGGAGAGAAGAATATTTATCCTAGAATTTATACGGTGCTACTCAATAATTTGACGAACTTCAAATCTTTGGTCTTTCTGAATAGTCCCGCATCAGATGTGATGAAATCACAGTTAAGTCTCTCTGCTAAGATCACATAGCTTGCATCATAAACACTGATTTTGTATTTTCGGGAGGCTCTGATTGATGAAAAAAATTCTTCTACACCCAAGGTGAAAGTCTCAAATTCCAGGTTAAATATCTCAGCTAAAGCCGATGAAGCATTTTTTGTAGATACTGGTACCTTTGTCGCTAATACGTTAGCTAATTCATAATACAGAAGTTCTGGCGCAGCAATTCTTTCTTCCCCTGTAATATGTTTCTCTCTCAGTTGGAGCACGAGTGGGGTGTCCTGCTCTTCAAAAATCAACTTCAAAATTATAGATGCATCTAAGACGGTCATCCCTCTTCTCTCATTTGACGGATGATTTTCACTGAATTCAAATTATCAACTTGTCGAATATGTTTCTTTCGCCATTGATCGATCTTAGAGGCAGCTAAGCGAAGTCGTTTCTCCCGTTCATTCTCCTCTTTTAGATTTTTATAGTCTTCGAAGGGAATTATCACGGCTAAAGGTCTGTTTGCTCGAGATATAATGACATGTGTTTTTTTCTTATCCACCTCATCTAAGGTGCTGCCAAATTTTTTTCGGAAAGTTAGGGCGTTTATTGTCTTCACTGTTTCCTCCTGATGAATATACTATAGTATGATATATGCTATATTATATGTCAATATACACTTGAAAATTAGAGGGTGAAAATAGAAAGTTCTGGAGCCTCATTCTGGATCATCTTCCAACAAACCTTAAGGATCTTTATGAAAATGTAATACATCGCCATATTCTTAGACGATGAATGCTGGGGAATTTCCCATAATCTACGATAAATGAAAACAGAACAGTCCCTTTTTTTAAGTAGGGAATCTAAAAGCTAAGAGAGGTAGACCAAAAAATGAGGAAGGGAAAAATTAGAACCGTCCCCAATTTTTATCCCTTCCTTCTCGTCATCCCTGCGAAAGCAGGGATCCAGGCTTTTTCCCGCGGAAGCGGGAATCAAGAAAAAAAAGAACCGTCCCCAGTTTTAATCCCCAATTTTTACATCCTTCTCCCTAAATTGAAAATCATAGGCGAATGTGATAATTTGTGTCCAGAATGAAGAAAAAACAGATTTCTGAGACGAAAAAAAAGACTCTTATCGAGGAGATATCTTCTCTTTTAAAAAAGCGAAAATCTATCATTTTTGGCTATATATTTGGATCATTTGCCGAAGATAAAAAATTTTCTGACATTGACATCGGTATCTTCATCAGCGGAGAAAAGAGTGTCGACTCTCTGGATTTTGAAATTGAGTTAGAGGAAAAGATTCAATCCTTTACGAATCTCCCAGTTGATGTGAGAATAATAAACCATGCTCCTCTCTCCTTTGTTTATCATGTGATAAAAGAAGGGATTCTAGTAAAGGATGAAAATCCTTCTTTTAGAGCAGATTTTGAGGGGATGATTTTCAAGAAATATCTGGACTTTGCCTTCTATCGAAAACAATACCTGAAAGAGGTCGTAAATGCCCCAGTTTGACTTGGACAGGATGACAAAACTTGTTTCCCAGATACGGGAAGCTGTAGGTCATCTTCACAGGCTTAAAGAATTAAAAGAATCAGTATTCATTGATGATCCTGACAAGATAGCCAGTGCGAAGTATCATTTTATCGTTGCCATCGAGGCCATGATTGATATGTGCAGTCACCTCATCTCCCGAAACGGATACCGGGCTCCAGAAGATTATGCAGATGCTTTTGTCGTCCTCGGAGAGAGGGGGGCATTTGATGAGTCTTTTGTAAATGATTTAAAGGAAATGGCCAAATTCAGGAATAGATTGGTTCATGTGTATTGGGAAATCGATGAGAACAAAATCTATGACATTTTACAGAAAAACTTAGGAGATTTTAAAAAATTCCTTAATTACCTCGCCAAGTTTTTAGATTGGTCCAACATGGCTTAGAGGTAAATTGGGGACGGTCCAATTTTCTCCCTTCCGTCATTCCCGCTCTTTCTCGTCATCCCTGCGGAAGCAGGGATCCAGGCTTTTTCCCGCGGAGGCGGGAATCCAGAAAAAATCTATCTCCATTTTTATTTTTTCTTATCCATTTTAGGAAGGAAGTTATCCATGGCGTAGATTTCTTTTATTCTTTGAGCAGCTCGAAAGGCGATAAGCTCTCCATTGGGATGAATACGAATTGTGACCACTCTGTCCATCTGTAATCCCAGGTTTTGGGGCTCTCCTCCTGCCACAGGAACCCGCCAGAAGTTAAATTTATGGCCTCTCTGGAATTTACTTTCTGCGAAAAACAAGTATTTTCCATCAGGAGTCCAATCTGCAGTCGTGATGTATAATCCTTTTTTCCACCTGACCACTTCTCTGGCTTCCCCTCCTGAGACTGGTATGACCTTCAGAATAGATTCTAGTGTATCCCGATCTCGGACATTGAATGCCAAGAATTTTCCGTCTGGTGAGAGGACCAAATCTTGTGGAAAGAAAGGGCGGCCTTCCCAGTAGTAACGCTGAAAATTATCACGATGGATTTCCATCTTTTCTTTAGAAGTTAAGTCATACATCATGATGCTGGCCATTTCTTGCTGTGGATCTTTATGCATATAAAATATCTTTCTTCCATCTTGAGACCAGACAGGAGCTCCGACTGTATCCCCTTTGTCGAGCTTTAGTATGGATGTGAAATTCCATCTGTTGACGTCTATTTTGTAGAATCCCTCTTGACCGTCCGTTTCTCTTCCTACCGAAAGAATATAATTTCCGTCAGGTGACCAGCATGTTCCCGGCTGTATGTACCTCAATTCAGGATGAATCTTACGTTCCTTACCGTTCTCTTTGGAGCGGATGATGAGGACTGATTTCAAATCTCCCGCATCAGAAAGATAAGCTAAGAATCTTCCGTCAGGTGACCAGTCCGGGGTTATGGCAGAGCCGACAAAGCTCTCGGAGGCTTTCTTTGGATTCGACTGGATTTCATGAGTTTGGGTGTCAATCACGGCTGTGTAGACATCACTGACCACAGTTTCAGAGGCATAATAGAACGAACCTTTCTTGTCAAAACCCTTGGGCCAAATATCCCCCATATCTTTTTTAATAAGAACAGGTTCTCCCTGAGGCCTGCCTTCTGATATTCGTATAGCCCATATACTTACAGTTCCAGTGCGGTCGCTGATAAAGATAAGGCTTTTTCCATCAGGAGCCCATCCGAGGACGAAATCATCGGCAGGGTGCTCGACTAGAGCCACTTCATGGTCTCCATCTGTCGAGAGAAGGAAGATATCGCGCTTTGAAGAGTTTTTTTGTTGTGAGTCAAAAACAACGTGATGGCCGTCAGGTGAAAAGAGTTCTCCTATCCTAAATCCGTCCCCCCTAGGGAGTTTGTCAAAGCTCTTGAGAACGCGTATTGAACCGTCTGCCACAGAGATCATCACCAGCTTGCGGGTTTTATCTTTGCTTATCAATTCAGCTAATATATACTCGCCATCCGGTGACCAATCGAGCGGATTCACTTTTTCCAAATCATAATTACTGTAGAGAACTTTCGGATTGGAGCCGTTGAATCCAATAATGCGCAGTTCTTTAAAAGCATCCTTTAGGTTATACTGCTTATCCCAAGCATCTTTGAATGTAAAAACATCCTTGAATTTCAGCCACGTGTAAACCACCTTTTTTCCATCCGGAGACCATATGCTGCCACCCCAATGAAACTCGACAGGCTTCTTTGTGGGATTTTCTTTTAAAGTAGAAGGGATCTTTTCATTAGTAATGAAGTGTTTCTTTTTGGTGGCTAATTCAAGAACACATACGTTTATGGAATACATGTCACTATACAAGAGATAGCGGCCGTCGGGAGACGGTCTTCCCATGTTGCCTCTGCCACCCATCTTGGCATAATCAAAGACTTTACGGATCCTGAATTCTTTATCACCCCTCTCTATAACGTTTTGTGCCTTTTCGATGACGGATAATTTCTCTTTAGCTATCTTGACCGTTTCAATTTGTTCGGGGAAATTCTCGACCACCTTTCGGTAAGCCTTTGGTGCCTCTTTCAGACCTAATTTTTCATAGCAGAGGCCGACATGGAGCTGAGCCTTGGCGGCCACTTCACGATTCGATGTGAACTGCTCGAGTATCTTTTTATACAGATCGATGGCCTTCTCCAGTTCTCCTTTTGCCTCCTCCAGGTAGAGGGCTTTTTCGAACATCTCACCTGCTGTTTGCTGAGGATAGAGATCATTATGAAGAAAGAAAAGACATAGGGCTAGCATGAAGGAACAATAGAATATATTTTTTGTGTTTTTCATCATTTCCCCCTATTTACTTTTCTCTTTAGGCAGGAAATTCTCCATCACCCAAACTTCGGGAAATTTTTTGACGGACCCGATCGATGAAAAGGCAAGATGATGACCATCTGGGTGGACACTCAGATGACGGATTTGAAACATCGTCAAATCAAGTCTTTGAGGCTCACCGCCTTCAACAGGAATGCGCCATATATCCCATTGCATTTCCTGAGCAGCTTGACCCGTCTGAAGAAGTCGCTTAGGGAAAAGGATAAAACGTCCATTAGCAGTCCAGGCAGGAGTGAGAATGAAATTTCCATCTTGCTTAAAACTATAGAGTTCTCGAGGTTCTCCTCCCGCGGTAGGGATTGTCTTCAGCACTCTTTTATCTTCTCTGTTCAACAGGACTAAAGACTTACCATCCGGAGAAATATCTATATCTTTTGCGTCAGATGGGGTACCAGAGAGTTTACTATCCTGGCCTGTTTCAAAGTCATGGACGAAAATGAAAGAGGTTTTGGCCTCCCAATTACCTCGAGTATAGAAAATCGCTTTTCCGTCCACAGACCATCTGTGTGAGTAAATATCATCTTCGTTTTCGCACACAACTACGGGTACATACTCACCTGTCTGGACATCGATCCTGAAAATCCCCCAGTGGCCTTCCTCTTCGATGCCTTCTAGGGAAATAGAATTGCCATCAGGCGACCACCGTGGATAGCCAAACTGTCTAAGACTCGGGTTCAGCTCTTTTTTTTCCCTGGTCTCGAGCGAAACAATACAAAGTGTATTCTGATGAAAAGGCAAGCCGCCGCGGAGAAACATGTAGGCCAGCTTCTTTCCATCGGGTGAGTAGTCGGGATAATAATTGTGGCCCTCATAGTTTAAGATTTCCTTCTTCGGAGGAGTTAAAATTTGACCTGTGTTGGGATCAATCTTGGTGGTGTAAATATCCGATATCTCGCCAGAGAACCCATAGAATAAATCCCCTTTGGCAGTGCATCCCATTGGCTCTATCGGACCGATATTATCCTTGATTAACTCAGGAGTTCCCTGAGGTTTTCCTTCTTTTACCGGTATGAACCATACTCCCCGGGATCCTGTGCGTTCGCTTGCGAACAGGAGACCCCGACCATCGGGTGTCCACTCCAGGACATAGTCAAGAGCCGGATGCTTGATCAATGGAATTTCGCGGCTCCCATCAGCTAAGAGCAAGTAAATATCCCGATCTTGAGTACTTTTACCAGGCATGAAATCATAAGCTATATAGCTTCCATCTGGAGAAAAATTAAATCCCCAAGGAGGGCTTGTTCTGGCATATTTCGTTTTGAACGTTTTTATGATTTGTATAGATCCATCTTCTATTGTGATTAGACCTATTTGAATTTCATTATTCTCGAGATTAAAAAATCCAGCTAGGATGGACCTCCCATCAGGAGACCAATCGAAAGCCTGGACGTATGGTACTTCCTTATCTCGATAGAGAACCTTAGGCTTTGATCCATCAACCCCGATGGTGTGAAGTTCATAAAATCCCTCCTTACCATCGCACCAATTGTAAACGATATGTTTGCTGTCAGGTGCCCATTCTGAAAAGAGGGCAAATTCTTGAGACTTGAGCCAGGACCCCTTGTTGGTGAGGTGGCGGTTTTCCCCGTTGCTGAGATCTCTGATGGTCAGATCGCCTGTATTCCAATCCGTGAAACAGAGGAACTTTCCGTCGGGTGAGGCGGCTCCTAGAATATCGACTCCCTGACCTGACCAGATCTGGCGGATCTTCAATTCTTTATCTCCTTTTTCGATTAAGGCCTTGGCACTGATGAGGACGGTAAGCTTTTCTTTGGCGACCTTGACGGCTTCTTTCTGTTCTGGATAGTTCTCGACGACTTTCTGGTAGGCGTTCTGGGCCTTTTTTAGGCCCAATTTTTCGTAACAGAGGCCCAGGTGGAGCTGGGCTTGAGCAGCGATTTCTCGATTGTCGGGGAACTGTTCGAGAATCTTCTCATAAAGATCGATAGCTTTCTGGAGATCTCCCTTGGCTTCCTCCAGGTACAAGGCTTTCTCGAAGAGTTCTCCAGCGGTTTGTTGGGAAGAAAGGTTGTTGAACAGAAGGAAAATTGTGAAGGTCAAGCTAAGAAAAATAAAAATGTGTCTTTTCATTTTTTTCATGTCGTTCCTCCATCTCATCTATTTGCTGTCAATATAAGATTTTTTTTGACGAGATGAGTTAAGGAAGTATGAAGAGATGATGGAAATTCAGCACAAAAGTTGACGTGTTTTTCTGTCAAAAATCTGCCTTAATCGACAAATTTATAACCCACACTCCTGATGCTGATGATGTGTTTGGGGTTGGCTGGGTCGTCCTCGATCTTCTTTCTGATGTTGGCGATGTGGCTGTCCACGGTCCTGAAGGAGACATAGGTGTTGTCCTCTCCCCAGATTTTATCCAGGAAATCGTCTCTGGAAAGTGCCTCCCCTTTCTTCTGGATCAGTAGTTTAAGCATGTGAAATTCCAGAGGGGTGAGCTCGAGTTTTTTGCTTTTCTTTCTGGCTTCGTATTTTTTGAAGTCGAGCTCGATCTGGCCGAAACTGTAAGCGGTGATCTCTTTTGTCCGTTCATCTGTTCTCCGGAGGAGGGCTTTCACCCGGGCAGTAACTTCTCGGAGGCTGAAAGGTTTGGTCACATAATCATCGGCTCCCAACTCTAAGCCCAGCACTTTGTCGATTTCCTTGTCTTTGACGGTCAGCATAAGGATAGGAGTTGAGTCTCCCGACATTCTTAATCTCTTGCAGACTTCGTATCCATCCAAGATAGGAAGCATGATGTCGAGGATGATGAGGTCTGGTTTTTTCTGTTTGGCCAGGGCTAAGCCTTTCTCTCCGTTGTCGGCCTCGATAACGGTGTAGCCCTCGGATTCCAGCTCATCCTTAAGGCTCAGGAGAATCCCGGGTTCATCTTCGACGATGAGAATTTTTTTGGGCATGCCTTACTCTCCTTTTCCTTTTATCGGGAAGATCAAAGTGAATGTGCTTCCCTGGCCGACCTTGCTTTTTACCTGGACTGTTCCTCCATGAGCCTCGATGGTGTGTTTAACCAGTGTCAATCCTAATCCGGTTCCCTTGACCGATTGCTTGAGGGCGTTCTGAGCTTGATAAAACTTGTCGAAGATTTTATCGATTTCGTCTGAGGGTATTCCGATGCCTTCATCAATAATGTCAATCATCACATTTTTTTCATCCTTCTTGAGTTCGACCTGAATGCGTTTTCCCTCTGGGGAGAACTTGACAGCGTTATCCAGAAGGTTATTGATGGCCTGGGATATTGCGATTTTATCTATGGCCACAGAAGGGATATCTTGTTCAATTCGAGCTTGTATCTTGATACCTTCTTTGATGACATCCTTCTGGAAAGCCTCGATCTGTTGGGTGATGAGTTGGGCGAGGTTTGTTTCTGTGAGTTCATACTCTTTCTTTCCTTCTTCGATCTTGGAGAAGTCCAAAATGTTATTAACCAGCCTGGTCAACTTCTCTGCATCTTGGGAGATGACAGAAAAATACTGGTCCATCTTTGTGGCTTCATTCACCTTTCCTGATTGAAGCCGTTCAACCAAAGCCTTTATCGATGTCAGTGGAGTCTTGAATTCATGGGAGACAGAGGAGACAAAGTCAGATTTAATCTTCAATACTTCCATCTCATGGGCAACGGTCCTCATGATCAAGGCCGTGCCGAAGATGAGGACGATGATCAGAGTAAGAATTGTCCAGAAGTAGAAGCTTTTCCTGATATCTACGATCCCTAGGCTTGTTGTTTTTGCCCGAAAAAATTCAATTTTCCAAGGGGGAAAATTGTTCTCGAAAAATCCCGTCACTGTCAGCAGCTCAGGAGATGAGTTCTCATCGCCGAGGATAATTCTGCCCGAAAGATCAGAAATCGTAACCCTCGAATTCTCACTCAATTGGGTATCTTCAATGAGATTTTTCAGGACGTCATTCTTTAAGTGATCCTCATTGATTTTTACACCTAAAAATCCTAAAGAGCTTTGCCTATCCGGATCCGGAATCGAGACAGCTAATGTCAGGAAGTCTTTTAGACCTATCGTTTTGGAGTGTTGATATGGGGTCGACTCGTGAGATTTTGAAGGAGGAATTCTTCTCTGCAGCTCTGGGATGATCTCTTTTTTCAGATCGTTGATGACCTGCCACTGCAGGAGTTTTTCTTGATGAATTTCCTCGAGTCGGACCAATTCTCTTCTAGCTTCCTCGAATGAGGGATTCCCTTCGGCCTTCGAAATGGCCTCTCTGGCTGCCTCAATGACCATTGACGAGTAGGTTTTGAATTGGTTCTCGTTCAAATACCAAGTCTGTTGGAGGATATCCTTGAATAATTCCAAAGAGCTTTTTAAAGAATTGCTTGTTTCTCCCAGACTTTGATAGCCATTCAGAATCTCCACTCTGGCTATCAAACACAGGGGGAGGCCGGAGGAGGAGAGGCTTTCTGGGTATTTATCGCAGATTAGGGAGTAGTTCTTAATCGCTTGATCATAGTCCTCGAGTTTTGTATAGCAGCGGGCGATATTATTTTGCATTTGGGCCTTGAAGTTATCGCCTCTAGACTGGAGGATAAGCTGTTCATAGGTGCGGATGGCTCTTCTGAAGTTTTTACTCTTAAACTCGTATTCTTCGGCTTTTTTCAGGTTGTTTTTCACGGTCTCTGTTTGTTGGGTGATGGGGAACCTGCCTTTTATATCTGCAGCTGTTTGAAAAAGAGGGAATCGTGGGCTTTCGTTTTCGTAAACAAGAAAGGCATGCT
>Ga0209636_10007398_pt1 | contig 11208 bp, 7 predicted proteins | sample DeeMarSWOR152_54_FD_187464 | JGI IMG/M metagenome (GOLD analysis project Ga0209636, IMG submission 187464) | Marine sediment microbial communities from White Oak River estuary, North Carolina - WOR-1-52-54 (SPAdes) (version 2) | ecosystem: Environmental > Aquatic > Marine > Intertidal zone >... | reverse complement strand
CGCTACCTGATCTAAAAGAATCGAGAACAAAGTAAGACACTAATATTTTATGTTTGTGAGGGATCATACCTCATCAGATGCGGAAGCAGCTCGGAAGCTTGGCCTGGCGCCGCCGAATTATTATCGAATGTGTAAGGAGTTGGGATTGAAGTAGTCAAATATTTAAAGGTGCGCTATAAGAGCTACAAATTTCATTAAGTTAGGCGAATTGATTTTATCAAAATTAAATTTAGCGAAATTCAAAAAATTGGCGGAATTAGCGGTCAGAAGCATTTTATGATAAAAATGACTTTTCATTAAGAGAACACCCCATACTCAATTCTGCATAGCTCATCCAGTACCATATCTGTCCCAAACCTTGAGTTCAGTAAACTCATTGGAGTCTTTTCAGCTAAAGCTTTACTTGGATTGTTCATCCATACCAAAAACTTATTTTTATCCTCAAATACCTCAGCGCCTCGAACCGCCACTTCAGCAATCTGCAAAATTTGCTCGGATACAAAGCGATTAAATGATTCACCAGGGCGGTACCTCTTAATTGTACGCTCAGTCATCGAGAGCAGGGTTGCCATTTGACTCATTGATAAACTTAAATAGTTTGCCAGGTTTAACAGCGCATCTTTGGTGACACCGATGTCACTCAATTCAACTAAATCCATGCGATTTTGGATTTTCTTCCGAAGAATTTTCTCTCCACCTAAAATTTCTGGAATATTTGAGAGTTCCATATTCTTTCTTTTTTCTGACTTATAATAATCTTTCGCTTTATGTCTTTTGTGTTTCAATTAAAGATATGATTAAAATGAAGAAATCGTAAGCAAAAAATTTTCTAAAATTATTCTTTAAAATATTCCTTGACTTTATCAAAAGATTTACTTTAATTGTTAGTTGATAGGATTTTCAGTTAAATCTTTATTAGTCAATTTATTATAACTATACATTATTCTGTAAAAAGTGACCGAATATGGAACCAACGACAGAAAAATATAGGGAAGGTTTGGGCAAAAAGGAATCCTTCTTGCTCTCCAACCTGGCGAGAAATGACATGAATTTGTTTACCGCAGATGATGCAAAAGCACTAATTGGGGATTCTGCAAAAAGAACAATATACAACCTGTTGAAGAAAAAATGGATTCTCAAACTCAAAAGAGGGCTGTATGCAATCGTCCCGTTGGATATCGGGGCAAAAGGAGCCGATAGCTTTACCATGCATAACTTCGTTATCAGTTCAAAGCTTGTAGAGCCATATTATATTGGCTACTGGTCGGCACTGAATTACTACGGCTTTTCTGACCAGATTCCAGCTACGACCTTTATTGCAACAACAAAGGCGAGGAAGGAATTGGAGATTCTGTATACAAACTATCTTTTCGTTCAGGTAGCAAGGAAGAAGTTTATTGGTATTAAGGAAATTGAAATAGAAGGTGAAAAAATCAAAATTTCCAACGAAAACAAAACAATAGCCGATTGCCTTGACCACCCTGAATATTGTGGTGGAATTGATGAAATCGCCAGATCGATATATTTTTCAAGGAAGGAGATCGATCTCAGGAAAGTAAAATCTTATGCCCTTAAAATGGGCAATCTTACCATACTGAAAAGATTGGGATACATTCTTGAGATGAGTGATTTGCTTATGGAATACGAAGATATTTTTAAAGGAGTTATACTCTCGAAAGGATATTCCCTGCTTGATACCCTTTCGCCAAAGTCTGGAAGTTATAATAATAAATGGGGACTTCTTGTTAACATGCAAATAAAACCAGAGGGGTGGCTGTATTGATCGATAGAAGGGAGCTTCTTGAAAAAGCAAGGCAACGAAATCTTAATCTGCAAATTATTGAGAAAGATTACGTGCTGGGTTGGCTGCTTTTTGGTCTTAGCATGTTTGACAGTCTGCTTTTTAAGGGCGGAACCGCTCTTTCAAAAATCTATTTCCCTCATAAATGGCGATTGTCCGAAGATCTCGATTTTGCTTTTCCTGGCCAGGATTTTGAGACCATTACAAACAATCTTGATAAAATTTTTACTGACATTAAGGAAAAAAGCGGAATTACATTCGCCGTTAAAAATCAATTTTCCAATCCGTATTATCTTCAATTGAAAATACGCTATGATGCCATCCTGGGCAGAAATTGGGCAAAAGTAGACGTAACTATTGAAAATCCCCTGGACGAAACCAATAGGATGCCACTCAGTCAAACATATTCGGATTATCCCGATTTCACCGTAAGGATTGAATCCCTGGAAGAAATCTTTGCTGAGAAATTACGGGCGCTTGTGGAAAGAACTAAATGCAGGGATTTTTATGATATCTGGCGATTGTGCTCCACAGATTTTAACAACAACAAAGTGATAGATCTATTCCAGCAGAAATGTGAACTCAAAGGGATTAAATTTTTGGGTAAGGATCAATTTTTCAAGGATAATCTGTTAGACATTTTAAGACCATACTGGCAACGAGAACTGGGCAGGTTACTCAACCCGCTGCCCGATCTGAATGAATTGATTGCAGAACTACAAGTTAAGCTTGACTTTCTTCAGCCGTAAGGTGGACACACCTTACAACCACTTTTGTTGATATTTTTATCAACAAATAAACTTCAATTGTTGACATTTATATAAACATTTTGTATGGAAATATGATGAGTAAAAATAAATTGGGGGATAAGTCTTATAGCTCCCACTATTGCTTTCAATTAATTGTTCAAGTCCCCAATCTTCCCACTCTCAAGTAATGCCGAAATTTCTTTACCAGGCAAAAACGAAGCCATGATTGGAACCTTGTTAAAATATCGCTCCCCAGAGAACTGTTTTGAAAAATCAATTATTGTAATCCCAACGATCTCTTTTGATTTTGGATCCAGCCTTAAAATAAGGTTTGAGCTTAATTCGATATATTTCATTCCTTTTTCTGGCTTCCCTAAGGAAATATAGAGAACATCTACTTCCCTATCATAGCCAAACATCAATTCTTTGCCATTCATGAAGTCATCACCTTTTATTAAATTTTTGGATAGGCAGTAATTTACTTTGTAGTAAATTATTACTATACTGATTGTGGTTAAGCCTCCTTTTCGCAAACTAAATCCTACTGTTATTTATTTTCATATTTATAATGCTCCCATCTTTCTAAGAGTTGACTTGCAAATTTATTTGGCTCTCCCCAATATATACTACTACCTAATCTTTCAAAATATTTTTCTAGAGACTTCCATGCTTTTATATTTTTTTCCATATTTTCGTGAGTTATTCGAATCACCTCCTCTTTTAAGTTATTTATTACATGGAATATAGATTCTTTGGGGAAGTTTTCAATTGGAGTTTTTATAATTAATTCTTCTAATAAAATAGTTTTCTTATAGAATAAATCCAAACTTTTTTTATCAATCTTATCTTGATCAATAATTTTCTCGAGCGAATAAATATATTGGCTTATTTTGTCTTTATATTCATTTTTCGATGTCATGTGGGTTATTTTATATTTTAAATCCTCAAAAAAACTTTTCACTTTATATTGATGTTCGTCTAATGGATGTAGTTGAGTCGCTATATTTGTAGGTCTTACTCCATCTCTGATATATATTATGCTCTTAAACAAAGTACGAAAGTTAACGTCTTGAAGATTATAGCCAATGAATATTTTTGTTGTTCCTGATAACGATCGAGTTATTATACTGGGAAGTTTTCCCAATATATCTCTTGTAACAGTAATATTGAAATCAATATAATCATCCTCTGTTATAACTATAGAATGTGGTTCTTCCCATGTACCATATAGATGATAGACAAGTGGATTATTAACTGAAGGAATAAAATTATCATCAATCCTCTTAGGTAATGAATCAAGATATCTATTCCATCGACAATATTCGTATTCAGGATTTCTACCTACACGTTCGAGTGCTTTAAGCATAAAATTATCATAATTTGTTGTTATATAAATTGGAAAAGGTAATTCTGCAAGATTTCTATAAATATCATTATTATCGGAAAATTTAGGATAATATCGTCTTTGTAACATTTCTATTATTTCGAACTTAAGGTAAATTGGATCAGTTTCAGTTGCAATGAATTGTGCAACACGTGAAAAATTTTCTTTGTCAGGTAAAGGGTAGTCATATCTTGTAGCAAGTTCTCTGGAAACTTCAGAAGCCTGAGGTAGAATAGGCCAACAAGCTTCTGCTCCTAAAAATGGAGTACAGTTTTTATTGTTTATCATTCGAAGTAAAACTTCCCATTTTTTTTCATCCATTCCATATCTAAAAATTTCTTCGCTATCTTTAAAGCTTTGTCTTCGATACTCAATCATTGATTGCATCTGAAGCTCCTTCCAATTTTCTAAAACACTACTGGCTTGTATGCTTAATTTATCAGTTCCAATTCTTGAAAACCAATCTAAAATTTTCTCTGCTTTTGGAGCTAAGTACTTGTTATGTAATGCTAACTCCAACACATCAACAGCTCCCATAGTCCTCATTCGTCGAAGTACATCTATAACTTGTGACGCCAAATCTTTTTTCTGCAATGCCTTCTTCAATAATCCAATTGCTTCTTGAGTTCTCATATCCCCAAGAGCATCTACCGTCTGTGAAGACAAAGTATCCTGCTGCATTGCAAGCTCCAAAAGTTCCATAGCCTCTTCAGTCCTTAACTCACATAAAAGACGAATGGTATTTTCAGCCTGTATGAGTCTTAAATCTTCGCTAACGATTTTATCCTCCAGAAGTTGCCAAACATCAACTTTAATTGAAGATGCTTTGTCAAACCATTCCATCATGTATTCGCCGTGCTCTAAAGATGCAACTAATAAAAATTCTGTTTCTGCTTGAGTAAGATCTGAAAGAAATTCCAATCCCTCTGAAATTTTCTCAAAATCTTCCTTGTTCATATAAAGTTTTTCGATTTCATCAGGGTCTAAATATTCTCTTGCTTGGTTGTCTTGCTCCAATAGCTTTTTTTTATAAATTTCACTCTTAATCTTTTCTGCCTCATCCATAACAGACTTAAGTAATCGTCGAAGTGATATAGCTTTTGATTTCTTCTGTAGTTCATTTGCATTCTGAGCAAGATAATCGCTTGTCCATTCAATATATTGAAAATTATAACATGTGCTCTCCCTTAATAAACGTAATTCTTTTAATTGCTTTACTAAATTTCGCAAGGAGGATGCATCAGTATTTAAAGTCCTTACTAACTCATCAAATGCTCTAATATACTTGGTTCCATATTTAGTGCTGAGTTCAGGAATTAAGAACTCAAAAAGCTGCAACTGATCATTGTCGAGATTTTGCTCAATATCTTCTCTCAGTCTGTTATCAAGGATACCTATTGCTCGATTAAGTCTAATATAATCGGCAAATCTGATATGTCCATTAATTCTTTGTCGCCAAAGAGTATCACAAACAATTTGAAGTTGAATTGGTTCAATCCTGCCTTCACTATTACGTAGATCCGTTATCAAATTCTCAATTAGGTTATCTTCAAATTCCACTTCATATTTCTTAGCAGGTAAAAGTATAGCATCTCTGGCTTGATTTTCATCAAAATCACGTAATCTTAGATTTGAGTTATAATTGAAAATAGAAGGAATTTCATTTCGAATCCATTCCATTTCCGCAACAAAGAATTCCTCAAAAGATATTGATAACACTACATGGATACCTGATTCTTTATTATGATATATTTTAGCAATTTCTGAAATAAATTGTTGAGCTTTCTCAGGAAAATGATTAATGACATAAATAAAAAATTCTTCAAATTGATCAATAAACAGTACGATTGGCTTTTGTAGATATTCAACAGCATTTTTCAATTGTACCTGAAGTGATTCTTTTTTAAAATTTCCAGTTATTAATTTCTCACATATTAAGGCTTCTCTAATTGACTCATTAGGATCTTTTCCCACTCGCATATATAAAGTTTTATAATGCAATTCTTCAAGACGTGGTCGGACTCCTGCGTTAATCAACGATGTTTTTCCACAGCCCGTTTTGGAAAATAGAACAACAAGACGAGTACTAATGATATCAGATAATAATATTTCTATCTCTGTTTCACGACCAAAGAATATATCTTTATCAGGTTTGTCATAGTAATCTATAAATTTATAAGGTTGATCTGGACTAGAATTTTCTTTATTATTCATAATTACCTCTCCTTACCCTATCTCAACCATACTTCTCTTGATATCTTAGCTTTAGCTGATCAGCAAAATCATATAAATCAATATTGTAGATTTCTACACCTTTCTTCTTCCAAAATTCAACCCAAAATTTTGATGGCTTTTTTTGTATAGCGAATGATTTGCGAACTTGATGTTTTGGAAGTGGTTCTATTATTCCTTTGTAAATCGTTCGAAAATCCCAATCTTCCAAGCTGTAACCAAGAAATAATAAAGTGCTGGGTATAATCTTTTTTAAGATGAATCTCGGGATACCAATATTTTCCTTACCAACAATAGTGAGAAATTCAATATAATCTTCTTCTGTAATTATAATCGGTGATGAATCTCTACTTTCAATATCATCATTTATTCGTCTTTTACCCAAGAAAGAACCATGAATTTTATAAAGTATAAGTCCGTCATATCCTTCAAAGGATTCACACCATTCCCTGCTTTTTTTAGTCTCACTAAATCCTTTCGTTTTCTGAATTATTTTTTTAAAACTTACTTTTTTTAATTTAAGAGCCTGTTCTAACAATCGATCATAATTTGTAGTTATAATAAGCTTAAAAGGTAGTTCGGCAAGCATAGATAGTAAAGGAGATGGTTTTCGTTCATAATCAGGAATAATGGATTTTAGATTTGTTATAAGATATGGCCGATCAGTCTCAAATTCAACTTTAAGAGCAACCCTAGCGAGATCATTACGATTCCATCCTTTTAATTCTAAGCTTAGTGCCTTACATAGTCTATCTGCGACTTCAGCACCTAATGGCAGACCTATATATCTATATCTAGGATCATCACTACTAACATTTGCCCCTGCTCCAAGGAAAGGCACACAACACCCCTCATGAATTCTATCTATTATCAATTCCATGTGGTTTTTGTCGATTCCAGATTTAGCCATTTGTCCCCTCTATTTAATTATAGAATTATAAACCACAATTGTAAAAAAAAATATTGATAAAAAGGAGATTATATCCCAAAAAGTTATGAGAAAGCGTTATTTATCAGAAAAAGTATAGTTTATTTTTTGGACAAAGTATGAAATTTTCCCCTGTATTAACAGAGGATTTTAATAAAGTATGCCTAAAAATTTAGAAAAGTTATTCAAACCCAGTTTGATTATAATCAACTTTACTCTTAATAACATATTCAACATTTTTTTTTAAATTTACCATAAAAATAAACAAAAAGCAATAAAAAATTTTTGACAGGAACAATCAAAAACATTATTATCAAAATAATACCCCCCATTATCACTTTAATAATCTTCCTCCTCTCGTCATCAATTTTCCAATCATTGTAAATCTTAATTCTTGCATTTCTCACTTGACTCTGACATATTTCTTGTATATATTTCATTGTTGAAATAAAATCAACAATGGAACACTGAATATGAAAATTTTAAGATTTTTCTTCATTCCTATCTTGTTTTTTCTTCTTTTCTCACAAAATGGACAAGCTTACTTAAAAACCCAGGGATCGGACTGGGCGGCTGGCTGGTGCAGGAAGGTTATCAACTGCATATTCCAGGATTTGGATCGCCGTCTTCGATTCACAAGATGATTGTGGATCTCATCGGGCAGGAGAATGCGGATCAGTTTTACCAGCAGTATATTAGTAATTATGTAACTGAGGAAGATATTCAGAAAATTGCGTCCTGGGGAGTCAATTCGATTCGGTTGCCGTTCAACTATCGGTTGTTGACACCAGAAGATCAGCCTGGTGTCTATCTGGAAGAAGGGTTTCAAATCATTGATCAGTTGTTGGAATGGTGCGAGAAAAATAAGCTGTATTTGATCCTGGATATGCACTGTGCACCAGGCGGGCAGAATAAAGATAATATCAGCGATAGCGATGGCATTGAAGCTCGGCTCTGGACGAATCCTGCCAACCAGGATCGAACCGTTGAAATCTGGCGGAAAATTGCGGAGCGATATGCGACTGAAGAGTGGATCGGTTGGTACGACCTGCTCAATGAGCCTGTTATGCCGTCGGGATATACCAATAGCAATTTGCGCACGTTGTACATACGGATTTCCAGAGCCATTCGGGAAGTCGATACCAATCATATTATTTTTATTGAGGGGAATTGGTATGCTACCGATTTTAAGTTGCTGACGCCGCCATTCGATGTCAACCTGGTTTACAGCTTTCACAAATATTGGAATAAAAATACCCAGGCTGCCATCCAGAATTATTTAAATGTCAGGAATCAAACCAATTGTCCATTATGGCTGGGAGAATCAGGTGAAAATTCTAATACCTGGTTTTATGACTGCGTTCAATTGATGGAAAAAAATAACATCGGCTGGAACTGGTGGACGCATAAGAAAGTCGAGACCATCACCAGTCCCTATTCATCGCCGATTTCGGTTCATCACCAGCGAGTCCTCGATTATTGGAATGGGCAGGCGTCAAAGCCAACTGCGGAGTTCGCCACAGCCGCCCTATTTCAAATGTCGGATAACCTGCTGCTCGAAAAATGTGAATTTCGTCCCGATGTGCTCGATGCCCTGATACGTCCTGATTTCGGCTCCAGAGCGACACCTTACAAGGCTCACCATCTTCCTGGCACGATTCATTGTGTGGATTTTGATATTGGCAATGTGGGTGTTTCCTATTCGGATACGGATTATCAGAATATCAAAAGCGGAGACCAATGGAACAGGGGCTACAAATACCGTAACGATGGTGTCGATATCGAAATCAACGACGATGCAATGGGCGCACCTTACAACGTCGGCTGGATTGAAACTGGCGAATGGCTGCTGTTTACTGTAATGGTAGATGATTCGGGCGAATACAGCGTTGATTTTCGAGTGGCATCGCCTGGCAGTAGCGGAAAATTACAATTGTTTCTCAACAATCAACCATTGACCAGCACGATTTCTGTCCCCAATACAGGAGGCTGGAAGAACTGGCAGACGATTTCGACAACAGAAAATATTTCCATTCCAGCAGGCACTCATGCTTTAAAGCTGTTGTTCATTCAGGGCGGATTTAATATCAATTTTTTACGGTTCAATCTGAAATCAGCGCCCGTCAGGGAAGGTTATCACTTCGACCAGGTAACGGACACAGTTTTTTTAGCGCAAAATTATCCCAATCCGTTTAATCAGATCACGCAGATCCCCGTGTTGTTATTGGAGCCACAGGCAGTGAATTTTAAAATCTTTAATCTCAACGGTGAATTGGTGAAAGATCTTTTTGATGGCTTCCTCTCGACAGGCTTTAAAACCATTTCCTGGGATGGCACGAATAGTCACAATCAATTAGTAGGGTCAGGCTTGTATCTGTACCAGTTTAGCGTCAATGGCTCGCAGATGGCGAAGATGATGATTTTGCAGAAATGATTTGTAAAACGTGAGATGTGAGACGTGAGATGGGAAACGTGAAATGGGAAACGGAGAAAACTTTTTGAGCAATTACATCTCCTGTTTCACGTCTGCCATCTGCCGTTTCACTTGAGATAATCTTATGAAAATTTTTTTGAAAATAATTTTTCTCTTAACAATTCTACTCTTAACATCACTGCTTCATGCCCAAACCATCGTGATTAACGAAGTCATGGCATCCAATTCGACGACCATCAAGGACGAAGATGGCGATAGCCCTGATTGGATTGAGTTGTACAACATTAGCCAGAATTCTATCGATCTTAATGGCTTTGGACTATCTGACGAGACGGATGAGCCATTCAAGTGGATTTTTCCCAACCTGTCGCTTGAACCACAAAAATTTTTGCTCGTCTTTGCTTCGGGTAAAAATCGAAGAGAATGGCTGCACTGGGAAACAGTGATTGACTGGGGAGATCAATGGCGGTATCGGCTGGGGACTTCGGAGCCGCCAGCGGATTGGCGAAGCGTTGGATTTGATGATTCGAACTGGTACCTGGGCGCCAGCGGTTTTGGCTACGGTGACAATGACGATGCAACCATTGTTCCGCCAATCATCTCTCTTTACGTTCGAAAGGCTTTTGATATTGCTGATAAAAATGCAGTTTCAAAAGCGCTGCTCCATGTCGATTATGATGATGCCTTTGTCGCTTACCTGAATGATGTGGAGATTGCCAGGGCAAATATCGGAACCGTGGGCGATCATCCCGTTTTTAATCAAACTGCCAGGACTTATCGAGAAGCCCAGATGTACCAGGGGGGTGCGCCAGAGCTATTTGCTTTGAATGATTTGCAATCGCTATTTCAAGACAATAAAAACGTGCTCGCCATTCAAGTGCATAATTCTGGTATCGAGTCATCTGATATGAGCCTGATCCCATTTTTGAGCATTGGTTTCTCAATCCCGCCATCGGATAGCTCTCGGGGGATGTCTCGATTTCTGAATCCGATGGGCAATTATCTGCATACCAATTTTAAAATCAATTCTGATGGAGAACGTCTCACGCTTTATCACTCCAATGGACAATTATTAGATCAGATTGACACAGGGACGTTGTCGACTGATATTTCTTTTGGTCGCCAACCTGATGGCAGCGTCAATTGGTTTTATTTTAATCAACCGACTCCAGGAGAAGCAAATACTACCCAGGGCTTTCAAAATATCGTTGGAGAACCTGTCTTTTCGCATGCGAACGGCTTTTATTGGCAAAACTTCCTTTTGACGATTACACCCAACTCGCCACAGGGATTGATCTATTATACACTGGATGGCTCCACTCCAACGACGAACTCTAATTTGTATCAATCTCCAATTCCTGTTAATAAAACGACTGTCATCAGAGTCCTGGAAATTATCCCAAATTGTCTGTCTGGAAAAACGATCACTCATACCTATTTAATGAACGAAACCATCACATTGGCAGTTGTTTCGCTGACGACTGATCCACCAAATCTGTGGGATGCCGATTCGGGTATTTATGTGCTGGGCACAAGTTACGATCCCAATCAACCGAATTTTGGCGCTAATTTCTGGGAGGATTGGGAGCGACCGGTGCATGTCGAATTTTTTGAGCCTGATGGGAAGCTGGCTTTCAATCTTGATGCGGGTATGAAAATATATGGCGGCTGGTCACGGGC
>Ga0209636_10007397_pt1 | contig 11208 bp, 8 predicted proteins | sample DeeMarSWOR152_54_FD_187464 | JGI IMG/M metagenome (GOLD analysis project Ga0209636, IMG submission 187464) | Marine sediment microbial communities from White Oak River estuary, North Carolina - WOR-1-52-54 (SPAdes) (version 2) | ecosystem: Environmental > Aquatic > Marine > Intertidal zone >... | reverse complement strand
CTCGTTCCAGTAGATATCCTCTCCGTCGAGAACGACCTCCCCAAGGCTAATGGTCTCTGCGGCAACCAGTTGCGAGGAGATTGGGGATTTCCAAGAGCCATATGACGCTACTTTAGGTGTGCTCATCTTTTGCTTCTCCATGTCTATTCTACCTTACATGATGATTGCATAACATCTCAGATAAGACTAGCGCACGTGTATTTAGGCAAGTGTGAAGTAAACCCGTCTGTTGTTTTTCCCTTTGTTTTGAGTCTTCAGTATTCTTATCTGCCCGACCTCTCTCAGGTTTCTTACATGGGTTCCACCGTCAGCTTGTCTATCTACACCCACTATCTCTACGATGCGAAGTCTGGGGATGTCTGGAGGCAGGGCTTCTGCCATTTTAATTACACCTGGAATTTTCAGAGCTTCCTCTTTGGGAAGCTCATACCATTTCACGGGTATGTCTTCTCCAAGTAGCTCATTCGTCCTATCTATGTACGTGCTAAGTATTTCCCGATCATATTCTTCTAAGCTAAAATCGAAACGAACCTTGTCTTCTTCAAGCTGGTTCCCGGTGATAAGGGCGCCAGTGCCCTTGCACAGAAGCGTAGCGAATACATGTGCAGCCGTGTGACTTCGCATAAGTTTGTATCTTCTTTCCCAATTCAAGACGCAGTGAACGTGGTCTGCTTCTTTCAATCCAGCTCGATCAGCCTCATGTGATATTTCTCCAGAGAACTTGCCAACGTAGACCACGTCGTAAGGCTCATCTCCTTTTATGATCTTCCCGGTGTCCCACGGTTGACCCCCTCCCCGAGGATAGAAGATAGTTTGGTCCAAAACCATGTATTTCCCATCTTTCACCGACACAACAGTGGCATCGCATTCTCTGAGGTAGCTGTCCTCCAAGAATAACGCCTTAGTCAAAGGCAACACCTCTTTTTGAAGGGTAGCCCAAGGCTGCTAATAAGTCATGTGCACGTGCAAAGAACGCATACGCAAAAAAGGAAAACTTAACTACAGAGAGAAACCGATACAGAAGATCGGTGAAAGACGTGTCTAGGCGGACTCGACTTTTGGCGACCCTTTCTAACGCTTTCGGCCCTCCTGGAGACGAGGGAGAGGTCCGAGAGGTCTTGAAGAAAGAGCTGGAAGACCACGCTGACAAAGTGACAGTAGACAGGCTTGGAAATATCCTCTTTTATCATCATGGAAAGGAAAGCTCCCCCAACGTGATGCTTGCAGCGCACATGGATGAAGTGGGCTTTCTAGTCACTTTCATAGAGGAGACCGGTTTCCTACGATTCCAAACGTTGGGTGGCATAACGAGCAACATCATGCCTGGCCAGAGGATACTTCTTCGAGGAGGAAAGAGCTACCTCAAGGGAGTTATTGGAACCAAGCCACCTCACATCATGACCGAGGAGGAGAAGAAGAGCATTGTGCCCGTGGAAGACCTTTTCATCGATATAGGAGCGGGAAGCATTGAAGAGTCCAACAAGAAAGGTGTCGAGATCGGAACATTAGGAGTCTTCGACGTCGAATTCGCAGAACTAGGAGGCGGATACCTTAGAGGAAAAGCTTTCGACGACAGAGCTGGCTGCACCGTGCTTGCAGAGGTTTTCAAAGCCGTGAAAGACTCACCATACAACATCACAGCCGTCGGAACAGTTCAAGAAGAGGTAGGGATGAGAGGAGCCCGCACAGCAGCATGGCAAGTAGATCCAGACTACGGGCTCGCTCTGGAAGGAACCTTTGCAGCTGATGTTCCCGGCTCAAGAGAAGACCGAATGTCAGCAAAGCTCAAGAATGGTCCTGTGGTCACCATAGCAGATAGGACGACCATCACCCACCCAATCGTTCTCAAAACCCTAACCAAACTAGGGAAGGAGAGATCAATCCCCTTCCAATTCAAGAAGGTGCCCACAGGAGGAACAGACGCTGGCGCAATCCACCTCACAAAGGCGGGCGTGCCAAGTGGGACGATAGCCGTGCCGTGCAGATACATCCATGGACCCGCCGCGGTCACCCACATCGATGACTTAAACAACACGATTACTTTGGCAACGGAATTCGTGAAGGCTATTTCTGAACAGTAAAAAACGCGCGCATAAGCGATTTCGACAGTTGCACGTTTACGTATTGTTGAGATAGAAGTCGGAAGTGTCGAAAAACAATGTTATACCTCAGTTGCGCGCTTAACTGATTGTAACATTGAATTATGTTGAATTGTGGAAAAAGCTAGCTAGCTGCGACATAAAAAGCTCTGATGCGATTCTCCCATTTTTTTCTGGCTCTAAAGAAGGGTAGAGCGCAGTAGAATTGCGCGTGCAGACTTAGAGATTGCAAGTTGGAGAACTCAGTCAATCCTCTATAACTACCGGAGACCGCCCAAAAATGCATGCACACAATGTTTAAATCTGAAAAAGCATGGTTGGTGTCAAGCAATTGGAGGTAGAGATTATGCTGCACGTGAGGCCGTTTGTGAAGGGCGTGGATGAGCCGATCTGGGTTGAAATCCTAAACGCGGCCTATAAGGAACATGAGGCTTGGTGGAGAGCCACTACCGTAGAGGAGATGCTACTGGAAGAGAAACGTCCAAATTTCGACTTTGAAGGGCGGCATATCGCTGAACTCGATGGAAAGCCCGTCGGCATAGTACACGCTCATGTTGACAAGTTGAGAAAAGAGAAGAAAGGTTTTATCTTCACTTTCTGCGTCATTCCAGAGTTTCGAGGGCTTGGAGTCGAAGAAAAACTTGCAGAAACAGCCATAAACGAACTTAAGAAGCGCGGAATGAAAGTGGTACAGACGTGGACTGACTACAAGAGAACTGATCGAATACAACTCCTGAAAGAATTGGGCTTCAAAGCTGTTCGTAGCGAAAGCGATATGGAAATCGACCTGACAAATATTCCCTCCAAAATCGGAGAAAATGCAGAGATTGTGATCAGAACACTCTGGAAAAATGTGGAAGAAGACATAAAACTGTTGAATTGGCTCAACAACGAATGCTTCAAGGACCATTTCAATTATCGCCCCAGCACACTTGAAGAAACGCGGCATCACTTGCTTAGTGACACAAGAATCAAACAGAAAGAATACTTCTTTGCAGCCTTGGATCGCGAAACTATCGGCTACATCGGCGTAGGCATAGATGAAAAGTATAACATCGAGAAAAACGTGAAAAACGGGTTCATCCTTTCAATAGGCGTGTTGAAACCATACAGGAGAAAAGGTATCGGAACCAGCCTAATGTTGCAAGGTCTCAAATCGCTTGAGGCCAGAGGGATGACAAAAGCAATGCTGGATGTAGATGATCTCAACCCAACAAAAGCCATCAGACTTTATGAAAGAATCGGGTTTCAAGTGGTCAAGAAATATCAATTCTGGGAAAAACCACTATGCGCTCATATATCAGATGCTTAGGCACTAGCGCAGAAAAAAGAGGATTCGGACACAATATCGACAGCGAGTAATGTTGAATTGTCGAAAAACAATGTTATACCCATATAGCGCGCACAACATCTGCACATCTTCTGTTCTGATGAAAAGAAATTGACAACTAGCATTCAGAATTCTGCAGTACCCAAACGCAAGTGCCTGATTTACGGCAGGCGCTTATTGCTGTGCTAGTTCTCTCACTTTGTTCAAGTTTTCAATGTCGATTCTTCTTTCATCAATCGGAGTTTCCAGAATCAAGGGCAGTTGCCCCAGCCTGCTTTTCAGAATGTTCCTGAACCCAGTCTCTCCGATCTTTCCCATCCCGATGTGTTCGTGCCTGTCTATTCTAGAGCCTAGGCCCCCCTTTGAATCATTCAGATGAACAAGCTCAAGCTCTTCAAGGCCTATTGCCTCGTCGAATCTCCGCAGCACATGTTCAACAGCCCCTCGTGAAACGAGGTCATAGCCAGCCGCGAAAGCGTGACACGTATCGAAACAAACTCCGACACGCTCCCTATTCTCGATTCTAGAGGCGATGTATCCAATGTCCTCAAAGGATGACCCCATACTGTTCCTTGTTCCAGCGGTGTTCTCCAAAAGAAGAATGACATCGTTGTCCACTGCAGAAAAGGAGCCGTTGATAGCATCCACAATTCTCTTGAAGCCTTTTCTTTTCCCGTGTCCGAGATGACTGCCTAGATGAGTAACAACATAGGGGACACCCAACTCAGCAGCCCTCCGCAACTCATCCTTCAAAGCATCCACAGACTTCCTATAGACATCAGCCTTCGGAGAAGCGAGATTCAAGAGATAAGGCGTGTGAACAAAGACTGGCCATACCTCGCTACTCCTCACCTTCAATCTAAAACTCTCAACCTCCTCTAAATCCAAGCTCTTCGAGCGCCATCCACGAGGATTCCGAGAGAACATCTGCAACGTGTTGCAACCCCGCTCCACAGCCCTATCAACCACCCTATCAATCGACCCCATGATCGACAAATGAAGACCCAACCTCACCCTTCAACCCATCCTCCGTAGCTAGATCGGGGGTCTAACCTTTCGTCTCTCCAAACGTGGCAGATTCATCCACTTCTTGAAATCTGCGGTTGGGGGTTCTGCCTCAAAGAGCTCTTTCCTGCGACACTCCAAAAGACTGTTTTCCCTCTTCAGGAACCCCGCAGCTGTAAGAACGGCGTGACCCACCTTAGACGCTGCATCAAAGATTAGGTGGCAGGCTTCCCTCCACTTCTCATCCCTGAGTATGTGATGTTCAAGGATTGTCGTTGGAATGTTCCTTACGAGTTCTTCTAAGTTTTTCATTCCTTGCTGAACATGTGTTTCATCGACTTTGAATCTCGCTAGGTATAGTGGTGGTCCTCCAATGATCAGCAGATCTGGAGCCTCTCCAAGTATCATCTCTACCGTTGGATTATACATCGGCCCCTCCACATCAGAAGCAAACATAACTCTCTCCTCACCACAATCAATAGTGGTCGTGAGCACCCAGCCGAGGAACGTGTTTTTGATTCCGTGAAAGACCGGCTCAGAAAACTTCAACCTAGTATCTCCAAACTCGAACGTTCCGCCGTCTGCAACCGCTAATCTTTCAGCATGCTTTCCAGCAGTTTTACTGAACATCCAGCCCCTGCGTCTCTGGCTGGGGTTTACCTTGGATCGATGGCTCTTTGCCAGAACGATCTTATCCTCGTAGATCTGTGTCGCAACCTCTGCGGATGACCAGTTGCAGAACCAGTCCGTGAATGAGGGTGTGTGATGATCGAAATGGTAGTGGCTTATGGTTATAACATCTGCCTTCTCCGCGGCTTTAGATATTCTCTCTCGACACTCTGCTAGTGCCCTGTATTCTCTCGGATGAGGCGGAAGACCCCAGCGGCTTGGACCCAATGAGGCTGCTGCATCTAGCAGAATCTTCACGTCCGGAGTCTCCACGAAAGTGCAAATAGACCTGACGCCTAGACTTTCTGCGGCTAGCGGGGTGACTCTGATTCTCCTCAACATCCTTACTCAACACAAATACGCGGCTATATCCTTTTATGTTGGATCAACATTAAGGTTGTGCGGTGGGCGATGACGACTCTGGCCCCGCTGAAAAGATGATTTGGATCTTGAGTGCGAGAGCCCGCCACAAGATTTTATTCTCATCTCCTGCGGATCGCAGCTCTGACCCCGCTCAGTTTCTAGTCCACACGTACAGCATAGCCTAGCGAAACTTCGCGCACTTTTTCTTTTGGCGATCGTATGAAAGCAACAACATTTTGAGGCGTAATATCCATCTCAGACAAGCTTAGTCCATGCCTTTCATTTCTTACTATTTGGAGAATGAGCATGGTGAGTTGAGTCCTGTTTGCTAACGCCTTCATCATCAGAGTGTAGGCGTTTGCATGCATTTGATACATTTTTCTACTGTTTTTCTAATAAAAGATCTCTTTGATGCCTAAAATCTTTAATACAAATTCGATATAGATAGTTGCGATGGAGAGAGAAAAATGAAAATGAAACGAATGGTTCAAACGTTAGCACTTATTTCAGTTTTGGCAACGACTCTGATACTGACTACATCTTCTGAACAAGGTGCCCACGTCGATGAACATTGGTCCATGATCATCACAAATTCTGACGCATACGCGTCGGCGTTGTTCACCCATGCATTCGATGCGGGGCGCTTGAGGCCTGTGGACATAGATCCAGCGATGGACCACGGATTCACAATCACAAGCATGAAGAGAATTGGACAAACGTTCCTGTTTGAGAACAATCGAGTGTGGCCCTTCGGAATACCCTACATATACACAATCCCTGACGACCCAAAATCAGGCTACAAAGACCCGGCTTGGCTTATATGGGAAGATGAAGCTGAAAGCTTCAGAAAGGCCTTACACCGCCTGATCAACATGGATGAGGTGGTGGTCGAAATTTACACAGACCCAGTGACAGGCATAGCCACGCATTCCAAGGCCGAGCGGTGGTTGCCGCCAGGCATGGAAACGTGGACCGCCCTAGGCCAAGAGCCGTGGATCCCCGACATAGAACTGCCCAGCTGGGACCCAGTAGCAGCGGCTGCTTTACTTGATGGAGCAGGCTTCGTGCAGGGCACAACTTCCAACCCCGACTATGACCCTGGCTATCCCGGTTCTGCGGAGTACATACGGATCGACCCAACAATAGGCACAGATCTGTCACCTTTTGAGTACTACGCGATCGGCCCCGTTGAGGCCCCACTGGGCTTCAACATGGCCATAAAGATCAGTGACTGGTTCAAGAAAGCGGGGATTCCCAACGACCTTGTTGCAGGCTCCCAGGGGGGCGTGTTTGCGAGATTGTCTAACCCAGTGCTCGAAGACTATCAGATGATGACAGGAATAGGTATCGCTTGGGACACTACAGCGCCTGACGTTCTATATGACTTCACATACTCGAAGAACGTTCCATTATGGAACCACGTTTACATGAACATCTCTGAAATCGACGAGGCGGGCATCAGAATGATGTCCACTCTGAACATAACTGCGTGCAGACAAGCTGCCTACAACATACAGACAGTCTTAGCTGACCATGAGCCATACTTGCCTCTACTCTTGGACAACGGCTATGCAGCTTTCGCGGGTGAGACAGACCCACTAGTTCCATCGTGGGAAGGCCCAGGTTGCATTGGCATAGTAAACGCTGTAGGCTACGGTGCTCTTGGCTTCGACAACCTGAACCTAGGCTTGCTTCGACCCCCCTCTGCGCAAGGATGCAACCCTTGGGGAAAGATGCTTGGACGAGGCGGGTCGACTCTGGAAACCAACATCTGGGGCCTAGGACAATCTCTAAACACCCTCAACCCGTTGACCGCACACACAGCATCCGAATGGCAAGTCCTGTCGTTAGTTGAAGATTATTTGTTTAAGCGACACCCATACACCATGGGCTACATGTGGTGGGCCGCAGAATCAATGCCGACAATGGAGTTGTGGATTGGTCCAGGAAGTTCTGAGTTTGCTATGGGTAATGGAGTGTATGATGCAGCTTTCAACGGAACACACTATGATGGCATACCAATCGCCGATGTGACAGCTGACGACCTTGTAGGCGACGACAAGCTGGGCAAGGTGACAACCTGGAAGCTACGAAATGATACATACTGGCACGACAGCGACCCTGGACCAGACGCCATTCACGGCACTGGAGACGAACCTGGCGGCTCCGTACATAAAGTCACCACGGCCGACATAGAGTACGCTGCCAGCCTTGCGATGGGTAAGGAATACTTCAACTGTACTGCTCATGACGCCTATGAGAACATAAGGTACTATTCCACGTGGAGATTCTTTGCTGGATACATAGAGCCAAATGACGGCACCTTTGCAGTTGAGATAGTGGACGACCAAACCTTCAGGATATACGAAGAGCGGCGATATGTCTTCGCCTTCGAGGCTCACAACGCGCTGCTATCTTTGGTTCCTAAGCATATATGGGAACCCTACGTTGAAGGACCCGACGGAACCAAGGGCACCGAAGATGACGGTGACCCCGCGGCATGGACGGGCTGGGAAGACACGTATATGCTGGATCCTGTCCGGCAGAGACTCGGCCTGTCTGACATGGACCTAAGCTACCTCATAGGTTTCGGTCCCTTTGTATACCACGTCGGAGGATGGGAGCCAAGCGTCAGCGCACACGTGGAGGCCAACCCAAGTTATTTTGGAGGAACCATATGCCCCGCCGATATAAACTTCGACAGAATTGTTGATGATCTCGACATAGATGAAGTGGTTGCCGGCATTGGATACTATGACGTCAAGGCCGACATATGCTTTCCAGCCCAGGTAATCAGGTCAGTTGACGAGCTAAACTTCGTCTATGCGCACCTCTGCAACAGTTGGGGTCCAGGTCCACCGCCGAGTTTCGACATTGCAGTGTTGAACGTAACACCTTCTAAAACTGTGGTGGGAGCGGGATACAATGTGAACATCATGGTGACCACTGAAAATCAAGGCGACTACACTGAAAGCTTCAACGTCACAGCCTACGCAGATCTAGAAACGACAACCATCGGAGACGAAATCGTTATTGGAACGCAAAACGGCACCTTAACAAGCGGAGACTCTACGACCGTCACCTTTGCTTGGAACACAACAGGGGTTCCTTACGGCAACTACACCATTAGCGCCAGCGCCGCGCTTCTTCAATGTGAAACAGACACAGAAGACAACACCTACATCAACGGTATCGTAACAGTCATGGAACCAACAGTTTCCGTATATCCAACGCTCATTGTAGGTCCACCACCAAAAATCACTGAAACCTTCACAGTTAACATAACCATCACGGCCATTGAAGACCTCTACACGTGGCAGGCAGGCATGACATTCAACGCCACCGTACTAGAGTGCATCGACATCGCCGAGGGAGAGTTCCTCAAAAGGGCAGGTGTTTCAACCCTGTGGACGCCTGGAACAATCGACAACACTAACGGAAAGATAAGCTATTCAGCCTGCTCCCTCACCGGAGCAACACTAGGGGTCAACGGAACCGGACAACTGATGAACATTACCTTCAGAGTAAAGAACAATGGCAAGTCAACACTACATCTAACAGACGTTCTGCTCTTAGACTCCAACCTCCTCTCAATCAGCCCATTCAACACAACCGACGGACACGTCGAAATCTACCTACAAGACTTAGCCATACTTGACGTCACAATCTCCGCCACAGAGGCCTACCCAACATGGATAGTCCCGCTCAACATAACTGTAGTCGCTGAAAACCAGGGAACCAGAACAGAAACATTCAACGTCACCGTCTACGCCAACGCTGCCGAGATCGGAATCCAGGAAGTCACACTAGCAGAAGGCGCCAACACCACCCTAGTATTCAGCTGGAGCCTCACAAGCGTGACTGAAGGCAACTATACCATACGAGCTGAAGCCAGCATCTTGTACGGAGAATTAGACACTGCAGACAACACTCTAATAGACGGAACAGTGAAAATCAAACATCCAGGAGACGCAAACGACGACAGCGTCGTGAACGCACACGACCTAGGCATACTCGCCAAGGCATGGGAAACCTCGGTTGGAGACCCACTGTACGATCCACGAGCCGACTTCAACGGCGACGGCACAATAGACACCCTTGACCACGACATACTCAAAGCATACTGGCCATAAACGGTAGTGGTTCGGTGAAGACGAAGCGTCTAATAATCACGTTGCTAGCCCTTATTGCAGCCACACCTACGATAGGCTCTACATATCTGCTTTCCATAGACAACAGACAATTCACACCTACGTCCTCCCCGATCACCACAGTTTCCGTGTCCCCAACAAACGTCACCGCACAACTCGAAATAGACCAGACCTTCATAATCAACATTACCCTGTCCAACGTCAACGATCTGTATGTTTGGCAGGTTGGCATGACATTCAACTCCACAATCCTTGAAGCCCTAAGTTTTGCAGAAGGCTCTTTTCTGAAAGAAATCGGCACCACGCTATGGGCGCCTGGAACAATCAACAATACAGTTGGAATCATCCACTATCATGCATCCGCCCTAGCAGCAAACGTCACAGGAGCCAGCGGCAACGGAACTCTCGGAACCATAACCTTCAAAGTCAAAGGCTACGGCAATTCAACCCTGCCACTCACAGAAGTCATTATGCTAGACTCACAACTAGAGAGCACAAACAAAACGCTGATCCACGGCGCTGTTAGGGTCAAGATTCCAGGCGACCTCAATGGTGACGAAATCGTCAATGCCATCGATCTTGCCGCGTTAGCCAGAACCTATGGCTCCTCGCCAAGTAGTCCCAATTGGAACGCCGAAGCCGACATAAACGGCGACCTCATTGTTAACGAGCTCGACCTAGCCATGCTCGACAAGCACTATTCAGAAACTACGTGATGAACCATACTAAACGTCCAAACCTCTCCCCTTTTTTAACCCTTAGTCAGAAGCAACAGCGCCTCCCCGCACGCGCATTCAAAGATGTCGGTTCTGAATCCAAAAGTTGAAGAAACACTCGAGTGCGAAAGCCCACCAAATTTGACGAATCAGCGCAGTATTCTTGTGACATTGAACTTGTTTAGCAGATTAGATTTCGAGCCGCCCAATCTGTTTTGCGTAACTGACTGAAGAGAGTTATGAGCAAAGCTAAGTAAACGAGGATCATCCAAAACCAGATGAAATGGTTTCAGGGGTAGTCTAGGATTCATCTCTTTTTCTACTTGTCTTGCGCGAGCGTGCTTCCAAGTACATACTTTTCAATGTTTTCTCTTATTGCTGCTTCGATGAATTGTTGACGGTTATTGTATAGTTCTGGGTGTTCTTCGACGATTCTTTCCACTTTGTCCATCATCGGCTTTGGTATGCGTATGTTCTTTCTCGGCACGGCTTCTCCTCGCAAAGTTCTTGGCATTTTATCACCACATTTAAGGCACATACGTGCTAATTGCTTAGAGTGTTAGAAATGATTCAGGATAGATAAAGCTTGTGCACGCGCCAAAGCCATCTATTTATATTATGACAAAAAATGAAGATATTTTGTTTAGAAATGAAAAGCAAATTTCATCCAACAGTAGGGCCTGCTCTTGCGCCAGCTCTCCCAATTTCGTACGTGCGTGCGAACAAAAAGAAATGGACATATCAGACCAGACACTTGGCAAAATCTTATTAAGAAAACCCTAGATTAACATGACACAAATCATTAAGGTGACAGAGAATGGAACCAAAAGTAGCGATAAACGGGTTCGGAAGGATAGGAAGACTGCTATACAGAG
>Ga0209636_10007396_pt1 | contig 11209 bp, 10 predicted proteins | sample DeeMarSWOR152_54_FD_187464 | JGI IMG/M metagenome (GOLD analysis project Ga0209636, IMG submission 187464) | Marine sediment microbial communities from White Oak River estuary, North Carolina - WOR-1-52-54 (SPAdes) (version 2) | ecosystem: Environmental > Aquatic > Marine > Intertidal zone >... | reverse complement strand
CACCGCGGCAGGGCTTTTTTCATTCAGGGCCCGCTTAAGGGCTCCCCTGTGGTCAATGGCACACATTGTCATTATGCCCTTGGAATCAGCCAATTGCTGGAGTCCTCTTAACTTGCCGATAGATATGTTCATCACATCACCTCATGGCAGACCATGCCCTTTCTTTTATTCACAAATGAGATTTCTCATCTCCTGGAGGGCAAAGGCAGTAGCACCGAGCACGCCAGAATTTCGACCCAGCTCGGTAGAAGCAAAGCGCACAGCCTGGAAAGCCTCCTTAAATGCTCTCTCCCCGGCTACCTTGAAGGCTGACTTGAGCAGCATGTCACCGATGTTAGATAAACCACCACCGATAACTATCAACTCAGGGTTGAATATGTTTATTAAATTGGCCAGCCCTACACCTACGTAGTAGCCAGTCCGAGCAATAAGTTCTTTAGCGAGGCTATCACCCTGCTTGGCAGCGCTATGAATGACCTGCGCCGTCACCTTTTCCACATCCCCCTCAACATATTCCAGGATGGATGTCCTGACTCCTTCCTTAATCCGATGCCTTGCCTCCTTGGCCAGGGCTGTCCCCGAGGCCAGCGTTTCCCAACAACCTCTGCTTCCACAGTTGCAGATTGGCCCTTCATCATCAATGGTCATGTGCCCCACCTCACCAGCGGCACCAATAACTCCACTGTAAATCTTGCCATCAATGACAATGCCTCCGCCGATGCCTGTGCTGAGAGTAACGTAGATGAAGTTACGAGTACCCCGGGCGGCACCGAAACAAAATTCCCCCAGGGCAGCAGCGTTGGCATCATTGATGACAAAGGTCTTCTTGTCCAGCCTTTCTTGCATTATGTCTCTTAGGGGAACGTTTCGCCACCCTGGCAAATTCGGTGATGTAAAGAGTATGCCCGTCTCGGGGTTTGAGAGACCAGGAGCTCCAACTCCTATGGCAATAAGTTCTGAAATGGCAACATCTGCCTGCTTCAAGACACGATGTGACGAGTCCACAATGGACTGGATAACTGCCTCGTGACCTTCTGTGGCAGGCGTTGTACTCTCATTACTCGAAAGCATTTCACCTCGAGAGTTAACTACCGCCGTCAGTATTTTACTGCCTCCGAGGTCAACACCAAGAATCAAATCGTCAGCATTTTCACTCAATTTCAAACTCCTGCTATGAGCCTCAGTTATAAGTAGGCCCCTTTGCAGAAACCGGCGTTTCTTTTAAAAGTAAGGCTTGCTCTTGATTTCACTCATAGATTATCCTAGCGGGTATCTTTGTAGCCTCACTCCCAGACTTGGTAAAAACGGCCAGCTTGGATTATATTCATCTTCCCCCAACTTGCAGACCCTGCCCCCATGTCAATAAGTTTTGTTACAGTTCATATTATATTGTATACTGGGGCAGATAATAAAAAAAGGCAGTAAGCTCTCGTGAACAATCAAAGGCAGGTTCCCATTATTTACAATCTATTCCCTCGCCTAGCAGGTACTATGTCTGATTGGCTCCAGCACGCATCCCGCGTCGCAGAAATGGGCTTCAACTGGCTGTATATCAACTCAATCCATTACCCAGGGTTTTCTGGCAGTTTGTATGCTGTAAAGCACCACTATCGTATTAATCCGCAATTCTTGCCTCCCGATACGAGGAAGGACGACCTGGCAGTCTTAGAGCAAACCCTGCGAGGATTCCAGGATTTAGGGCTCTGGCCTATGATGGACCTGGTCATCAACCACAGTTCACGGGACTGCCCTTTGATCCAAGAACACCCAGCCTGGTATGTTCACAATGAGCATGGTGAAATCGTCAGCCCGTTCGCCCGGGACCCCGATAATCCGAAAAAGATAACAGTATGGGGTGACCTGGCGGAGATAGACAACGAAGGCTCAACTGATAGAGAAAGCCTCTGGGCCTACTGGGCTGAACTCCTAAAGCGCTACCTGAGACTGGGATTCAAAGGTTTCCGCTGTGATGCAGCGTACAAGATACCTGCTGCTCTATGGCGCTATCTCGTTGAGGAAGCAGCAAGTATTGACCCGGAGGCGATGTTTTTTGCTGAAACACTAGGATGCACTGAAGAGGAAGCTTTGGCGCTGCGCAATGCCGGCTTGCATTACTTTTTTAACAGCTCTAAGTGGTGGGACTTCGAACAGCCATGGTGTCTGACGCAGCATGAGAAGTTTGGTAAGATTGCCCCATCAATCTCATTCCCCGAAAGTCATGATACGACTCGCCTTGCTGCTGATACAGGTGGTAATGAGGCTGTGCAGCGTCAGCGCTATGCCTTCGCTGCTTTTTTTTCTGCCGGACTTATGATGCCTATCGGCTACGAGTTTGGTTTCAGGAAAAAATTGGACGTTGTTTCTACTCGCCCTATAGACTGGGAGACATCCTCTTTCGACCTCCAGAGATTCATAAAGAGGGTTAACAAACTCAAGACAGAACATCCTCTGCTCCATGGTGAGGGGAAGTTAAAGACGGTCACAAGCGATAGGAATACTCTTGTGCTAGAACGGCATTCAGAGCAAGCATCAGGGCAGGTGGCCTGGATTCTGGTAAACAAGAGTAAGGAGAGCTGCACGAAAGTAACCCTCGATGGCCTTGCCCTGACCTCCCGTCATCGCTTGTATCGTATTTGCCAAGATGCAAATTCCTCACGCGAACTCCCGCTTTCAGGGCAACCCTTGGTGCTTAATCCCGCCGAAGTGCTGTTCCTCTTGGAATCCTGACAAAGCAATGGTAAGATTTTTCGAGGAGAGCGCCTAGCATGAATTTTCCCAGGGCAAGCGGGATATTATTGCACCCGACATCACTTCCTGGCCGATTCGGGATAGGAGACTTGGGAAAGGAGGCTTATCAATTTGTAGATTTTCTGGCTAGTACCAGGCAACGTCTTTGGCAGATTTTACCCCTGGGTCCCACTGGCTACGGCAATTCTCCATATCAGTGCCTTTCCGTCTTCGCTGGAAATCCACTGCTTATAAGCCTGGAAAGACTGGTCGAAGATAAGTTCCTGGATCCTGCTGACATAGAGAATGTGCCTTCCTTCCCTGAAGATAGGGTTGACTATGGCTCAGTTATCGAATTTAAGCTGCCTCTGCTGAGAAAATCGTTTGAGTACTTCCTGAAAAAAGCTACTCCAAGTGAGCGGGAAAAATTCGAAGTTTTTTGTCAGCAGAACGCCTCCTGGCTTGAAACCTACTCCTTATTTATGGCATTGAAAGAGTCTCATGGCCTCGCTGCCTGGAACACCTGGGAGGAAAATATTCGAAGACGGCAGCCTAAGTCTCTACAACATTGGAGCAAGAAGATGGACATCGAAATATGTCATCACAAATATCAACAATATCAATTTTTTAAGCAATGGTCCGAACTAAAGAGCTATTCTAATGAGCACGGAATCAGGTTCATCGGTGATATGCCCATATTTGTTGCTCTTGATAGCGCTGAGGTCTGGTCACAACCAGAAATATTCTATCTGGATAGCGGTGGCAGACCAACGGTGGTGGCTGGGGTGCCTCCTGACTACTTTAGCAAGACAGGGCAGCTATGGGGAAACCCCCTTTATCGCTGGGATGTAATGGCTAGGGATGGCTATGTGTGGTGGATTGAGCGCTTTCGGGCAACGCATGCCTTGGTGGATGTCATCAGGTTAGATCATTTTCGTGGCTTCGAGAAATACTGGGAGGTTCCAGGCACAGATATCACCGCTATGAACGGGCGGTGGGTTGCCGGACCAGGGATCGAACTCTTCGAAGCCGTGCAGAAGATATTAGGCACCCTGCCCATTATTGCAGAGGACTTAGGAGTAATCACACCAGAAGTAGACGCACTTAGAGACCAACTCGGCTTTCCGGGGATGCGGGTTCTCCAGTTTGCCTTTGGTAGTGATCTTAAAGCTGATGATTACAAGCCTCATAACTACGAGCGAAACTGTGTAGTATATACTGGCACCCATGACAACAACACGACTGTTGGGTGGTTCAAGGATATGGCAATAGAGGATACTACCCAAAGTAAGGAGGAAAAAAAGAAGGAAAGGCAGACTGCCTTGAATTATCTCGGCACAGACGGACACGAAATCAATTGGGATTTCATCCGCCTGGCTTTGATGTCCGTCGCCGATACAGCTATCATCCCCATGCAAGACGTTCTGGGATTGGGTAGCAAATCCAGGATGAATTGCCCAGGTAGAGCGGAAGGCAATTGGTGCTGGCGTTTTGTGCCTGATATACTGACCGAAGAAATCAAAAACAGGTTAAAGGAATTAACTGCACTCTATGGACGGTAATTATAGCTTGATGGTCTTGTACCGGAGGGTTTATTAGGTTGAAAAAACTGGTCTAGGATTAAGAAAGTAAGCCAGCTTGTGCCACCAAAATAGATACGAACTGAAAAAAGATATTACTTCCAATAGAAATCTCGTTGCAGTACACCTCTTTAGTTAAATTAGGAACACGTTTGCAGAGCTTGCGTTTAACTGTTGTTGCCTCTCAGGCAAATATGGAAAAATCAATCAAGCAAGTGGTGAGGAAGGGAAATAATCCGACCACCTGACTGTCGCGATTTCAGGTGACTTTCCAATCCACCTTTTGAAGCTAAAAAGGGTGTTCCGAAGGCTGGGAACACTATACTGACTCTTTATCAGCCGGTTCTGTGTTCGAGTCCCAGGCGGCTCACGTTAGATACCGAATTTCCCTCAAAGGACATATGGTATATCACCCGACGGCAGCTGGTTGACAAAAACCCTAGGATGAACCTTTCCTGGATAGTAGGTATTATTAAAACGTCCCGATTACGGCTATCTGGGTGTTGATTTTAGCCCGAAATCAAGTCGGGTGCGAAGAAAGCGGGCTATATCCCCTCGATTTATTACTCCAATGGCTTTCCCAGCTTCCATTACCGGTATGTGGTTGGTATTTTCTCCACTCATTTCCTGGAGCACATCTAAGATATCCTGGTCAGCATAGGCTACCTTCAATTTGCTTGCCGGGGTCATGATATCCCGCACAGAGGTGATTGCCCAACTGCTGCGGGGGATTTTCTTTATCTGTTGGAGGGTGACCATACCTTCTAATTCAGCTCCCCCGCTTATCAAGAAGCAACTTCGCCCTGTGAGCAATATATATTGCTGAGTTAGCTCCATCAAATTCAGATGTGGAGGAATGAGAGGACAACCATAGTCCATAACCTGGCGTGCTGTGACACCGATAAGGGCATCGCGAAGCAAAACCTGCTGATAACTAGCTCTGGCTGCATCACGGAGAAACCAGCCAATAAATATTAGCCACAAGCCCTGCACCCAGAGGCGGAAAGCGAAAAGAAGAACAAAGCCTCCAGCCATAAAGGCATAAGCTATACCTTGCCCTACTTTGCTAGCTATGCGAGTTGCTCTTTGGTAATCGTTGGTTCTTTGCCACACGAGGGCACGAAATATTCTGCCTCCATCCAAGGGAAAACCGGGGATTAAGTTGAACACAGCTAAAGCCACATTTATTACAGCTAGCCACTGCATTAGGCTAGCGGCCAGGATTTGCTGCTTTCCTGCCAGTAAAATATACACTCCGTAGAAAATACCAGCCAGAGCCAAGCTGGTTAAAGGGCCAACTATAGCTATTAAGAGTTCTGCTCTGGGGCGGGTCGCCTCCTTAGTTATTTGAGAAACACCGCCAAAAACAAAAAGGGTAATCTCTTTAACTGGGATATTGTTACGAATAGCCAAGATGCTGTGGGCTAGTTCATGAGTAATGATGGAAGCGAAAAAAAGAAGGCTGGTTAATATGCCCAAAATTATCCTTTGTGCTATAGGCGGGTAAGGAGGCTCTACTAAGGGGTAAAGCACGAGTGAAGAAGTAACCAGAGCAAAGATAATGAACCAGGTATAATTGAGCCGCAGGGGAATACCAAAGACTTTACCTAAACTTATATTGCCCCTCATCATCTCTCCTGCGGCACAGTACAACCGATAATCTTGTAAGCTAGTTTAGCCAATAAAAAGGCACAAGAGCCTGGCCCCTCCCCTGGGCAAAATTCCATCAAATCGAAGCCCACCACATGCCTGTGAAGGGCAACCGATTCTATTATATCCACGGCTTGCTGCCATGGCATACCATTAGGCTCGGGGGTGCCTACTGCCGGCATAATGGAAGGGTCAAGAACATCTACATCTATGGTGACATAGACGTCTTCGCTTAGCGAGTCTATTATGTGGGCTATAGAAGCTGTATTCGATGCCAAATCAGACATATAGAAGGGCGTTAACCTTTTTTGTGTTAAGAATTTTTTTTCTTCCCAGCTAAGGCTGCGTACTCCTGCCTGGGAGATAGGGCAAAGCTCAAAGATGCGGCGCATAACACAAGCCTGGCCATATTTGGTCCCCAGATATTCATCTCGAATGTCAGCATGGGCATCCAGTTGTAACACAGAAAGTCTGGGAAATGTTTCTTTGAAAGCTCGAACTGCCCCTAAAGAAAGGGAGTGTTCTCCACCAAACAACACCACAAATTTCTCCTTTTGTATTAAGTCTTTAATCACCTGATAAACCCTATCAATCATATCTTGAGGACTGCTCAGCAGGGGTTCTACCTCAGGCAGAGTACAAATACCAACTTTGTATATCTCTCGGTCCAGTTCTAAATCGTAAAGCTCCAAATACTGTGAGGCATCGATGATAGCCTGTGGGCCATGGCGAGATCCGCCTCGCCATTCACTGGTGCTGTCGTAGGGGACGGGCACAATTACAGTCCTGGCTTGCTGTAAATTTGAATAAGGCGGTGTTATTCCGGCAAAGACCCGATGTGGCAGAAATGTTCCCTCATACCAACGAGCGAAGGGCTCAGGGTGATAGTCATAGTCATTCATAGTAAATAAAACTCTGGGGGTTGGCCATCGCAAGTTCCGCTTTGGGCCATTCTCTATCAATCAGGCAGGTTCGCAATTTAACAAGCTGAAATCTTTCTCGAAAATCTTCTATTGCTTTCTCGGTATTAAAATCCTTGCAAGAGAAAACGTCTATATTGACGTAATTCTGCTCAACAAAGGTATGGATACCAATATGACTTTCCGCAATAAAAACAAATCCTGATATTCCCCAATCGTCTAATACCTGTCCTACGTATCTGAGCACGTATGGCGGTGAAATCCTGGTCATTCCAATCTTAGCGGGATAAGTTTCCAACCACTGCCGAATGTATTCCTCGTCTCGGAGAATTTTTTGGTTGCCGGAATAACCATCTATAATTAAATGCATTAGACCTCCTCAAGCAACATCTTTCTTAAATCGAAAAGTGCAGCATAAACTGCTCTTTGTTTCATTCTTGAGCGATTTCCACGGAGCATATGGGTGAAGGTTTGCTCAAATTTATCACTGCTCAGGCCTATGAACGCCTGGCCGGAATTTTTATCGGGATTTATGTTACCCCCAACACCCATGCCAACATCTGTTTTTAAAGTCCGGCGCGCGGTCTCAGCCATTGCTTTAGCTACCTGAATGCTTTCCTTACCGTATTGCTCCATAATAGAGCTATCCACACCACACGCCATCATAGCTTCATCACTGCAAGCTAGCAATCCTCCCCCGAAATAAGTACAACTTTCCCGGCCACTGGCAATAGTGCTGCATAGAAGCCCCTCGGTGCAAGATTCCATGATCGCTAAACTTGAGTTTCTGGCTCTGAGCAACTCCCCAATGACAGAGTCCAGTGTATCATCGTCCACCCCCCAAATATAAGAAGAAAAGATGTTTCGAATTTGTTCTTCGCTTTGGGAAATAAGCCTTTGAGCCTCTGTTTTTTCCTTTGCTTTGGCTGTAATACGCAGATAAACACCGTCGGGATTGATATAAGTAGCTAAAGTAGGGTTGGATAGTTTGGAAAGATGGGCTACCAATTCATCCACCTTAGCTTCGGCTAGCCGAAAAGTCTTAATTACCCTGGATAGGATGACCTCTCCCATTATTCTTTGCTCCAGTTTGGGCAATACGCCCTCCTGCCACATCATTTTCATCTCATCGGAGGGTCCGGGTAGGGCTAGAATTATGTGGTTGTCTTTCTCAACCCACCAACCAGGCGCTGTTCCCATACGATTGGGAATTACTTGAGCCGAAGGGATGATAGTCGCCTGTCTTATATTACTTTGTGGTATTTCACCAAGATAGCGGCGGAGCAAATCCTGCAATTCTTGCCATACTTTCTCATCAACTGTCAGTTCCTCATTTACTAGCTCGCCAATAGCCTCACGGGTAATATCATCTTGAGTAGGTCCCAATCCCCCTGTAGTGATAATAAGGTCTGCCCTCTTCCAAGCTTGTTTTAAGGTATCAACCAATCTTTTCTGATTATCGCCTACTGTAGAGATAAAATATAAGTCGATTCCCAGCAAAGGTAACTGATTGGCTAAAAAGGAAGAATTAGTATCAATTATATTGCCCAGTAAAATTTCTGTGCCAACGGGTATTATCTCTGCCTTCATATTAGCATATTAGTTACAAGCCCTTGGCCTTTCATCCTTCTGATTCTGAACGCAGTGAAGGGGAAGTATCCTGCGTCGCTCAGAACGGGGTCCGCAAAGCAGTCTCAGCTAGCATTTACTTGCTGATATGCCTAGATACTTTTCCACTATTGCCATAGCGCAATATTTGCCGCACATGCTGCAAGTCGCTCCGTCGGCAGGTATCTTACTATGGACTTGCCGCGAAAGCTCCGGGTCTAGAGATAGTTTAGTCTGGGTTTTCCAATCGAGAGCCTTGCGTGCCTTGGACATTTGTTCGTCCCACTCTTTGGCACCTTTTACACCCTTAACAATATCGGCAGCATGAGCAGCTATACGAGAGGCAATTACTCCTTCTTTAACATCCTCTACATTGGGGATGGAAAGGTGCTCGGTGGGAGTAACATAGCACAAAAAGTCTGCACCAGCAGCAGCGGCGATTGCTCCCCCAATAGCAGCAGTTATATGGTCGTAGCCAGCACCTATATCGGTCACCAAAGGCCCCAAGACATAGAAAGGCGCCCCACAGCAGAGACTCTTTTCCAATTGAACATTAGTTTCGATTTGGTTCAATGGCAAATGCCCGGGACCTTCTATCATGGCTTGAACGCCAGCTTTCTTAGAGCGCTCTACTAATTCACCAAGGATAATTAACTCTTCGAGTTGAGCCCTGTCAGTGGCATCAGCCAAGCATCCGGGACGTAAGCCATCGCCCAAACTTAAAGTGAAATCGTATTCAAGAGCTAAGTTCAGTAGACGGTCATAATATTGATATAAGGGATTTTCCTTATCATTGTGGAGCATCCAACCGATGAGAAAAGCTCCGCCTCGAGACACTACATCAGTCATCCTACCCTGATTTTTAAGTCTTGCCACAGCTGCTTGGGTCACTCCACAATGGAGGGTCATAAAATCAACCCCGTCTTTGGCATGCTCTTCGATTACAGCGAAAATCTCATCCACAGTTATGTTTACGATGGCTCCACGATTCTCAATGGCTTCAATACCCGCTTGATAAATGGGCACCGTCCCCACCGGCACGGTACTAGCACTCAAGATAGCTCTCCTGATAGCTGAAATATCTCCTCCGGTGCTAAGATCCATCACAGTGTCAGCACCAAAGTCGATAGCGGTCTGTAGTTTCCTTAGTTCCGTGTTCAATTCACAAAAATCTGACGATGTTCCTATGTTAGCATTAACTTTGGTGCGCAGCCCTTTGCCTATGCCGCAGGGTATTAGATTTTTGTGGTTAACGTTAGCTGGAATTATGATTTCTCCCTCAGCTACGCCTTGGATGATGACATCCGTCCCCACACCCTCCATTTCGGCCACGTGCTTCATCTGGGGTGAAATAGTGCCCCTTCGCGCTAACTCAAGTTGGGTCATCTTGCTAAAAACCTCGCATAAGTTATTGTGAAATTACAGTATAAAACATAGTGGTGGTCAATGCAAACGCAATCCCACAAATAATAAGGTAAGTAAAAGCACAGAATCTACATACAAGTTCAAGACAAAGCTCTTAGGGTTTCCTTCTGGATTTTGAACAATTTAATTATTCCTTGCTGGGCTAACGAAAGTAACGCATCGCCAGTTTCCTTAGAGAAAGGTTTGCCCTCGGCAGTTCCTTGAATTTCCACATATTCATTTGTGTCAGTCATGACCACATTGAAATCAACTTCGGCTTGGTAGTCTTCTTCGTAGCAAAGATCGAGCAACATATTGCCATTAACAATGCCCACGCTTGTGGCCGCTATCATTTTATTTAATGGCATAAATGGCAAAACGCCTTGTTTTCTTAAGTTATGGAAAGCATGATAAAGAGCAACATAACCACCGGTGATAGCCGCTGTTCTGGTGCCTCCGTCTGCTTGCAATACGTCACAATCTACTACAAATGTCCTTTCTTCCAGGATAGCTAAGTTGGTCACTGCCCTTAAGCTGCGGCCGATAATGCGTTGGATTTCCTGGCTTCTTCCCTCTGCCCTGTTGCGCGGTGTGCGAGTAACTGTGGAGCGAGGCAACATAGCATACTCCGCAGTAACCCAGCCCTGGCCACTGCCTTTAAGAAAAACGGGTACTCTTTCTTCAAGGCTGACGGAACATAGCACTCTTGTTTGCCCAAGTTCAATTAAAGCTGAGCCCTCGGCGAAATTCTGGTACCCCAAAATTATACGCACGGGGCGAAGCTCATTGTCAGCCCGGTTATCTATTCTTGGCATATTAGAAAAAGTATAACAAACTATTTAGCAATCTGCCCGCCCATTATGATCTGTTATTCACCACCGTCCTCTTTTCTGATAAATCTTTCCATAGAGCGGGCATAAGTCCTCTCCACATCTTCGGGAAAAAAGCAGGCTGGCAGCTCGCCTGACCGCCAATGATATCTAAGGCATTCACAGCAAATGCCTTTCCTGCTAAATGGCTCATAGGTACAGTTACATTTTTCTTTGTTTTGTTCCACGCTGCACTCTCTCATATTTACTCTCCTTCGATAATTGTTTAGTTTGATGCTCTTTGTTCCCAATTAGGAATGACATTATGTATTGGCACAAAAACAAAAATCTGGGCCACTTTCATAAACATATGTTATCATATGCCAAAATAAGGGTATCGGAAAGGAAGGCAGAAGGTTGCAGCTACCATTCGTTGCTTATCTTGATATTGAGACCACAGGCTTATGCTCATTTTACGACGAAATAACTGTTATTGGCATTTGCCTATCCA
>Ga0209636_10007395_pt1 | contig 11209 bp, 12 predicted proteins | sample DeeMarSWOR152_54_FD_187464 | JGI IMG/M metagenome (GOLD analysis project Ga0209636, IMG submission 187464) | Marine sediment microbial communities from White Oak River estuary, North Carolina - WOR-1-52-54 (SPAdes) (version 2) | ecosystem: Environmental > Aquatic > Marine > Intertidal zone >... | reverse complement strand
GAGGTTGAGGATGCTCGGAAGAGACTGGCAGGGCTACTAAATTAGAGAAAAACTATGGCAGTTCTTTCTTGACATAATCAAGAAATCTCTCACAATTCTTTAATGCTCTTTCTGATTCAGATCTATAAACTAATCTCTCTTCATATTCAGCCATGTTTTTGATCCGAAGGACCTTGTTAAATCTATTCGCGTTTGTTTTAATTTCTCATCCCCGCTTTTTACAGTCTTCAAAAGAGTCACTGCATCGTTGTGATTTTCGCCGGCATGGCGCTTGCCTAAAAAATATACGCACATAGCATCACATCCAGCAATACAAGAATGAATTGAACATATTGTAGCCGCATTCCAATCTTTATTCGAAAAGGATTCTTTTGCTGCATGCAAACACTCCTCAGCTCGTTTTAAGTAGTTGGCATATAATGATTTTGTGACATCTCTTGTTCTGAATTTAGAAGGCATGACGTGCTAATTTTTCGGAAAGATTTGGATGCCTCCATTAATTTCAGAAATAATTTTCAGGTTCTTCTTTTGTTTCATCTCATTCTCAGTTAAAACATAAGGAGCTAAATTATTTCCGTACTTTTCGAAGCAGATATCTGACAATTTCTCTATTGATGGCTCAAGTTTTTCTTTGTTTTTTATATCTTTAACCAGAATAAAAATATCGATATCACTTGAAGCGCTTTCTGTGTCCTTTGTTATTGAACCAAAAAGGATCATTTTTTTTATTGATGTCCTAGGTAAATTTCTCATGATTGTCTTTTTTAGGTCCTCTAAAGGTTCTTTGATAGTTGAAATGCCTTTGATAATTTCAGATAAAACTTTGTATGCATAACTTTTGCGATTTACCCTCCAGAGGTGAGCTTTTCCTATTTTAACGAAGTTTACAAGATTTGTATCAGCCAGTTCTCTCAAGGTTCTGTTTACGCTCATATGAGAGACGTTTAAAACAGAAGCAATTTCTCTTTCACTCATAAATGCCTCATGATCTATCAGGAATCTGATGATTTTTACTTTAGTCTTTGAGCTTATACCATTAAATAATGAGATATGGAATTTCATATTAATTCCTTTGTAACATATATATTACAAGTGTAACATATCTTGGATTATTATAAAACCGGAAATTATTGCGTGGCAGAAAACCGGAAATATTTGCATGGCATTGACACTCGCATCCATCGATTTGACACTTCCCTATTGAATCATTATTCTATTACCGCTATGTAGAAGGGGAAATGATCTATTTGTCATTTTATATTTGACAAATAGGTCATCTATTTGTAAAATATTAACAAATGATTAATCCTCGTCTGCTTTACGACAAAATCAAGCCATATTTTGATTCTCCAGAGGCCATTATTATTACTGGGATGAGACGCACTGGCAAGACCACTCTATTAAATCTTATCTTCGACCAAATCGATTCCAAGAATAAGATTTTTATAGATTTAGAAAATCCATTAAATAGAAAGTATTTTGAAGAAGGAAACTATGAGCGAATAAAGATCTCATTCGAATTTCTAGGAATAGATTTTACACAAAAGTCATACATTTTCTTGGATGAGATACAATTTGTAAAAAATTTACCATCGGTCGTTAAATATCTCATTGACCATTACAAAGTGAAATTCTATCTAACTGGCTCTGCTAGCTTCTATTTAAAAAATCTCTTCACAGAATCACTCGCAGGGAGAAAGTACCTATTTGAGCTTTTCCCTTTAACTTTCAGTGAATTTTTACTGTTCAAGGAGAGCGCTTTAAAAATACCTGATAGCGCCCAGGAGATTTCCAAGGCGATTTTCGAGACAATATCTCCTTTATACGATGAATACATATTGTTCGGTGGATTCCCAGGCGTGGTGTTAAAGACTAATGTGGAAGAGAAAGAAAAGGCACTGGAAGAGATCTTCACCTCTTTTTTTCAACAAGAAATTCTTCAGTTAGGAGATTTTCGAAGGAACGAAGTCATTCGGGATTTGATATTGCTTCTAACCCAACGGCTCGGCTCTAAATTGGATATCCAAAGAATATCTAAAGAAATTGGCTTAAGCCGTCCTACGGTCTACGAGTATATAGCTTTTCTAGAGGGCACATTTTTCTTAAAAACTATAAGACCATTCACAAGAGGAAAAAATTCTGAAATCAGAAAAATGCCAAAGGTTTACCTATGTGATACAGGTTTAGCCAATCACCTTGTCAATCTGGATATGGGACTTCTTTTCGAAAACAATATTTTTCAGATTCTAAGACAACATGGTGAGTTAAACTATTATCAAAAGAAAAAAGGCATTGAAATTGATTTTATTCTGAATAAAAAGTTGGCCTATGAAGTGAAGTTAACTCCACAACTATCAGATGCTAGAAAACTAGAAAAAGCTGCGAATGAACTTAATCTAGAAGAGTTTCGAGTCATCGCTAAAAACTATAGCGAGATCAAAAATGTCACTTATGGATTTATAATTTAAATTTGAATTGATCTCATTTCTCCAAATCATTGACTCCTTAAGAACCAATTGATATTCTTTTACCGCTATGCAGAAGGGATAATGATCTATGAAGTGTCCTAAGTGTCAGACAGACAATCCTGAAACGGCCAAATATTGCTTTATCTGTGCTACGCCTCTCCCCTTCTCTGAGGAAATTCCTCGACCTCTGGAAGGAAGCTGACCCTGGGATAGCAGAAGAGGAGGATGCGAGGGAAAGACTGACAGAGTTGAAACAATAACCGTGAATGGTTAATTAAAGATGTATACTCTCCATATGAAAAAATACTAAAGTCGTTAATGTTATCAATGTTTGATCCCATGAAAAAAAGATGCGAATGGGTTCCTGATGACCCTCAGTACAGGGACTACCACGACAGGGAATGGGGCGTTCCTGTGCACGATGACCGGAAACTCTTCGAATCTCTTGTCCTGGATAGTATGCAGGCAGGACTGAGCTGGTGGATTATCCTCAAAAAGCGCGAAAATTTCCGTAAGGCTTTCGACGATTTCGATCCCCAAAAGGTTGCCGAATACGATCAGAAGAAGATCCAGTCACTCCTCGCCGACGAAGGAATCATACGAAATCGACTCAAGATCGAGGCCGCTATCCAGAATGCCAAAGCCTTCTTGGCGGTCCAGAAGAAATTCGGGAGTTTCGATGCCTATATCTGGCAGTTTGTCGGCGGAAAACCTAGAGTCAACACCTGGAAAAAAGATAAGGAGATACCTGCCAAGACATTGGAATCGGATGCTCTCAGCAAAGACTTGATCGACAGAGGATTCAAGTTCGTCGGCTCCACCATCTGCTATGCCATGATGCAGGCTGTCGGGATGGTCAACGACCACACTGTCGACTGCTTTCGATACAGAGAGCTGAAAAAAGCCAGATAAAAATTGGGTGGCTGAAATTTTCTATTAATTGGCTGTTGACGTGTGCCAATTTTCCCTCTATATTCTAATCTTGACCAAAGAATCAGGAGATCAACATGTTTTTGCGAATCGACCGGTCACAGCCAAAGCCCCTCTTCAAACAGATCATCGAGGAAATCAAAAATCTTATCGATCAGGGAACACTCGAGATCAGCCAACCTCTGCCCTCTTCGAGAAATCTGGCCAAAAGGCTGGGAGTGAACCGTTCAACTGTTACCCGAGCCTATGAAGAGCTGCAGGCTATCGGATATCTCTCCAGCAGACAGGGCTCTTACCATAGAGTCCAGAGGCGGAGCAGAGAGGTTGAATACAATCCGGATAGACAGAGTTTTCTATCCTGGGACAAAGCATCATCTCCGAATGCCAGAAAAATTCATGAGATCTTTCTCCGGTATTCTCCTGAAAAACAGCCGTCTGTGCCTCCAGGGCAGGACCTGATCAATATTTCCGAATTGGATTTGGATCCAAGGCTTTTTCCGATGGAGGAATTCCGAAGATGTGTCAATCATGTGCTTTTCAGCTCAGGCTCAAATTCCCTCCAATACGGCGACCATCGAGGATATCTCCCTCTCCGCCAAGAGATTGCCAAGCGTCTGAGGCTTCACGGAATATCTGTGTCCGAGAGAGAAATACTGATTACCAACGGAGCTCAGCAGGCCATCGACCTTATCATCCGCATGCTTGCCAAGGAAGGGAAAAAGGTGGCCATCGAAACACCGACCTATGCGGCTGTCCTTCCCCTTTTGAAGTTCAACGGCGTGGACCTGCTGGAAATCCCGATGAAAAAGAGTGGAATGGACCTCAACTCTCTAGAGGAAGCCCTGACCAAGGAAAGAGTGAGCTTTGTCTATACCATACCCAATTTTCAGAATCCAACAGGAATAACCACGCCCCATCAGCACAGAGAAAGGCTCCTCAATATCTGTCTGAGACATAGAGTTCCCATCGTGGAAGATGGATTCGAAGAAGACATGAAATATTTCGGCAAGGTCGCCCTCCCGATCAAATCCATCGATGAGAAAAACATCGTGATTTATATCGGGACCTTTTCTAAGGCTCTCTTTCCCGGGCTGAGAATTGGTTGGGTGACAGCAGACAAAGAATGCATATCCAGACTTACGGCGATCAAGAGATTTTCAGACCTTGGCAGCGGCAAATTTGCCCAGGTTGTTCTCCATGAGTTCCTCAAACGGGGATACTATGACCGACAATTGAAAAGGATGCACCTGGCTTTCCGAAAACGCTTGCAGGTTGCACTCAAGACAATGGATAATGTCTTTCCTCACACAGTCTCATGGACAAGGCCTACGGGTGGGTATACCATCTGGGTAAAACTTCCAAGAAAGTGGGACGAAGCAAAGCTCCACAGCCACCTCGCCAGATATGGAGTCGTTGTATCTCCTGGAAGTTACTATTTTCCGTTTAAAAAACGCTGTGAATATTTCCGCCTTTCCATCGCCAAGAGAAACGAGGAGGAAATCATGGAAGCCATCACCAGGTTGGGCAAAGCCCTTCACAGCCTCGATAAGGAAAATTGAATATGCTCCTAACCCTAAAAAAAGACATTATTTACGGGCCGGTCCATTCCCGACGATTGGGCCGCTCGCTCGGGATAAACATACTGCCAGGAGACAAAAAAGCCTGTCCGTTCAACTGTGTCTACTGCCAGTACGGATGGACAGAATACCACACCACCCGGATTGATGGCTCTCTTTGTCTCCCCAGCGTGGAAGAGGTTAAAAAAGCCTTGGAAACAGCTCTGATCAATCTGAAGGAACCGCCAGCATTCATCACCTTCTCAGGGAATGGGGAACCGACACTGCATCCTGATTTTGACGCCATGGTCGAAAGCATCGTCTCGATCCGAAACCTCTTGGCGCCAGCAGCACGAACAGCCATCCTCTCCAACTCGGCCCTTGTCTGGGAAAAACCTATCCAAGTGAGCCTGTCAAAGCTCGATTCGAGAATCATGAAGCTCGACTGTGGATCGCCCCTTCTGTTCGAACGATACAACCAGCCGTGCTCTGGAGTGGATCTTGATTTGATCACCCAGGGACTCGAGGAATTGGAGGATGTCACGATCCAGGCGCTTTTCGCATCTGGAGAAACCGGAAACCTTAACACACAAAACATCGAAGAATGGATCAAAAGGCTCAAAAGGATAAAACCTAAAGCTGTCCAATTGTATACTCTAGATAGGGATTATCCTGATAAAACACTCGAGCATGCCAATGACGAAGAATTGTCCAATATTAAAAGTCAGGTCCTCCAAGCAAGTTTTCCTGCCGAAGTCTATTCCAGGTTATGAATGGAGTGATGCAGGAATTCCGACCTCAATCAACAGGAAGAAAAACAGCGGCAAAGTATTTAAATGTTTCAGGATTAGGCTTTATGTTTGACCAGATGGGCAATTCCTTCTAAGAGCATATCTATATGCTTGTAGTTCACATATATAGGTGTTGAGACTCTCAAACCATACGTTCCCTTCTCTTGGCTTCCCGCTGTTCTTATGACGATGTTGTATTTCTCTCTGACATAATCGACAACCTTTCGATGATCTACTCCTTCGATAGAAAAAGCAGTCAGGCCTCCACTGATATAGGGGTCCTCTGAGGTGTGCAGCTTAACACCCGGAATCTTCTTCAATTCCCTTTTTAGGTAACCGGCCAGGGCTTTAATTCTTCTCTCAATTCTCTGTCTTCCGATAGCATTCTGAAAATCGATAGCTTCGCCCAAGGCAATGGTGAGTGCATCTGCCCTCTGGCCCAAGGTCTCGTACTTTCTCGCATTTTTGCCCGTATCCCAACCAGAGGAGGCAATCGTGGGCCAGAGCTTCTCCTGTGCCTCTTTGCGGACATAAAGCACACCAACACCTGTTGGAGCTCCCAGCCACTTGTAGGGACTCGTTGCGAAAAAGTCCACTCCTAATGTTTTCATGTCTAAGTTCAGCATCCCGAGGCCATGGGCGCTGTCGGCAAGAACAAGCACACCTTTATCACGGGCCATCTTGCTCAGCTCTTTCAGAGGGGAAATAAGGCCAGAGATGTAAACCGTATGGCTGATGCTGATGACTTTGGTCTTGGGTGTGATCGCTTTCTCAAAAGCTCCAACAAACTCATCTACACTCTTCGGCGGAAGGCCGATCGGGACTTCTTTAATTGTGATTCCGTATCTCTTTTCCTTCAGCTTCCAGGGATGGGTCCCTCCTGGATGTTCCATGGTAGAAAGCAGGACCTCCTCCCCTTCCTCCATTTCTAATCCATTGGCCACAAAGTTCATTCCCTCTGTCGTGTTTCTTGTGATCACGATCTCATCCGGTGATGCACCGATAAATTCTGCCAGTTTGTACCGCACCTCTTCTTTCTTCCTGGGAATGAAGGCATAGACATCGAAGGGATTGGTGCACTGGACCTTGAAACAGCGCATCAGTGTGTTGAACACAGGCTTGGGCATGGGACCCACAGTGCCGTTATTCATCATGATGATCCCTTCTTTGAACAGGAAATGCTCTCTCAAAGCCTCCCAATAGACGCCATCCGGTGATTCATCCTCGATGAACTTCTGGTTAAGTGAAGAAATGCTCTGGTAGACAGAAGCATTCAGCTTCCCGAGAGCAGTAAGGGAGAGAGCAGAACCAGCCACAAAATACTTAACGAACTCTCTCCTCGTCAAAGGGGCATAAGGATTGCCCGATTCTTGCATGTTTTTACCCATATAATTTCTCCCTTCCTAAAATTGGCTCCATTTTATTCTCATTTGAATGACCGTGTCAATCTCCGATCTCTTCCTGAATTTTTTGGAAGATCTGGAGGGCCTGAATATGATTGATGTCTCCCAACACAAGAAAAATGGATGTTCCATGAACTGACACAAAAAACCGTCGCTCTCTGTTATCTAAGGCGGTGAATATCTCCGTGTTTGAGGTTTTGTGTACCTTATACTCAGGATGTTCCGCATAACTCTTCTTTAACTGTTCATATTGACTGAAGCTCTGATCAGAGCCTTTAAACCGGAGAAAGAAAACGCTGTAACCCTCGATATAATCCGCCTTTACACCCTCTTCAAAAGCCCAAATATTCAATGCAAAAAAGGGGTGGCTGTTGCGCAATCCGAGAATCCCTTTAAAATACTTCATACTCTGAGATACAAAATTCTCCGCCGGCAAATGCGAGACAATCTGAGGCCTATTGCCGCTGAGATCTAATTTCGCATCTATCCCTTTTGCAAGGAGCAATAATCCGTCTCTCGTCTCTGAGGTTTCATCAAAGCCTGTTAAAGTAACCAGGATATTTCCTTTCCAGAAGTTCAGGTAATAATCCGCGAGCTGTGCATCACCCCCTATAGACAACTTTCTTCCCGCTTTATGGGTTTTGAAAGTATAGATCCCATAGGCACTCTCTGAGTTCGTCATTTCAAAGATTTCCACAGAAACAGACTTTCCTGTAGGATTGACATAGTCCTGGACAGTCACATGCTTGAAGCCATATTCGTGATAGATTTCTGCACCCCCGTCAATGTACTCGTATAGCGCTTCTCCCTCAAAGTACTGAGGCTCTCCTTCTCTTTTCCAGTTCTCTGCTTCCCCGCTTTTCGGGAGGTACTTGGTCAACATGTCTTGGAAAGCAAGAAGCCTCAGAGCAATAAACAAAAAAAAGCACAAACAATAGAAAATCCGGCTGTGTGGAGAGGATGTCCGAGGCTTCATGCTTTGATTTCTTTGATCTTTACCTTCTTTAGATCGATCTCACCCAATCCCTGTTCAGACCCGAGCTTGATCATATAGATATCCTCACCCTTCAAGCCCCACAGGGTCGTACAATAGGCATCGATCGCTACTCTATCCACTCCAGTCACTATCTTCTGGGGCTTGGCAAGCTCTCCTGGACCAAAAGGTCCATTAGTGGTGATAAATTCTGTGGCGTCCACTATACAGAGCGTAGGTTTTACAACCTTATTCAGGTCTACAATACACTGATCCAAATGCTCGATGGATTTTGGATTGGTCTGCCAGTCCTGTCTGTGAAAGAGCCTGTTGTTTGTGCGGTAATTCAAACCCATTAGGTTTTTCTGGGTGCCGGTGAATTTGTTTCCGGCGTGGTCTTTGGTAATCGGCATATCGATAAAAACATCGTTGTTGTAGAACTCTTTCATTATCATCACTTCCTTCATCGCTTTCCCCTCCGGCACCGGTACGGATTTAAAATTAACCTCCTCACTTTCTACGAACTTCATGGTTGCTCCTGCCTCATCCACAGCAGCAGCCAACCCACTGGCTTCCCAATTTTCCCTCTTGAGCAGGGTCAAACAATTAACCTCCTTGGCTCCGGCTTCCTTACACATCTCGATGACTGCTTGTACGACCTCTGGTTTGGTGAAGGTCCCGGGGTGTCTGCTCTGAGAGTTGGGAAGAAGGGCCACCTTTGCATCCTTGGGCACAAACTTTTTCATGCCTCCCAGGCATTCCACGGCCTTGATGGTGCTGGCATAATAATCACTGCCTGTCGCCACGCAGATGTCCACGTTCTCGCCACCCGATAAGGAAACTTTGGCTTCTGCAAGGGAAGTAAATCCAAAACTGAGCGCCGTCGAAAATCCGATCTGTGCGCTTCTTTTAAAAAACTCTCTTCGCCCGATCTTATGATCCATGAATATCCCTCCTAAAAATTAAGATGTCTCTCCCTCTTTAAGGGAAAATTGATAATTTTTCGCTTTTTTCAACACAATGCTTCCCTGTTGGACACCGACATCATGGGCAATGACAGAGCATTTCGCCTTGAGCAGAAAAAACACAGGCCGTGCTTCCTCGGATAGCCCCTCATAATTTCCCTGCCCCTTGCTGATGATCAGATCTGCGGACTGGAAGATTTTTATAAATTCCTCTGAGCACAGGTCTAGGATGGTTCCCGGTGCATCTGTACCCGAGGAGATAATTTTGGCCACCTTATCCATTCCAGCATCCATTGCGTCTTGATACACAGCATCATTGATGATGGGCTTTTCTCGAACAGCATACACCACTGGCCTGCCCAGCTCTTCTATAAGTAGACGGTCGAAGACTGTCTCGCCTGCATTATCGGCAAGATAAAGGACTTCCTTGGCATTTGTCAGGGTTTTGCGAAACTCCAGAGAATGATCGATGGCCAGTTCCTGTCTCAAAAGTCCTTCCAGGTCTTTGTCAAGATCAAAATCCGCGTTGGCTCCAAAATCTATGATATTTCCAGCAATGGCCACACGGATTGCCGTCAATAATCGATCCTCTGAGGAAACGATTATTTTTTTGAGCTTGGGATACAGCGTAAGAGCTTGCCGGGTGCATATTTTTTTTATCTCTTTGTACGGATCCATTATTCCTGTCTTCTCGGAGATGATTCTGTAGACTTCCCGCCCAATCTCAGGAGGTGTGGCTTCCGCAGAAATCCTTGGCAGAAATGTTCCGAACTCAGCCAGAATTTCCCTAATCTTTCTCTCATCTGTCGTGATTTTTCTCGATGTTTTAAGAATCTGATCGAAGAAACAGGGATAACAGTCCAAATAAACTTTCATTTTTCCTGAAGTTCAATCCCATCCTTTATCATCTTGAGATGGCTGGGAAAAGCGATCTGGGGTAACTCGTCAGGCGAAAAGAATCGCACACTTGCTGAGTCAGATCCTGGATAAGGAATCCCCTTGGCTTTAACTTCATATCCGGCAATAAGCACATTCTTGTACATTACGGACTCCTGTGAGTACACACCGACCAACCGGACAATTCTTCCCTCCAATCCAGTTTCCTCCCTAAGCTCTCTGATACAGGCCTTCTCCGGTGTCTCATCGATCTCGATAAATCCAGAGGGCAACGCCCACTCACCCTTACCAGGTTCCACACCTCTTTTCACCAGAAGGATCTCTCCCTTGGTATTTCTGACCAGAGCTGCAGCACAAGGCAAAGGATTCTCGTAGTTTATCCATCCACAAGTTGAACAGACTTCTCTCTTTCTATCTTCCACAATTTTTAAACTCAATTCAGTCCCGCAGACAGGGCAAAATTTGATAGATCCTCTGTTCATGTTTACGGATGCACTTTTTATTAGACTCTAAGGCTCCAATTTTTTCGCCTCTTTTTCATCATGGCGCAGATGGCCTTTTCTTTTCTGGCCCCTGAGAGGGCCTTCAAACCAGACGAGTGTAACCATAGTAATGGCCTCGATCCTATGCGACTCTCCCATGGGCGTATACACCATATCTGCAGGCCCAACCTGAATTTCTCCTTCAGCACTAAAAATCCGCGCGATTCCATCGACGATTATCCACCACGTATCGCAATCATGAAAATGGAAATCTGACGAAGCCTCAGGAGCATAGGTGTCAACTCCATAATCTTGTATATAAGAATCATTCGGAATGGTTTCGATAGGAGAACGCTTTAGGGTCAGATAAGGGGGTGGATTTTCATGTTGTTTGGCTTGGATATGAATCATACGGCCTCCTCCAATGCATAAATTTCGAACTCTTACATCTGTGCACGACCATGATAAAAAAAACATCTCGACCATGCAACCCAAATTTATTCATTGGGACCATCTGTTTATCGGGAATAAAAGAAAAGTCTAGCTGAACGATGAAATATCGGCAAAAGTTTATATTAGCTCCTATGAGACGCAAGGAAGTCTTTTTTGGCTCTGATCGTACGCATGCTCATTTCCGTGATAATTTCTTTTTAAGGCAGGCAAGCTGGTTAGGAAGCCATCCGGAGGCGAGCGGGCATGGTTCCTCGAAGAGGAGAGCGAGCCGAGGAATAAGTGGATTTTCCT
>Ga0209636_10007393_pt1 | contig 11210 bp, 11 predicted proteins | sample DeeMarSWOR152_54_FD_187464 | JGI IMG/M metagenome (GOLD analysis project Ga0209636, IMG submission 187464) | Marine sediment microbial communities from White Oak River estuary, North Carolina - WOR-1-52-54 (SPAdes) (version 2) | ecosystem: Environmental > Aquatic > Marine > Intertidal zone >... | reverse complement strand
GCGATTGGAGGCGCCTGGTGGCGTCGTCATGTTGCCTCTTGGTGGGCGGATAGGCGCATGCAAGTGTTTTCACGGAGGATCTGAGGGGAAGTGATAAATACGCCTTCATATAGGCGCGTCACAAGTGTTATAAATATTTATTATACGTTTAAGTTGGGAAAAAAATGTTTTACAGTGGAAGAATTGGTTCTTTTGGTATACTAGTTCTGATCTGTATAATTGTTTACATTAGATTAAGGCAAGTTGTAGTAGGAAAGTCACCGACAATTAGGCGTCTCCCAGCTCTCGAATCAGTAGAAGAAGCAGTAGGACGCGCCGCCGAGATGGGGAGACCTGTGTTCTTCAATGCGGGATATGCTGCTGGGGGTCTAACGACAATAGAAGCACCTATTATTGGAGCTGCGATGTCGCTACTTCATTATACAGCTCGATTAACCGCTAGGTACGGCACTGGCATCACGATATTCCTCGGGCCGATCAACATGGTTCCAGTGTCTATGGATGTAATAAAAGCAGCGTATACCATTGAAGGTGTCGAAAGTGATTATAGGGAAACCATGGTTCGCTGGCTATCGGACAGTCAGTTCGTCTATACTTCAGGTTTCATGGGGGCCTGTCAAAGGGAGAAGCCGGCATCCCATGTTATGATGGGAGGATTCTGGTACGAGTCTATACTACTGGGTGAGGCGGGTAGAAATGCCGGTGCATTCACGGTTGGAGGCACACCAAGGCAAGGTCAAGTGCATTTCATGGTAGCTATATGCGATTATGTCCTAATCGGCGATGAATACTACGCCGCCGCAGCCTCGGTTTCAAGAGACCCTGAGGAAATCGGTTCTATATGGGGCGCAGATGATATAAAAATTCTCATATTGGGTCTCCTTATAGTAGGTTCGATATTACAAGTACTAGGCATAGATTGGATTACACAATTATTAAAACTGTGAGGTGATGTGATGGCTTTTGAAAGAAATATAGGACCTAAGATCGTGTTAAGTATAACAATTATCCTGATGGTTACAAATTATTATTTGAGTCCGCAACTGTTTCAAGACATTGGAAAATACATTAAAGAATTCGTAGTCGTGATAGCCGCGGTAATGCTAGGATTGGGCTTCATCAACGCACTATTAAGGGATATACCTAGAATAACTAAGAAAGAGCCAGGTCAGTGGTATTTTAGCTTGTTGACGATAATATTTATATTCGTTATGCTCTTCTTATGTGCCGGAAACAAATACATGCCAGGAACTTTTTCCGGAATGTATAGCTTTCTATATCAGGAAGTGTATCGAGTTCTCGGGAATGCCATAGGTGCGTTCGCAGCATTCTTCGTCTTCACAGCGACTTTCAGAGCTATGAGATTGAAGACCTTGGAGGCCGGGGCGTACACGATATCACACATACTCGCGGTCCTTGGAAATGCCCCTATTGGAGCAGTGATATGGCCAGGCATACCCATAATAGCTGATTGGATCAACGAAGTCGTAGTTAGCGCAGGACTTAGAGGGTTCATAATAACATCGTCGCTCGGTGGTGTCATACTGGTATTCAGATATGTGATAGGAAAAAGTGAAACAGTACTAGGGAGTGCCTGACATTGGAACAGAGACATATAATTTACCTTTTACTTGCGATCATGATCGCGATACCATACATTCAGCCAATTGGCATTCCTGTAGAGACATCGAAGATGACACGTGACTTCTATAATAAATTAAAATCTTTGCCCGAAGGAAGTGCCGTGGTTTTAATGGTAGATGTAGGTCTTGGTTCATGGGTCGAACTTGGGCCTGCAACAGTAGCCGTTGTGCAACATCTCCTTGATTTACCTATAAAGTTACTAGTAAGCGGCGGTTCTGCTGAATTGCCTGTTGTATGGGAATATACACTTGAGCAAGGCAATATAAAATTAGGAGATAACAAATATGGGGAAGACTATGTTGTTCTAGGGTTCATCACCGGAGGAGAACCTGCCGCCGCTGCGTTAGCTGATAATTTACATCTTACAAAAGAGGATCAGTACGGTACTCCTCTTGAAGAGATCCCTATGATGAAGGACTTGAGAACTGCTGCAGATGTAAAGGTGGTTTTATCAATAATGGCTGGTACTCAGGAGGAGTGGTATTTACGTCAATGGCGAGCCCCGTATGGGACTGATGTTGGTATAATTGTATCAGCTGTAACAACCGCTTTAGCTATGACATATTATGTCTCAGGCCAGATCTTCGGAATGGTCAACAGCCTAAGGGGAGGCGCTGAATATGAGTTACTTATAAGTAAACCAGGGAAGGGCGTTGTAGGAACAGACATGCTATCTCTGTCGCACTTACTACTGGTCGGATTACTGATTATAGGAAACATTCAGCTTTTATACGAAAAGTTCAGTGGCACTCGAAAACCGGAGGAAAAAACAGGAGGTTAGGATGAGGTATGACTGACCTGTTTCTGGGTCTCGTGCTTGCCGGCTGCACGTTAGCCTTCTTTAGCCTTCTGTACAGAGAGAACATTTTTTACAGAAGCGCAGAGCACATGTATATTGGGATAGGCATCGGATACATTCTTTTTCAGGGATTTGACAGGGTGATAGCTTACGTTTGGACGCCAGTTACGACACGAGGAGAGTGGATATGGATAGTTCCCTTCATTTTAGGTTTGCTGATATACACCAGATACATTAAAAGTGTCAATTGGATGAGCAAGTGGCCCATGGCGCTAATCATCGGCTCTGGCACAGGCCTGGCAATGGGCGGACTTGTGGCGACGATGATTGTAGGATTGATAGTTAGTACCATAACGCTTGACTTCAGGAACGTCAGTAATATCGTATTTCTCATAATCACCGTAACAGGTATTGCTTACTTCCTCTTGACAAGGGAACAAACAGGCACTCTGGGCTATGTCACAAAGTTGGGGAGGTTCTGCCTAATGGCAGCCTTCGGAGGTTCGATGGCCAGTAATGTTAATTCTTTCTGTTCTCGATTGGGAGGCGTGATCGAAACGCTCGTGACATATCCAGGGTACTACATGACAGCACTCGCGTTTATCCTAGTCTTAGCGGATTCTATGATACTAAAGAAAAAATAAACATACGTTAAATATAACCCCTATAAAAACTCCCCTATTTTTATTAAAAAAAGCAATTAAAAAAATTTGAAAAACCCGTTTTTTGAAGTTATTTATACTCATTTGAAAGTTTAAAAGAGCTTCATGCCAAGAACAGTTCGAGCCAAGCTCTATTTTAACGATATATTCATATTTTTGTAAATTTGATAATCGTGTTGGAGTGATCTGAATGAATAATAAAGTAAAAAAAATTTACAATTATATAGATGATAACCTCGAAGAACATGTGAATAATTTTCAAAATTTGTTAAGGCAGCCGAGTGTGTCATATCCATTCCCAACGGGCTATGGCATCAAAGAGTGTGTTGTAATGATCAAGGGCTACTTACAGCGCCTAGGCTGTAAGGGTGTAGAGGCTATTAAGACGAGGGAGGAGAGCCACCCCGTCATATATGGGGAATACGACGCAGGGGCGGATGCCACCCTTATAATATATCATATGTACGACACCAAGCCAGTAGTTCCCCAAGACTGGACGCTGGGTAAGCCCTTCGACGCGGATCTCGTGGACATCCCGCCATATGGAAGGTGCATCGTTGCGAGGGGCGCAATCAACAGTAAGGGCCCTCTCAGAGCCTTTCTGAACGCCCTTGAGTCGATAAAGGCAGTCGACGAGGAGCTAACCGTCAACCTCAAGTTCGTGATAGAGGGCGAGGAGGAGATGGGCAGCGCTAGCGTGGCTCTCTTCGTTAATAGGTATGTTGACAGACTAAGGGACGCTGATGGAGTCTGGATGCCTATGGCTAACAGCTCCGGGCGCATAAACCTGGGTGGGAAAGGGGAGGTCTTCCTAGAGATGGAGTGCGCCGGCGAGCATTGGGGAAAAGGGCCCATAAAACACGTGATCCACGGCAGCAACAAGGCCTGGGTGGACAACCCAGTATGGCGGATGATTCACGCCCTGGCGACCATGACTTCAAAAGACGGGAACAAGGTATTGATAGACGGTTTCTACGACGAAATAATCGAGCCTAGTGAGGAAGACATCAGGATAATCGACAGGTTGGTTGAGAGGTTCAACGAGGAGGAGACGAAGAATGCTATGGGCGTAAAATCGTTAATAGACGACGCCCATGCTAAAGATGTGATCATGAAATATTGTTATTCCCCAACCCTCAACATAGAGGGTATATTCGGAGGATACCTGGGAGAAGGATGGAAGAACATAGTCCCCCATAGAGCCACTTGCAGACTAAATTGCATGTTGGTCCCCAATCAGGATATAGAGGCTCTCTTCCCAAAGATTAGGAAACACCTGGATGAGCATGGCTATTGGGATATAAAGCTCAGTATGAGAAACGACAAGCCCGATGGTAACTGGTGGAGGACCGACCTCGATTCGGACCTCGTTAAGGCAGTGGTTCAGACCTACAAGAGTTTTGATATAGAACCCGAAATATGGCCTCTAATGGGGGGATTTGCTCCGTTTTACCTTTTTACTTCTAAGCCTCTGAATTTACCACTTGTACTTGCTGGTTTGGGACACGGGGGGAATGCTCATGCGCCAGATGAGTACTTCGTAATCGATGGGACAGATAAGGTAAAGGGCTTGGCCGACTGTGAGAAATCGTACGTAGCAATGCTCTACAACTTTGCCAGGATAGCACGAGACAAGAAATAACAGATAGTGTTCCTGAGGGCTCACCTTTATGTGAATTTTTATTAATTATCAGCTTTTTTTCATAAATTGTTAAATTAAAAAAATTGTAAGAAAAACAACGTGAATATATAATTAAGCATCATAAAATTATCGTAGATTAACTTATAATTATAATATAAAAAAATTTTTATTATATAATATAATTTATTTCACATTATAGATGATATTTTTACAATTTAATTCTATACATCGAATTACGAAGATATAATAATTTTCAGAAAGGCCAAAACTTTTTCCAGCCTTTTTTATCAGATTTTTCATTATCATTCTTTTTATCTTTTTTTTCTTTCTCTTCACTAACCTTTTTCTCAATTAACTTGATTACCTTTTCAATATTCTCCCGTTTCTTGAATACGGATAAATAGCGATCAAATTTCTCTCCCAAGATGGGCGTGAAAGGGGTAAGGAAAAAACGACCAAACTCGCCTCCGATGTAGGCGAACGGTTTTATTATCTCCAATGTAAAAACAGCTGGGACTTCCATGCCGTGTTTATAGATCAATTCAGCTGCTTCCTGTATCATCCTCTCCTCTTCTTCTGGTATTACATCCTCCCAGGACATAATTTCTGCACGCGCCAGATCTATATTTTATTACTAGATACGAATACTTAATACCATTTTGATTAGAAAAATGATATAAGCGTTGAGCGTTATAGCTGGGGGAGTATTACAAAATTGAGGAGATTTGATGTAAGTAAGGGCACTAAGGTCCTTGTAGAAAGTTGCTTGAATGTCAAGCCTGGGGAGAATGTTCTTATTGTCACTGATACTAATATGGTCGATATCGCTGAGTTGCTCGCTTCCACAGCTTCTACGAGGGATGCAGAAGTTACGGTCACCTTGATGGTACCACTACCCGTACCAGGTATGGAGCCCCCAAGAACAGTGGCTGCCGCTATGAAAGTGGCCGATGCCGTTATGATGTTGACGACCTATACTCTCACTCCGTCCGTCGCGCGGCAGGAAGCCCAGAATGCAGGGGCACGAATACTGAGTCTCGGGTCATACAGTTACGATGTTCTTCTTTCAAAAGCACTCAGGGCGGATTTCGCGGCTCTAAAGCCCTTAGTCGAAGGCGTCGCCAACAGGTTAACTAATGCTGAAAAGGCGAGAGTTGTCTCTGACGCCGGTACTGATATAGAGTTTAGGCTTGGAAGGAGAAAGGCTCACGCATCTACAAACATCTGCCACGAGCCTGGGACCCTTGGCTCTCCACCAGATGTGGAGGCCTACATAGCGCCTATAGAAGACACTGCTGAGGGCGTAGTGTATATCGACGGATCGATCTGCCTCTCAGAGTTCGGCCTAATAAGAGAACCGATAAAGGTGACCATTTAAAAAGGGCGGGCCGTCGATATAGATGGGGGTCAAGAGGCCATGAGGTTTAAGGAAACACTTGATTCATTCGACGACCCAGAGATGTTCCGGCTAGCTGAGCTGGGTATAGGCCTTAACCCAGAGGCGAAGCTTGTTGGCGACCCTTTAATAGATGAGGGCGTTCTGGGCACTGCCCATATAGCCTTCGGGCTGAACTACACCTACGGTGGGACAATAAGGCACGCGAAGACCCACATAGACTGTATCTTCAGGGACCCGACGATCGAGCTCGATGGGAAGGTGCTTCTCAATAAGGGAGAGCTGGTGGCTGAATTTTAATGGGGGTTTATAATTGGTTGTGAAACCATCCACGAGATGGAAGGATATGCCCGGACCTTCTCATTTCCAGCGGGAACTTAGAGCCGTAATGGTTGAGAAGAAAAAGGCCGGCATTGAGGTCCTTGACCTCACGGAGGGCGACCCCGTGATCTATGGGCACACCAATCAATCTCTCTCGGATGCTCTCGTCGAGGCTGCGAAGGGTGGATGGCACATGTATCCCGAGCAGACCCCGTGGAGGGACGAGTTGAGGAAGGCTGTATCCGGATTCGAGAAGCGCTAAAGGAAAATAGAGTACGATCCCGAGGACGTTATAATAGGTCCTGGGGTCGCAGGCTGCTTCCAGATACTCCACTACAGTCTTTTGGAGCCAGGCGATGAGATAGTCGTCGTGGAGCCCGCCCACTACCTCATGGGGCCAACTTCATATTGGTACTACTTCCAGTCGAAGGTCGTAACCTCACCCTGCTCGGAGGAGAATGGGTGGGACCCCGTGGTTGAGGAACTGCCGTCGAAGATCACGAGTAAGACAAAGGGAATCGTAATAGTGAACCCCAATAACCCAACCGGCGCCTTATATAGCGAGAGGGCGCTAAAGGGAATAGTGAATGTAGCTGGCGAGAACGATATACCGATAATCTCTGACGAGATATACGGCCTGATCACATTCGACGGCGCCGTTGCGAAACCTACAGCCAAGATCGCGAAGGATGTGCCGGTCATCGCCCTTAATGGGATGTCAAAGATTTTTATGAGAACTGGCTGGCGAGTAGGCTACATGTGCTTCCATGATCCCGAGGGAAAAATATCAGATCTCTCTAGAGTCACGAAAAGGGTAGCAAGTCTCTACGGTCACGGCATAACGGTTATGCCAACGCCTATACTATACGCCGCGATGAAGGCGTTCCAGGGCTCGATCGAAGCAGGACTGGATATGACGAAGGAGCTACAGCTGTGCAGAGACAACATCATGAAACGCGTTAAGGAGATTGAGGGAGTCACCTGCGTCAAGCCGAAAGGCTCGCTTTACTGCTTTCCGAAGGTGGACAAAGTAGGTAAGATCTGGAAGACCGACGAGGATTTCATGTTGAACCTGTTAAGGGAGGAAAGCGTGCTCTTTAACCTCGGCTCTGGGTACGGAAAATCGGGATTCGGTCACTTTCGATTGCTGCTGTTGCCAGACCAGAAGATAATAGACGATGCGCTAAACAGGCTGGAAAGCTTCCTTAAAAACCACTAATTGATTGCTTCTGCGAGCGACTCAAGACTATCCAACCCATTTTTTAAAGCTGGGTGGGCTGATTTGATCGGCCTTCGATCCGGCCCAATGCCAACGATGGACGTTATCCCACTCGTTCTCAGCCGATATCGAGGCTTCTCTCATCAGAGCATTTTCATCTAACCTGGTAAAATGCCCCTCTTCGACTAGGACTTCACCATCCACAATCACTGTTTCGATATCTTGCCCAGTGGCACAGTTGATTAGGGCCTTTACAGGGTCAAACACAGGACCTATATGAAGCTTGTTGAGGTCCACGATTACAATGTCCGCCTTAGCTCCTTTGGATATCCTGCCGATGTCGGTCCTTCCGAGGAACTTGGCGGCCCTCAGGGTGGCCGACTTGAATACCTCTGCAGACGAGGCTGAGGAGTAATCTTGGTCTACGACCTTTGAGATGAACGAGGCAAGCCTCATCTCCGATATGATATCCCTCGGGTAAGTGTCCATACCGATCGTGATGTTCACCCCAACATCAAGATATCTCTGGAAGGACTCCAGTCGAATCCCGCGTCTTGCGTATACGAGTGGACAGTGAGCGACACTAGCACCACTCCTGGACAGGAGTTCTAGGTCCGCATTTCCAGGATAAGCGGTCCAGCTGTGGCCGCTCACGAAGATGCAGTGCGCTATCATTAGGTTTCTGTCTAGTATTCCCGAATCGGCGAGAAACTGTATTGGTGTTTTTTTGTACCTTCTCAGGGTCTCGTGAAAATCTAGTAAGTTCTGGGCGGCGTGAATTTGGATCTTCACTCCCAGCCTGTTTGCCTCCTCCCTTGTCCTCAGAAGAAGTTCAGATGTACAGGTGTCGGCCTGCATAGGGTACAGCATTCCCGATATCCTTCCGTCGTACGCCCCATTGTACTTCTCGATGAAGTCAACCGCCCTATCGAGACCTTTGAACCCCCCTTCTTCGTCCCAGAGATACTCAAACTTACCATCACTGGTAACCGACCAACTTGCCGACCTGAAGCCTGGGCCCACATACGCCCTTACACCCATCTCTCCTACGATCTTAAGGAAGGCATCGCTTCCAATCCTACCTACCTCGACAATAGTCGTGCAACCGTGTCTCAAGGCATCGGCTAAAGCGAACTTTACCCCTGTTGGCGCCTCCTCCTCCAGTCCACCCCGGCTACCTTGAACTGGGATACAGTTGAACACTCCGGAGCCGAAGAAATCCCTCCTTCCAACATCGGGTAAGAGACGCTCGCAGGATGGTAATGTAGCGTGAGTGTGAGTGCTTATTAATCCTGGGATTACCATTTTGCCCCTAGCATCGATTTGTCTGTCGGAACTACCAGTATAGTGCTTTCCGACAAATGTAACCTTGTTACCCTCGTAGACGACTACTCCATTCTCTATTATTCTGTGGTCCTTCCCATCGTGGGCGATAATGTAGCTTCCTTCTATCAGCGTACTCACTCAGGAAAACCTCCAAATGATGATATGTCCTTGATATTAAAAATGCCTTCATATCACATATTCGTAGGTCCTTAAAAGGAAGCCCACGAACGAAGTTGGATTGTCAGCTTCTTTAGTAACTTGTATTGTAGCGATTCAGCAACGCCCGAAAGGCAAGGTGATTAAAATAATGGATGAAAACAGAGTGGTTTAATCTTAATCTATGAGAAAATATAAAAATTATTATGTAAAATATTCGAATTATAAAAATGTCTAACTCGATTATAGAAAAAGGGGAGTTACCGGATTCATGGTTTATACTCGTATGTATGTTCAGGCTTAGTTCCAGTAGGCGGCTTAAGCTTCTTAAACCATTGAAGGAACCTCACAGTGCTCTTTAATCCAAGTTCTCTCATTATCTCACCCTTCTCCTTTGAAGCCCTTTTCGCTAGCCCAATCGACCCAGCTGCAGCCACCTCAGGCCCCCTTTCTTTGAACCTCGGCAGAATCCAGTTGTTGATGGGCCCCAAGCTTCTGAACCAGTCAAAATCGTAGCCCTCGGGTAGGCCGACCCACTCCGGCTTTATGTCCGTATCCACGGCCTTGGACATATCCACATCAGGATTACCCACAGCCAGAGCAGACGATGTCTCGCTCTCGCCTGCGTGAGATGTAAACCACTTTTGATCGGTTCTGTCCATATTCTTAGTAATCTTTTGTAATTTCTCCCTCTCCTCCGGTGTTAGGAATGCGTTCCCCCCGGAGCCGAACCAGAGGACTATGTCCGGGCCGAACTCCTCGTAGAGTTCTAGCATAGCAACTTGCAATGCAAGGCGAGGGCCCTGTCCACCACAACCAGGTATTAAGGCGAACTTTTTGAATCCGGTGTTCTTGTATAGGCTCCTAACTATCTCCTTGGCGACCCTCGTCATCGTCTCCCGGGATAGCGTTATTGTGCCGGGGAAGCCCATGTGCTCCCACTCGACACCGAAAGGCACCATGGGCGTCAGGACTGGTTTTACATCCTCTGCCACTATCTCCGCGGCTGTCACCCAGAGCTTCCTGTTCGAGAAGGAGTCTGTGTTTAGGGGTGAATGTGGTCCGTGCTGCTCTGTCGATGAGAATAGAACTATCACGGGGGTGTATGGGTCCTCCTTCGCCCTCTCCGCGGCCTCAGGCCAAGTCATCTTCTCTAATTCAACTTTCAAAGTCATTACATATCTTTCACAATTTTTAATTACTAGTATAAAACTATTTTGAAACGAAAATCTTGGTCAAAAAATGTTTACCGAAGTCTTTTATATTTAATTATTTTATATTAAACTGGTTGATTCCATGACAAATGAAAAGCTCAGAAAAAGTCTTAAGAAAAAGGTTTGTGAAGTAATTGACGCAAATAGAAATAGGATCATCAAAATCAGCGACACGATCCATGACTACGCAGAGCTAGGAACTGAGGAGTTTAAAACATCTAAACTCTGTAAGGGGGAACTTGAGAAGGAAGGTTTCAAGATCAGGAAACCCGAGGCAACTCTGAAAGCATTCGAGGAAGGGCTCAGAACCGCCTTTATTGCGGAGATGGCTGGGAAAGGTCCAGGGCCCTGCGTAGGGATTCTGGGAGAGCTCGACGCGTTGATCGATGTGGGTCATGGCTGTGGACACAACATGATCGCAACATCTGCGGTGGGGGCGGCGATAGGCCTAGCGGCCATCATGGATCAGATCGATGGCTCACTGAAGATATATGGCTGCCCTGCTGAGGAGAGGTACCTCGATAATTCAGGAGGTAAGGCGATAATGATCGATGAGTTCAAGCCATGCGACGTGACTGTTATGATGCACCCGGCCGTCAGAGAACCGGACGTGGAGCCCCCCGCCGCCGGCGTAGGACCCATAGAGTGAGGTGATGAAAGACAATGATAGCGGAAGCACTGGAGTTCAAGTTCATAGGTGAGACCATACACGCTGCAAGCGTCGGGAAAGGCGCCAACGCCCTAACTGCTGCTATGCTGTGCAGCCACTGCATGGAGACATACAAGGGCGTTCCAGGTCAGATGATAAACTATGTCATGTCCTCGAGAGGG
>Ga0209636_10007392_pt1 | contig 11210 bp, 12 predicted proteins | sample DeeMarSWOR152_54_FD_187464 | JGI IMG/M metagenome (GOLD analysis project Ga0209636, IMG submission 187464) | Marine sediment microbial communities from White Oak River estuary, North Carolina - WOR-1-52-54 (SPAdes) (version 2) | ecosystem: Environmental > Aquatic > Marine > Intertidal zone >... | reverse complement strand
CCCCATCTCTCAACTCTTCCTCAACTCAGAAAATTCTCAGCTGATTTTCGCCAACTCAAAAATATGTGTGTGCATTAATAATTTAAGGAGAAAACTTCTATACCGTTTAATGTCAATGAAGGAGGATGTTCTATGAAGAAGATTGTGGGATTATTTGAAGTATGTCTGTTTCTATTATTTCTGACGCCACAATTGAACGTCTCAGAAACCGATACTATTGAAATACCTGCTGGGACTTCAAGAATTGTTCCTCTTTCTCTAAATCAGTGGGACAAAGTTACTGGTTCACTTTCGGTGTCAGGGGGTTGGGGAAACGACATAGACTTCTGGGTGGAAGATCCTTCAGATGAGACGATACTAAATCTTGGTAGAGTGAGTGGAAGTGGCTCCTTTGAATTTTCAGCATCACAAACAGGCACCTATGAACTTCATCTTAGCAACTCCTTCTCGATATTCAGTTCAAAAACTGTCACTTTGAAATATGACGTAATACGCACTCTATTTACTCCTATGGTTATGAACTTGATTTACATTGCTATAATTGTCATTGCTGTTGTCACAGGAACAATGATTTACAGACATTACAAGAAGCAATCGCCCGCAACACCTTCCGAGGTCCATCAAAACCTGAGTAGAGAGAGAAAGAAGAAAAAAGTCTTTGAGTGGGAATGGACACAAGAGCCTACGAAACACTGAGTTCTACATTAATCTGGAGCAAGCCATTTTCAGTGAAAGAGATGACAGTGAATACACAACGAGAATAGCCAAGACAGTCAAAGGAGCAAGAGCCCTTCTTGAAGCTGGCTTCGAGTATGTTACTGATATGGAAGGCTTCAAACTATTCCGCAAGCGAAAGTAACGTCGCCACACCGTGCAGATTGAATAAAAATTCAGCAGATTGGGATTTTTCCTTGTGCTAAGTCGTTACAGAATTTTTCGATGTCTTCTAGTTCAGTGTTGACAACTTCTTCAATTTGCCTTTTGATGCTGTTAAAGGAATTGTTTGGCTTCATCACGACCTGTGCTGCTGCTATTGCTGGCTGGTCTATAGATTTGCCTATCTGGCTCAGCAACCAGATGTAGACTTCTTCGATTTCCGGCACTTGCTTGTATATGCGGTCGGCTATGTGGTGAGTTAAGCTGTTGTAGATCTTGCCAACATGACTTACAGGGTTCTTTCCTGCCGCTGCTTCTGAGCATAAAGGCCGGTTTAGCGGTATGATTCCATTAACTCGGTTGCCTCTTCCAACTTGGCCGGAGTCTCCGCTTTCCGCGCTTGTGCCCAGCACTGTCAAATATACACCATTTATTCCTCTTCCTTTCACATCTAAAGTGTTCAAACGGACCATAGTGCTGCTAAAGTCCGCATCTTCTTTCACGAAATGGCTGATATCCTCAAAAATCTCTGCTTTCTTTCGGAAATAATCGTTTTCACTTTTCACATATTTATCGACAAAAGCCATCGAGACGGTTAAACGCAAATCATTGTTCTTGCGGAGTCCCATAACTTTAACATCTTCACCCGATTCGGGAAATTTCTTCTCGAATTCCGCAGAATTCACATATTCCTCAGTTTTTAGAACCTTTTTCTCTGTTCTAGTCATGGGCGCGTAGCCTACAGCAGCAGATGTATCATTAGCACCAAGTAGCTTGCCTTCCTTTCTTCTGAAAATGTCTACGAGTTCAGGATGTCCCGGCCTCAACTCTACCTGAAACTTAACGTGTTTTTCAGGATCTACTCTGAGTTTCTCTTTAAACCATTTTTTAGCTGTTTGAATAGCAATTTCCTTCACTGGAATATTGATGTCATTAACTTCGAAGGTGGCTCTGTCGCCGATCACAAGGAGCATGGGCTCTTTAATTATGCCTCCGCCGAACCTGGTTTCGGCTTCTCCAGCTGCCAGTAAGGATTTGTCAACATTATGGTGCATTATGGCTCCAACTTTCTTTAGATACTCTTGGCTAAGCTTAATGGAAATTCTATCCATAATTGCGTCACAGATGTAGTCTGGATGACCAAGACCCTTTCTTTCCACAATTTCAAGTTTCTGCTGTTCAAGTGGAGTCTGCTTCAAACTGTCAACGAGTATGTTCCTAGCCATGAAGGTTCACCTTGGCGAAGGGTAATAAAGGGCAACAAATATATATTTTGCGATATTTATGAATGCATAAAAAATAACTAGTGGTTATAGGGAATGATGGTTACAGGCTTAACTATCAAAAAGCTTCGAATAGAAGCCGGGCTCACCCAAAGGCAACTTGCGGAACTTGTGGGTATCTCACAAGCGCACATTGCCAAAATCGAAAAGGGAAAGGTAGACCCCAGACTTTCAACGATCAACAAGATTCTTCGAATCCTAACTGAAGGACAAGGCAAAAAATGCAAAGAGGTCATGACGAAAGATGTTATATTTGCTAAACCAAAACAGAGAATTCATAGAATAAGCGAACTCATGATAAAAAATGCCATATCGCAGCTGCCTGTAATAGAACGCGGAAAAGTTGTAGGCACAATCACAGAAGAAGACATTGTCCGAAACCTAAATTCAAATCTAGCCGAAGAAAATGTTGAAACAATAATGCAGCCGCCCTTACCAATAGTGCCAGAAGACACAAGCATAACCATAATCCGTCCCTTATTAGAGGATCATCCAGCCGTGCTCGTCACGCGCAAAGGAAACGTTGTCGGCATAATAGCGCGATCAGATCTGCTCAAAGTTATTTAAAAAATACATGTTAAATAATTTTTGTAAGCGAACTAAGATTCTCTCATATGTTAGCAAAGTGCTACAAGTGACGAGTGATAAAATGGTTTAGGAAAGTCGAAAAATTAATTATGCACACCTCCGTCCATTTCTGGATGTGGTCGTTGTTCATGGTTTCAACTGGTGAGGCTGTAAAGTTGAGGGGAGTAGCTAAGCGTTATGTTGACATCGTGGCCGTAGACTACGTTGACTTAGACGTTAAATACGGTGAAATCTTCGGTCTCTTAGGCCCGAACGGCTCAGGTAAATCAACTGCCTTAAAGATTATTCTTGGACTGATCAAGCCAGACTCCGGATCTGTGAGCGTTTTGGGCATAAAGGCAGAAGATGATCCCGTTGCAGTGAAAAGACAGGTTGGGTATGTTCCTGAGTCCCCGCGCCTATACGAGTTTTTGACGGGGTTAGAATATGTAGACTTCGTGGGTGACATTTACGGTTTGGACGCGTCAGAGAAGAAGGCCCGAATCGAAGAATACCTAGAGGCTATGGAATTGGAGGGCAGGGAAGGCGACATGATAAGTAGTTATTCTCAAGGAATGAAGCAGAAAATCGCCCTCATCTCAGCTTTTCTGCATAAACCAAAACTGCTACTCTTAGACGAACCCTTAAGCGGTTTAGACCCTAGGTCAGCCAGAATCGTAAAGGACCTCCTCCGCAAACTAGCTGCGCAGGGAGTAACAACGATTATGTCAACCCACATTCTAGAGATTGCCCAAGCCATGTCCGACCGCATCGCCATCATGTACGAAGGAAGGTTGCTAGCCTTGGGCAACATGAAAGAGTTGAGGCAGAAGGCGAGGCTGCCCGGATCAGACTTGGAAGACATTTTCCTGAAACTCACGGGAACAGAAGATGTTAGAGGGGTGGTTGAGGCGCTTCTGAAATGAACTGGAAGAACGTTCTTCGGCTCATCAGCGTTGATGTTAAATCTGGGAGATTGATTAGAGGTCAAAAACTCAGAAGGTATCGAGAAAGAAGGGTTTTTCAGTACTTTTTGTATGGGGGAGCCTGCGTCCTAGGAATAGCCATAGGGCTGGCTGCTGGGATCTTCTACACAGGAGTGCCCGACCCTGAACTTAAAACCTTGTTCTATGAAGGCGCCCGTCTCATTTTCCTATCCTTCCCCACCATGGTCCTCCTTTACAGCCTGATTTTCACCACGATGAGTCAAATCCAAAGGATGGGAGCAAGATCCTCTATTCAACTTCCCTACTGGCTGCCCATCACTTGGGAGGAACATACCCTTGCGTCCACCATAGCCCACCTTATCGGTTTCCCCCTAGCTTCTGTCATTCTATTCAGTTCAGCCATAGCCATAGTCTCTATTTACTTAGAGACGGTACCTCTTGCTATCCTCACAATTCTTGCTTTGCTTGGTAGCGCCTTCCTAGCTAGCACTACCACGGAGATTTTCAGAGTTTTGCAGGTGAGGCTCATAGGAGCCGTGTACAAGACTTCTGGAAAGGCCGCTGTTTGGGTGAGATTCCTCGGTTCCTTACTCTTCTTGATCGCCTTCTACGTGGTTTGGTTTGCCCTCACTTCTGGCGGCGGCTCCATTGCCCTCATCGAGATGGTCGCGGGCACCCAACAGGCAATTTGGTTCGTCCCCTACGTCTGGTTAGGGGTGGCTTTGGCTTCTTTTATGAGTGGAATGCTGGCACAAACCGTTATTTTTTCGCTGGCTTCCCTTCTGTTCATCTTAGTTCTTTTCTATTCAGCTGTGAAGTTGAACGCCAGATTTGGATTGTATGAGCCGCCCGCTATTACGGTCTCTCGAGGGGCTTACGTTCCAAAGTCTGGCTTTTTGGGAAAGCTTGGTTTTTCCTCCTTAGAGGCTGCCGTAATACGAAAAGATTTTAAGGCTTTTACGAGACGTCGAGAACTTATGTACGTTTTCATAACGCCTCTAGTTTTCATACTTATGCCCTTGATGCAGTCTTTTGGAATATATGGTGGACCTGCATCGCAACAGGGTTCTAGGTTCCTTTTTGCGTGGATCCTTCTTGCGCCGGGAGCCATAATGGCTGTAATGTTAGGCACGATAATTATTGGCGAGGAAGGTAGGTCTGTATGGCTTTTCTTTTCTTCACCCATGACTGCGCGCAGCCTAGTCAAGTGTAAGTATGCTTTTATAATCATCTTTTCATCCATAGTAACGCTGGTGTGCGGTGTTATTGGAATCCTAATTGCCCCTCCTTCATTAGACATTGCTGTAGCATTGTCAATAGAGTCGTTGCTGTTAATCTTCGCTTTGGGCGCTGTTTCCCTCGGAGCAGGAATAAAGGGAGCAGACTTCACTGAAGTTCCAAGGCCTAGAATGGTTAGACCGTTAACGGTTCTCGTCTATGGTCTCTCATGCTTGGTCTTAGCGTTGGCAATATTCTCTCCCCTCCTTCTACACGCAGTTACGATGGAGTACATACCCATTCCCGTGTCCCTACCAAAAATAGATCTCCACGTTGCAGTTTCCATAAGCGCAGTCATAGGCCTTGTCGTAACCTTCGTGTTCTATAAGATAGCTCTCAGAAATGCGGAGGAATTCTTGAAAAAGGCTGAGATTTAGACATGACAATTGAATGCACGCGCGAACAGTCTGAAGTTAAAGCGAAGTGGAAGGTGTACGTTGCCATAGAATTGCTGCAAAGGTTTAGCGGTTTACTTCCTTGTTCATTCGGTTACTTGAGCGCGCCTGAAAACGTACCAAGAGATTGCAACAAAGACGATGAAGTAGACTAGTGCTACAGCAATTGACGTTAGGATGACAGTGGACAAAGGCTCTGAGTAGAGCTTAACCCAAATCCCCCCAGGAATGGGGGCTCCTATGTCTATCTTGTAATAGGTAACCTCCCATGAAGGGTGCAGAATGTAATTTATTAGGTTTGGACCTATGCTGTCCGTGCCCGTTGAAACCGATACTGCTACACCCACGCCCACAGGTGGTGGAGGTTCACCAACGTATCCAATGGTGCCGGAGCCAGGAATGTAGGTAAGAATCCATCCTTGACCTGCAAGCACCGCAAGTATTGAACCAATTATGGTTGTTCCCAGCCAGACGCCCAAGGCTCCAAGAGCAGCTATTAAGGAACTCCTAGAGAGCGTGCCGAAGAACAGAACAATTGATATCCATATTAAAGTGCTAAAAAGGGCTCCAAGAAGAGAGAGCGGAACAAGGTGCAGGTTGTTTTGAGGCCCATATACGACAAAGCCTCCTATCGCCATGTAGATCATCAGAAAACAGTATGTTGCCAAAAGCGTTAGGAAGGCTGCAAACAGTTTGCCGAAAAAAACGGTGGTCCTTGATACGGGTTTGGCTAGTAACGGAACAATTGTTCCACTCTCAAACTCTGCTGAAATAATATTCATTGTGGTCACTAACGCAAACAAGAAAAATCCAAGCCCGCCCAAGCCTACACTAGAGCCAACAACAAAATCCGGGTCCGCTTTTACGGGCTCACCAGTTATGGCGCTTGCGATGTGACCTCCAGCCAACGATAAGGTGGCGAGAGCAAACGCAACAACAAGCATCCCAAGGAATTTTTTCTTTCTGATGTTCCAGAGTATCTCATACCTAACCACTGCAAGAAACTTAGTTGTCCAACTCGTGTGGCTTACACTCATTTCACAACCTCCTTTTTTTTGCGTTTGGCAAGAAGGCCCATAAATACGTCCTCTAGGCTTTCTCCCTTTAAGTTCATGTCTATGACGATGCCTCCTCCAGCTGTAATCGCCTGAGAAACTTCAGATCTGACGTCGTCACGAGTTTTCACCTCGACCAAGAGCTTTTTTCCGTCTTTGGAAACGTCCGTCACGAAAGGTAGTTCTTTCACTTTTTTAATAACAGCTTCTGAGAGTTTATCAACTTCAGCCTCTATAGTCAAGGGTCCCCTGACCTTGGCGGATATCTGCTTAAACGTGCCTGAAGCTACCGCAACTCCCTTGTTAATTACTGTAACATGCGTGCAAACCTGTTCAACCTCGTGCAGAAGATGCGACGAAAGAAAGATGGTGACGCCTTCCTTTGCCATCTCCTTCATTAAATCCCGGACCTCAACCATTCCAACAGGGTCTAAACCAAGACCCGGTTCATCTAGGATGACCAATTCGGGCTCGTTTAACAGCGCCTGCGCCATGCCTAAGCGCTGTTGCATACCCTTGCTGTACTTGCCGATGAGATCGTTCCCTCGTTCCTTTAAACCAACCATGTCGAGAAGTTTGGGTATCTGTTTTTCACGCGCTTGTTTGGTCATGCCGTACATTCTTCCGTATATGTCGAGGAGCTCCGTTCCTTTCAGATGCTTAGGCAACTTTGGTAGTTCAGGCATGTAGCCTATTCTCGACCTTACGTGTGGCTTGTCCCAACCAATGTCTTGACCTAGAACATTCACTGATCCGCCGTCGGGTTTTAGCAACCCGACCAGTATCTTGAGTGTTGTGGTTTTTCCGGCGCCGTTGGGTCCCAAGAAGCCGTGAATAGTATCTGCTTTAACCTTAAGGTCTAGCTCGTCCACAGCGACTAAATTCCCGTATTTCTTTGTGAGATTTGCGGTTTCAATGACAAATTCCAAGGAACACCCTCCATCTCTCTGTATTATGCCAGCAACACTGTTTTAAATTCTTTACTATTAGTTTGAGTGCACATTTTGCTTCTGTGAGGAAAAAAAGTTTTCATGTCTACGCCCGCGCTCCAATATTTTTCAAAAACCATTCAATAGTCAATAATTATAAAACCGCTCAGCCATCTTAACAGTGAGGACCAGAGATGAGTTTCGAAGATTTCAACAGAAAAGTCGACAAGGCAATCTTAGAATTAAAGCAGATAAAACCGCGTGAAATAATCTTGATTCATCACGACGACGCAGACGGAATCTGCTCAGGCGCCATTATTAAGACAGCACTAGAACGAGAAGGCTACAAAGTTAAAACCTTTTGCTTAGAAAAGATCTACCCGGAGGTCATTGAAAGCATACATAAAGGCACAGGTCAAACCATTTTTTATGTGGACATAGGCTCGGCTCATGCGGATTTCATTTCAGAATGCAACTCGAGCAGAAACCTAACAATAATTTTGGACCATCACGACCCAAAACTCTCTACCGACCAAAAAGTACACGACCTCAATCTAGAACATTATGGCTTCCGCGGAGAAACCGACTTTTCAGGAGCCACGTGTAACTACCTTTTCGCAAAAGCCTTAAACGAGCACAACATTGACCTCTCCTATTTGGCGTTAGTCGGAAGCAGAGAAATCCCAGGCGACCTCACGGGCTTAAACAAGGTCGTCTTAGATGAGGCTGTCAAAAGTGGCTTGGTCCGAGTTGAAGGCAAGAGAATTGAGATTGTTAAGCTGAGCTTGCGTGTTGATCAGCTTTTTTCTAAGCTTCAGATTTTAGGAGCTGTAGGTTATTATAGTGGTGGACCACAGTTTGGCATTCAAGCTGCTCTAGAAGGACTCAATGAGCAGATTAAGAGGAAGATCGACGAATGGGAGAAGCAAAGAAAAACTGTGAATAAGCGTCTTTCAGCTCGACTATATCGGGAAAGATTGAAAGAAACAGAGCACATTCAATGGTTTGACGTTGGCAACATGTATAAGGACATGGGAACCAAAGTCATAGGACAATTCTGCTCCTTCATATCTTATCGAACACGGCTAATCAAACCAGACAAATATATCTTCGGCTTCATTAACGTGCCGCAGGAAATACCAAACTGGGGGAAGCTTAAAGAACGGTTAGTCAAGGTTTCTGTTCGACTTCCAAAAAACTTGAAGTCAATGATAGATGAAGATAAAATGCCTGGCGCTGTCAACCTACTATTAAAAGCCTCTGAAGTGTTCAGCGTTGCAGATGGTCATCAATATGCCGCCAGCGCTGTTATTCCGCTTGACAAAAAGGAGATTGCCATAGACAACGCAGAGAAGGTCTTGGCTTTGTAAGCAAAATATTTTAATGAATACAAATGGTTTGAATACAAAATGTCTGAAATCAAGAAAATTGCACATAATCAAGATTTAAAGAAGCAGGTTGACTATCTGGAAAGAATTTTGGTGCAGAACAGAGTCATCGAAAACATATTAAGACTAGCTCCCAAGCTCCGGATGCCAAATTGGTATCTAGGTGCAGGTTGCATTGCTCAGACAATATGGAATAAGCTTAATGGATTTGACTTAAATTGTGGCATAAAAGATTATGACCTTGTCTATTATGATCCTTCTAATCTTTCAGGCGAGAAAGAAGAACTCTATATTCAAAAGGGAAAAGAATTGTTCAAAGATATTCCAGTAGAGATTAAAAATGAAGCGAGGGTTCATCTTTGGTACGAGAAACATTTTGGTTATCCAATTGTACCATATCAATCCGTTGAAGATGCAATAAACACTTGGCCTACTACTGCTACCTGTATCGCTGTTAAATACCATGATAAGAATCAATTTACTGTATATGCCCCTTACGGGCTTAATGACCTTTTAGGCATGATTGTAAGGCCAAATAAAACCCAAATCACCAAAGAAATTTACCTAAAGAAAGTTGAACGATGGAAGAAAATCTGGCATAAACTCAAAATAATTCCTTGGGACAGATAGTACGAGCGATCGCTGAACGAAACAAAGTTGGAAGATGGAATATGAAGAAAACCGATGACATGAAACTTGCAACTCCATGCGGCGAATATTGTGGGGTTTGTCCTCACTACGAAGAAGAATGTGATGGGTGTAGCTTTCATGAAGGACACCCTTCATGGGGTGAATGTAAACTCTACGCGTGCGTTTCGAAGCGTGGCATTGAGCATTGCGGACTCTGTGCAGACTTTCCATGCGACTTTCAAATTGGATATTTTGACCCCGATAATCCAGAAGGCCAGAGAAACGCAGTGGTTCGGGCTGGACTCTTAGCCTATCGAAAGAAACATGGCAATAGAAAGTGGTTAGATCTCGTTAAGAAGACACCAAAAGCTAGGCGTGAAAAAGCCACAAAACCACATCAAGACCATAAGGGGTCCGTCTAAGAGTGCGGGAGGAATCTTCAACTCTAGCTCCGCAGCCTTCACCCTTCGACCGCGCGATAACCTGTTTCCTTCTAGTCTCCGGTTCTTGGGGATCAAGATAGCTCAAACGCTCAAGATACTCCGCAAAAAAAACTTCAGGAACTCTGCCGATTGACTACTATCCTGGGCAGAAATGCCCGAACTTCATCAAATTTCTCGAACAGATACAACCCGACTCAACCGCCCAAATGCAAATACAAGAACTATTTGGCTATTGTCTATGGCGCGAATATCCGTATCAAGTGTCTTTTCTGTTAATTGGTGCTGGCAGCAACGGCAGGAGCACTTTGTTAGGCGTTTTAGAGGCTTTGTTAGGCAAGGACAATGTTAGCGGTGAAACACTCCAAAGCTTATGTCATGACAAGTTTTCAAAAGCTGAGCTGTTTTATAGGAAAGGGATATGTTGTCCCTTCGTGAGCTATTGACTTGTCTCTACTAAGATAAGGTATACCTTATGCCTAAATTATTAATGCACTTGAAATGAACTATGTAGCTTTTATATTTACTTCATTTAATCTTCTGTTTTAGGTGATGAAATGTTAGATATACCGTCTATTTCAGCAGTAGTAGCAGCAATAGGTGTGATAGTAGGTTTTGTCCTAGCCATACTGGAGCTTAGAAACATAACTAAGACGAGACAAATGGAGCTTATCATGAGTATATATTCGCTTTTTACGACTCGAGGATACATGGAGGCATGGGAGAAAATCAGGACTAGAGAATTCAAAGATTATGACGGATATGTGAAAAAGCATGGGTTGGCAGATTTTATGCAAGTAGCTGGACTCTTCGAAGGACTAGGATTTCTTCTGCACAGAAGATTTCTAGATATTGACCTAGTTCGTGAACTTATGAACGAATCAACAAAGATGTCATGGGAAAAGGTCAAACCTATGGTAGAAGACGCTAGAAAACAACTTAGTCAAAGGAAAATGGGTGAATATGTCCATATATACCAATGGTGGGAATACCTTTACAATGAACTGCAGAAAAGAGAGCAAAGACTACAACAAACACAACAATAAACCATTACTTTATCATACACTCAAACACTAAAGGAATATACTAAAGATTACTTAGTGTAGAGTAGTTTCTTCCATAAGTCATAAAACTGAAGCAGACCTAACTTTTCCTAATTCTTGTCATCAACTTTGTCTTCTCTTTTCCTACGTAGGAAGCGTACGAGTCCCAACAAAAGATTCATTTTTGGCACCTTTTGCATATAGCGTTTGTAATCATCGCCAAACTTTCGGATTAGATGTTCTTCTGCTTCCCTCATCCATATTGGCATCTGCACAATGCAAGGAACACCCATAATCGCAGTCAACCAATGTTGAGAGATTAGAATAGAGGCACACAGTAACAGCATAACGCCCAGAAATTGCGGGTGGCGAACAATGC
>Ga0209636_10007391_pt1 | contig 11210 bp, 10 predicted proteins | sample DeeMarSWOR152_54_FD_187464 | JGI IMG/M metagenome (GOLD analysis project Ga0209636, IMG submission 187464) | Marine sediment microbial communities from White Oak River estuary, North Carolina - WOR-1-52-54 (SPAdes) (version 2) | ecosystem: Environmental > Aquatic > Marine > Intertidal zone >... | reverse complement strand
ATTATTGTATTGAAGTTAGAATTAATATTGATTTGTTTTTAGAAATCTTTTTAGAAAATTAAAAGAAGGAAGAATCAAAGAAGTGATTTTGTCATATCTTCTAGAACTGATTTTGGGTTTTTAGCTTTCACAACCCCAGAAGCAACCAATACTCCAACCGTTCCTAATTCTATCGCTTTCTTAACATCTTCCCCATTTGTAATTCCTGCCCCGCACAGTACCTTGATCTTAGGATTAATTTTTTTGATTTCATTAACTGTTTCAGTGACAACTTCAGGTTTAGTTTTAGATACGGATATACCAGTTCCTATGAGTTCAGGTGGTTCATAAGCTATAAAATCTGGGTTGAACCTTGCAATCTCTCTACTTTCATCAATATTCCCAGAGCAACAGACCGTTATCAAATCATATTTCTTAGCGACCTCTACACATTTCTTTATTTCTTCTATTCTCAATTTTTTTTCAGAATGATTTATCAAGGTACCAACAGCACCACATTCTTTTATGGCCAGGGGTGATATATGCCCGGTAAAGGCTCCAGGTTCGATTGGATGAATATGTTGCGAGAATATAGGTATGTTAACTTCCTTTGAGATTATGTACATATCTGTAAACTGAGGGGCTACAGCGATATTTACTTTGTATTCCTTGGAAACTGATTCACAAATCCTCGCTAATTTCAAAGCATTCTTTCCAGTTCCAGCTTCATAACATTTAAAATTGACCAAGATTATCGGTAGTTTCATAACAAGAAATTGTTTTTTTTCATAAATAAATTTAGCATTCAAGCCATGATTCTTCTCTTTCCCTTAAGTTCAATTATCCTTGCCTTTACTTTGGCCTTCTTTACAGTAACCATATCGCCTTTTTTGATCGGAATCATTCTTTCGTCGTTATCAGCAGACATCCAACCCAAACCCCTCAGGATATAGACTTCTATCACTGAGTTATCTTTGACAATTATACTTTCACTTCTTTTTTTTGGATTATTGAAAGCAATACCTAAACCTTTAGAAAATTTTTTTCTGGTAATAGAATGAAAATAAGCAGTGCTGCCATAAGGAGTTGCAACGACGAGACCATCACCTATAACTTCATCCTCTATCATTTTTCCGTTTATTTTAACTCCAAACCTTATCGTTTTAGTTGGAAGTTTGTGATGGATTCCTATTTCATTCAACCCTATCAACTTTTTCTTCGGGTCATTATTTAGGATGCCTTCGACTTTTATTTCTTCGATTACCTTGTATTTCTTTTCTTTCAAGGCGTTTAGCACTCTCGAGAAATCATGACTTCCTACTTTACATTTTTCACAGATTTTACTATGACGAATCAATATTCTTGGAATGCTGGGATAAACTCGTTCAGCGTATAGAGCTGTGCCATCTCCACCGAAAGATATCACAACATCAGGATTTTTTTTATCCAACTTCAAACCATAGTCATTCAGTTTAGTTTCGATCAACTTTCTAGCCAACCCAACAACAACTACTTTCATTCTCATTCACGTTTTTTCATTGCCCTATTCAATCTATCCTGTGCTATCTTCATCGCTGAATCTCTTGGCGTCATTTTTTCTTCTTTTGCCTTTTCAAGGATAATTTTAGTGTTTTTCTTTATCTTCTCTTCAACCAGTTTAAACATTTGTTCTGGAGTTCCACCGATGTATTCCACATAAGATGAAATCACACCACCAGCATTTGCGACAAAATCTGGTACAACTAAAACTCTTTTTTTATACAAGGTTCTTTCAACATCATGTGGGATTGGGATATTGGAACCCTCAACGATTATCCTTGCTTTAACTTTGTTGATGTTCTTTTTTGTTATCACATCAGGAATAGCTGCTGGGATTAAAACATCGGCAGGCAGTTCAAATATTTTCTCGTTCCTCAAGACTTTACCGGGTTTGTAATTTATTACAGTTCTAGTTTCTTCTTTAACTCTTGAAACTTTTTTGAAGTCTATACCATCTTTATTATAAATACAACCTTTAGAATCAGAAACTGCGACTACTTTTGCACCCCTTTCTGAAAGGAATTTAAAAACGAATGACCCAACATTACCAAAACCTTCTATAGCTATCTTCATATCTTTTATATCAAAACCTAAATGTTCAATCGCAACAAGTACTGAATGATAAACACCAAATCCTGTCGACCCAAGTTCATGTGGTATTCCACCAAGTTCTTTTGGCTTTCCTGTGCACGCCTTCATTGAACCGTTGGCTTCTGCAAACCATTTCATTTCCTCTTCTCCCATATACATGTCAGGGGCGGCAACGTACATAGACGGAGAAACAGGTTTTAATGATCTAGAAAAAGCACCAACAATAGCTTTTTTTTGTTCTTTTGTCATCTTTCTATCATTACCAATTATTCCAGATTTAGCCCCACCAAATGGCAATTCAGCCAAAGAACACTTCCATGTCATCGCTCTAGCAAGCCTGAAAACTTCTCTTACATCGACAGTCGGTGTGAACCTTATTCCGCCTTTTCCAGGACCTAGGGCCGTGTTATCTATAACAAGAATACCTTTCATACCAGTCTTAGGATCATAAGTTTGAATAATTTTTTCTGGTCCCCATTCATCAGTGAATTCATGTAATTCTATAATATTACCCACCAATCACCTTGAATTTTCTCCAATCTATAATTATCTCCGCTTTTATGCCGTGCAGATAGTTATAGGCATTTAAACCAGCTTTAGCTCCCTCCCCTGCAGCCACGATGATCTGTTTAAATGGAGTGTTTGTAACATCCCCGGCAGCAAAAATGCCTGGTCGTGAAGTTTCACATTTATCATTAGTTATTATATGATCATTCTTATTCAATTTGACTAAATTCTTTACAAAATCAGTCTTAACTTCAGAACCAATTTCAATGAACACGCCATCAACTTTCAATTCCTTTTTTTCACCAATTTTTTTACTTTCAACGATCATCGACTTCAAAATATTATCTCCTTTGAATTTTACTGCCACATGACTGAGAACCAGTTCAACATTCTTTTTTTTCTTTACATCCTCTATCAAAGCCTCAAACCCCCTGAAATCATCTCTTCTGTGTACTAGATAAACCTTTTTTGCAATCTTACTCAACAACAAAACAGAATCTAATGCAGCATTACCGCCGCCGATTACAGCAACTATTCTATTCTTGAAAAGTGGTGCATCGCATGTCGTGCAGTAAGAGATACCCTTTCCAGTAAATTTTTCTTCACCAGGAATGTTCAAAGTTCTAGGTACTTTACCGAACGCCAGAATTATTGTTTTTCCCTCATAACTTTTTTGCTTCGTTTTCACGATGAAGCCTTTTTTCTTCGGTTTTATCTTAACAACTTCTTCAAATATTATCTCTACACCGAAATCCCTAACTTGTTCTTCGAACTTCTGGATTAATTTGTAACCTTCAATCATTTTAAAGCCAGGATAATTTTCAATGTGAGGTGTTTCTGTGACTTGGTCACTTAAACCCTTACTCAAAACCAGAGTCTTCATATACCTTCTAGAAGTATAAATAGCCGCAGTTAAACCAGCTGGTCCTGCTCCTATGATTATGACATCGTACAACATCTATACACCTATTTTAATTTCAGAGCTTCTTTTAAAGCCGTCACATTATAACCAACTATGATTTTTCCATCGATTTCTGTAACAGGGACTCCAATCTGTCCTGATTTCTCTATCATTTCATGGGCAGCTTTATGATTCTTGGATACATCGATATTCTCGAATTTCACATCATTCTTCTTCAAAAATTCCTTTAACATATCACAATATGGACAAGCTGGGGTAGAATATACTTTTACTTTCATGACATCACGTGTCTATATTTAAGGGATTGTTTTATTTTAAATTTATTACTTTAGGAATTTCGTTGATTAAATCAGATGCCATAAGCCCTTCCTTGAATTTTTTTGCAGCCAACTCCCCTGCCTTCCCATTTATATAACAAGCAGCACATGCAGCCTCAAATGGATCAACACCTCGAGCTAACAATGCCCCACATATACCAGTTAAAGTGTCCCCTGTTCCACCAACAGTCATGTAAGGATTCCCCGTCTTATTTATTGCCACATATTTACCGTCTGAAATTACATCTACATAACCCTTTAAAACAATTATACAGCCAATTTGTGAGGCGGCTTTCTTTACTACTGTAACTCTTTTTTTCACATCAATCTCAGGTTTGATACCAGTCAAAATATAGAACTCTTGAGAATGGGGAGTAACAACAAACTTTTTATTCAAAACTTTTTTTTCTTTAGTAACAGCATGAATTGCATCTGCGTCTATTACACAAGGTATGTTTAAACCTTTCAGAATCTTGTTTACAGCAACAACAGTTTCTTGATTCCTTTCTAATCCACCCCCTATCGCTACTGCATTAGAATTTTCTGCTAGAACGAAAATATCATCTAGAGTTTCATTTAGATAATCGCCCTCTAAAGGATAGGTGATCAGATCTGGGGAGAAAGATGCTATTATGTCGGCAGCCCTTCTTGGAGCGGCTATAGTCACTAAATCCACACCACTCCTGTAAGCAGCCAAAGCATTGAATGTCGGCGAGCCAGAATATCTTTTGCTACCACCAATTACCAATAAACTTCCAAAATCGCCTTTATGACTCCATTTCTCCCTTTTTTTGTATATTTTTTTGATTAAACTTCGAGTGGCAATCTTCACACTATCTCCCATTCTGTAATTTACATTTTCATATTAATCTAATCAATCTGAGCCTTTTGCAACTCCCCAGAATAATCTATGTAAACTGTTTTTGTCTCAGAAAATTCGTGTATACCTTCAATCCCACCCTCTCTCGTTCCAATTCCTGTATGTTTAATTCCACCAAAAGGCAGATGTATCTCCGCACCAATCGTGCTGGAATTAATGTAAGTTATTCCAGCTTCTATCCTTTGGATTGCTTTGAAAGCCTTACTCATGTCATTCGTATAAATGGAAGAGCTTAATCCATATTCAACAGAATTAACTGCTTCAATAGCTTCATCAAAATCTTTCACAGGGATCAAGGCAACTATCGGTCCAAATATTTCTTCTTGACAAATTCTCATATCGATTGAACAATCAGTGAATAAAGTAGGTTCAAAGAAGAATCCTTTCATTTTCGGGGGCTTTCCTCCAATCAATAGTTTTGCCCCCTCATTCAATCCTATTTCTGTATAACTTTCACTTTTTTCTTGGGCTTGTTTATTTATCAAAGGTCCAACATCTATCTTTGGGTTTAAACCGTTACCTACCTTCAATTTCTTTATCTTGTTAACCAGCATCTTTTCAAAATTTCTCTTAATTTTTTCATGAACGATTATTCTAGAAGCGGCTGTACATCTTTGCCCGGTCGTTCCATAACCACCCCACACAACTCCATCTAAAGTCAAATTAAGATCAGCATCATCCATAACTATAATCCCATTCTTTCCACCCAATTCCAAACCAACTTTCTTAAGGCCAGCCTCTTTAAGGATTGTCTTACCAGTGTCTCTGTGTCCAGTGAATGAAACGCATCTAACCTTTTCATGTTTGACTATTGTCATACCAACTCTGTCACCAGGACCTGTCACTAGATTAACTACACCTTTTGGCACTCCAGCCTTTTCCAATATTTCTACTAATCTTGTTGCACAGAGAGGAGTATCTGAAGATGGTTTAAACACGATAGTGTTTCCACAAACCAATGCAGGCATTATCTTCCATGCTGGTATTGCATATGGAAAATTCCAAGGAGTTATTAGACCACAAATACCTACGGGCATCCTGAGGGTCATACAGAACTTATTTCTCAATTCAGATGGTGTTGTGTATCCGAACAGTCTTCTCCCCTCTCCTGCTATGTATTCTGCCATATCAATAGCTTCTTGCACATCACCTCTCGCTTCTTCGATCACCTTGCCCATCTCCATCGTCATCTCTCTCGCTAGTTTCTCTTTATTCTGTCTTAGTAATTGTGCAGCTTTCAGGAGAATTGATCCTCTTTTTGGTGCAGGTGTCTCACTCCATTTCTCGAAAGCCTTTTCAGCCGCTTCCACAGCCTTATTAACATCGTCTTCATTTCCTTTCTGAAAATTTCCAATAATCTGTTCACTGGCAGGATTCAAACTAGAAAAAGTTTCACTTGACTCAGAATTTAACCATTTTCCATCTATGTAGAGTCTATAAGTTTTTGGTTTACTCATTGAATTCATAGAATATTTTGTTTTTTATTTTAATTATCCTTTATTGCAAAGGACAACCAGTCAAAGAACTCAGAGTTTCTAAACTCTGGACACCAACATATGATTTTTCGCCGATAATCCAAGTTGGAACCCCACTTATCCCCATTTGTTGACACAATTCTTGATTTTCCGAACATTCAACTTGATTGATATATTTTAAGGATTCGCCAAACATCTCTTTCTGATTATTACAATGACCACAATATTTAGAGGCATATAATATTGCATCTTTTTCTGTCAAACATTTAGCAAAATTATCAAGATTGCTACTATCATTAGTTTTAACAAAATATCCAGATACAGACCAACCCATGATAGCTACTGCTATAATTATTCCTATTATTAACAAATACTTCCTTTTCAACCATTTCATTTTCATCACATTTGAAAGGGTTTAACATTGTCCTCCAGATGATGTTCCGCTAGTACCTAAAGTTTCTGAACAATCTTCTGGAGGTGTTTTAAATGCTGAACAGACTGCTGATTTAATTCCTTCGGGACTTCTGTTAATATCACTTAAATAAACACCATTTATTACAAAAGATGGTGAATATCTTAATTGTAAATTAGTTGCATCATCTATGTCCTGTTGATAATATGCCTCCCCGTTTTGCTCGACACAATCCATAACATTATCGGAATTTATGCCTACTGATGTCATGAGTGCTATTGATTTTTCCTTATCACAATCAGTAGTTCTTGTGTTCAGACATTCTTGATACACTTCTTCCAAATACTGTTTCGTGTAATCCCAATATTTGTCAGGTGCAACTCTCTGTATACATTCTTGAATCATATTCTGTTGGCGTTCGTGTTCCCCATGCATATGACTGAAAAATTTAACTTTAAAATTGGCGCTATCCTTTAAAAGACTTGCTGCCTCTGCAAGAGAATCTAGTGCAGAAGTTCCTGCTGGACAGTAAGAGAAAATATAAAGATCTACATTAGGTCTATCAGTCTTTGGAATTTCAGTTTGCTGTTCTGAAATTACTTCTTCTGTTTCAATCGCTTGTGGTAGAAATAATTTTCCGTCTCTTGTAACGTAGTATTTTTGTTCACCCTCTCCTTGAGCTGAAGATAATTTTATGGTAAATTCATAAATACCATTTTCTGTCTCGCTTGCACTAACTAAAGTAATTTCTACATTCGCTCCATTTGCTTTATAAAAACTGATTAACCAGTCTATTGCTTTGTTTGCTGCATCTTCAGCTGACAGAATAGATTCTTGATCCGATGAAACAACTTGTCCAGTAATAGTCCAACCACCAGCTAGTACAAAAGCCAATATTCCTATCAGAATCACTGTTGATATCATCCAAAGATTTAGTTTAGGTATTTTCACAGTCAAACCCTTCTTTTTCTCTTCAGTTTTTTCAACCATACACTCACTATATCAGTTAAATTGTTAATCGATAAACTTAAATATTAATCGATTTTTTTAGGCGAATTCACCTAGGAGTAAATCTCTTAAGTAAAAGTGAGTTTCCTACAACAGAAATATCGCTTAAAACCATAGCTATGCCAGCAGCCATGGGTGGTAACAATATATTAAAAATTGGGAACAAAACACCAGCAGCAATAGGAATCATTGCCGTGTTATAAAAGAAAGCCCAGAAAAGATTTTGTTTTATCTTATTCAATGTCTTTTTGCTCAATTTTATCGCTGTGACAACATCTCTTAAATCCTCCTTTATTAACACGATATCACCCGTTTCAATTGCTACATCAGTTCCACTCCCAATAGCTATGCCTATATCAGCCCTGGCTAAAGCGGGAGCATCATTTATTCCATCACCAACCATTCCTACGAATTTACCTTGATTTTGTAATTCTGCTATTTTTTTGGCCTTGTCTTGTGGTAAGACATCTGCTAATACTTCATCTACGTCCAACCCCTTGGCAATAGCTTTTGCAGTCCTCTCATTATCCCCCGTAATCATCACGACTTCCAAATCCATTTTTTTTAACTCGTTTACAGCTTCAACAGAGTATTTCTTAAGAGTATCAGCTATACCGATCAATCCAACAATCTTTTTATTCATTGCAACAATCACTACAGTCTTTCCGTCTTCCTCCAAAACCCTAAGCTTTTCCTCAACATTTTTTATGTCTATTTTCTCTTTCTGTATCAATTTCCTATTTCCAACTAACAATTTCCTCCCTAAATATTTTGAAACAACACCATGACCAGGTATAGTCTCGAATGCTCTCGATTCGGGTATTTTTATCTTCTCTTCTTCTGCTTTCTTGATGATCGCTTCTCCTAAAGGATGCTCAGAGTTTTTTTCTGCTATCGCAGCCAACATCAACAGTTTCTTTTTATCGATATTAAAACGAATGATATCAGTTACTTCGGGTTCGCCTTTTGTCAAAGTTCCAGTCTTGTCGAAGATTATGGTATCGAGTTTATGAATCTTTTCCAGATATTGTCCACCTTTAATTAGAATACCGTTTTCTGCACCTTTACCCAAACCTACCATCACAGCAGTAGGTGTAGCTATACCCATTGCACAGGGACAGGCTATCACTAAAACACTCACCATAACGGTTAATGCAAAGAGAAATGGTTGAGACATGAAGAAATACCAGATTAAGAATGATGATACAGATATTAACATGACTACTGGGACAAAATAAGAAACGACCACATCTGCCATCTTTTGAATCGGTGCTTTAGATTGCTGTGCTTCTTTAACTAATTTTATTATTTGAGCCAATGCCGTTTCTGCCCCAATTTTAGTCGTCTTTATCTTTAACATCCCATTTTTATTCAGAGTAGCACCAACTACTTCATCGCCTTTTTTCTTTTCAATGGGTATGCTTTCACCTGTAATCATCGATTCATCAACTGAAGAATAACCATCTATGACAATACCATCTACCGGTATTCTCTCTCCCGGTCTAACTATTACCAAATCGCCCTTTTTGACATGTTCTATAGGAACCTGAATTTCCTTCCCTTCTCTTACAACTCTTGCTGTTTTAGCTTGCAACTTAATCAATTTCTTAATGGCTTCTGATGTTTTACCTCTGGAAATGATTTCCATTAGTCTGCCAATAGTAATCGTCGTTACGACCGTTGCGGATGCTTCATAAAAAGTTATGCCGCCAAAGAATGTTGTATAAAGGCTGTAAAAATATGCGACACTAGTACCTAAAATTACCAAAAAATCCATGTTGAAATATTTATTTTTTAATGAATTCCACGAACCCTTGTAGAAATGATAACCAATACCAAACTGAATGGGCGTAGTGAGAAGTAAAAGTATGTAGTTCTCATTTGATATCTCTAGGAACATACTGAGGCCAACCACAGGTATAGTTAGGATAAGACCAATTACAGAAAGATATTTTAATTTTCTAATCTCATTACCACTTTCATTTAATTCGTGCGGTTCTATAGCTTTATATCCCAAATCACTTATGATTTTTTTGAATTTTTTTATGTCTATAAATTTTGGATCATATTCTACAGTAGCTTCTTCAGCTGAAAAATTGACGACAGCATTTTTGACACCATTTTGTTTTTGTAATGACTTTTCTATGTTAATCGCACAGCTAGCACAATGCATTCCACTTATGACTAATATAGTTTTTTTATTCATTGTATCAACAATTTGGAATTTAGTTAAACTTAAATATCTAAACCAAATAAAAAATAACTGTTTGAGGGACATGCAATGATTGGTGAATGTTTTTGTTGTGTTGAATAAATTCCTTAACTTTGAGTCTCTCCTCTCATTAAATCATCCTATAAATACAATATTTATAGTGTGTAAAACATTTCATTTAATTAAGCCGAGGTGGCAGAACGGCTATGCGACCGGCTGCAGAACTGGTATGCTGATTAATGATGTGTTGATACCGGTTTAAAAGGGTTCGACTCCCTTCCTCGGCTTTTGTGATGATATGGTATTGAAAGTTTACAATACTTTAACAAGAAAAAAGGAAATTTTTAAACCAATCAATAAAAACAAAGTAAACATGTTTGTTTGTGGTCCTACAGTTTATGATTATTCACATTTGGGGCATGCAAGAACCTACATTCAATTTGACTTCATCATAAGATATTTGAGATACAGGGGTTATGACGTCTTCTATCTGCAGAACATCACCGATCTTGATGATAAAATAATTCAAAGAGCAAAAGAAAGTAATGAAACTCCTAAAAATCTGGCTAGAAGATTTGAAGAGGGATATCACAGAGATATGGAAGCTTTGGGAGTTAATTCTGTCGATAAATACGCACGTGCAACAGACTACATTGAAGCGATAATAGAGCAAGTCAAAGCATTGTTAGAAAAAGGTTATGCGTATGAAATAGAAGACGGAATCTACTATGACTTAAGCAAATTCAAAGAATATGGTAAATTATCAAGAAGGAAAACTCTAGAGGCAGAAGACGCTGTTTCCAGGATTGACGAAAGTGTTAATAAAAGAAACAAAGGAGATTTTTGTTTGTGGAAGAAATCAAAACCCGACGAACCTAGCTGGGATTCTCCTTGGTTTAAAGGAAGACCAGGTTGGCACATAGAAGATACAGCAATCACTGAATCACATTTTGGACCACAATACGATATTCACGGAGGAGGCCGTGATCTGATTTTTCCTCATCATGAAGCTGAAATCGCACAGATGGAAGCCATATCAGGGAAGAAACCCTTTGTTAAGTATTGGCTACATACAGGTTTTCTGACTGTTGAAAGTAGAAAGATGGCAAAATCCTTAGGGAACTTTATTACACTACGAGATGCTTTAAAGAAACATCATGTTGAGACAATAAGACTTTTCTTTGCCTCTACTCATTACAGAAGTCCGATAGATTTTAGTCAAAAGAATCTTGAACAATCTAAAAAAAGTTTGGATAGGTTATACACTACTTTAGAAAATGTTCATTCTATGAAAACTTCTGATAAAACCACACCACAAGAAAAACAATTTAAGATGAGGATTCAAGGTTACAATGAGAAATTCATAAA
>Ga0209636_10007390_pt1 | contig 11210 bp, 10 predicted proteins | sample DeeMarSWOR152_54_FD_187464 | JGI IMG/M metagenome (GOLD analysis project Ga0209636, IMG submission 187464) | Marine sediment microbial communities from White Oak River estuary, North Carolina - WOR-1-52-54 (SPAdes) (version 2) | ecosystem: Environmental > Aquatic > Marine > Intertidal zone >... | reverse complement strand
TATCCAAGTCGAACAGACCCAGCGTTCGGTCACTTGCACACGCAACGATTCCATCACCGGAACAGGTTACTCCACCTGAATAATGATCTCCAAAACCGCTATGCCAAAGAACCTTACCTGTGTCCAGGTTGATGCAGCTAACCGTCTCTTCGTCACGGAAGATTACCTTATCGCCAATCAGGCAAACATTGCCGGCCCCGATTCCACCGGCAAGGTCACCTACATCCTCACACCATTTTAAATCTCCTGTGTGCAGGTTAAATGCGTATGCCTTGCCGCTTCGGGAAAAGCCCACTACCCCTTTCGCAGAAGCAACCACATGCATACTGTTCATGCTATCATCCGCCCCAAATTCCCAAAGCATTCCACCGGTCTTGGTATCCACCGCCCAAACACGAGACATCCACAACCCGACGGCTATAACATCATTTGTTCCGGCTATGGAACCAATTTGTCTGTCGTTGTTTCCTTTTGCTGCTGGAGCTCTGACTTCCCACAAGACCTTTTCTTTATTTGGGTCGAAGGCGAAGAGATAACCGCTTGAGGGATTGGCCCCCACAATCAGGCCCTGCATTTGGTGCTCCATAAAGACCACATCGCGGGCAACAGCGATCGGAATTGTCTTGGGATTCTTTCCAAAAACTCGACTGCATAAAAGGTTACCTGGGCCGTCTTTTATGCGCCACGTGCCGCCCGAATCGTCAGCCAGAACATACCCTAATGCTTTAGCTTCATCCCCCAGAACCTTATGGCTGGCCCTATCAACAACTCGCCATTGGTGTTGTTTAGCATTCACTTGAACGTATACATATTTATCATCGGCGATCATCCGGTCAGATTCAGCAACGAGCGACGCGTCCTCCAGAGATTTAATGCCCGTATTAACCTTCCACTCATAAGCCTTTGGGCTAAGCGGAAATGCCCTCAATATTGTCGGCATTACGCGCTCGAGATAGATTCCAACCACTCCTGCACCAAAGCCCAACGTGATCAGAAAAAGACTCACAGGAATGACTCTTTTCAGTGGTGGCCGCCATTGAAACCATTTCAGTCTTTTCCATCGAGCAATAACACGCAACAGCAAACACTCTAAGGCTATGGAGAGAATCCAGAAGTGTACAATCACCAAGATGATGCCCAACATTTTGGATTCGATTACGTCATCCAATTTCCTGGACACCACAAGCATTGTGTACGGATTCACCAGGAACACGCTGAACAAAATATGGGAGATATAAACAGGGCCGAATCGACGGGCCGAAGGTAGATCCTTACGGTGCCCCAGGTGAACCAGTTTTACTTTAAACCACGGTCCAAGAATTGCATAAGCCAAAAACCAGCCGCAACTGAACCACGCCAATTGGACAAACCTCTCGACTATTGCTTCGACAATAGCGAACGTTGCATAGTCGTCCATGGTAGTCTCCTACACTGGTATTGACAGCGTGCTATCTCTATAGCCTTTTCATAAGAAAGCGGCCTCGCTATTTAAATGACCTAAAAAACAATTTATTCGCCGTGATTCGATTAGTCAAGTCATACTCTTTTGCTCCACCATGATGCGCGGCTGATAACACGCTGGAAGCTGGATGAGACAGAAAGCTTCATCGCCTGTGACAGCGTTGCTGACACCGATGGCACCTTGATTGGCGGCCCAGCCTAGCAATCCGACGGTGGTATGGTGGGCACGCTTAAGAACGGAGCTACGGAAAAGGACCCCGCCACAAACGTTAAGTCTTTCGAAAAACACCTGTGGTTTATCGTGATTCTGACGTGATTAGCCGATTTGTGTAGAGTTCGTAAGATTTCTGAATCTTCAATAGAAGTATCCTACCCAAGATGGCGCTTCGATCACAATAATGCATGACGAAAAGCGGGAGTGAGCTTTTGGAAGGAATCACACCTCCCAACTCAATTTCTTGGAGTTTAGATAGTAAAAGCGTCCGAGCAAATGGGCGGTAACCATGGCAAAATAAATAGAAACGGCTCCGAATAAATACGCGAATAACAGCGACTGCTGAAAATACGACGCTGTCCTCGAGACCAGCCAAACGAGAGCACAAAGGAATAAAACCAGGCAGCAGTATTGAAAGAACGTACTGAAAATCGACGCTATCCACAGAAATGGATTATAAGCCGAGGTTGAGTTAAACATAGCAATGGCCAATATACCCATCGGAAAAAAGAAAATGCCGTATCCCAGTAATAGCCAGAATATTGCGTCTATTCTCGGATTATACTCTAAACCGGAAACAGTTGATTGCCAAAAGATTTTATATATTAAATAAGCACCAACCGGTCCCCAAAATATGACAACAGAAGCTACTATTTCCATCGCTTGCGAAATAGCATCACCCGTGCTTGGCATACTACCAATATTTTCTGGAGCTCTTATACCGCCTTTAGCACTGTCACGGATACATTCCATGAAGTAGTAGTACATATATGCAGCAACGATAAGGCTCGCTAAACCCCAAATAAGAGGGATAGGCAAAATTCTTCCGATCAGCCCAAGCAAAATCGGCAGTATCCAAAAAATCCCAAGGTTTATCAAACCCGACATGCTTGTCGGATACAGGAATATGTCCATAATCCACGGCAATTTGCGAACAGGTGGCTTTTCAACTTCATCCATCGTTGCGATTTGTTCACGATGAGGCGTTACATCAAAGCCATTGGCGAATACTCTATTGCGTTTCTGTATGAGGTCTGACGGTTCTTTTTTGAGTTGAAGATCTGTGACAGGTGGAGGAGAACGAAGCTGTTTGCTGGTAGCTGTGTCTTCTTCCTGATTTGTGGAACTCATAATCTCTATCTTTGGGACAACGAGCAGTTCTTTGCATTTTGGAACATTTCCCTTTTTTCCTGCGTGGATTTCAGGGACACTTATGCTCTGGCCACAGTTTTTGCAGGTAAATTTAATCACCGAGAAATGTCTCTTTTTTCAAATCCATACTATTGTGTTTTACTTTCCAAACGAGCGTTACACGTTAAAAATGACTCCGCCCAGAACTATCCAGCTCATTGACTATTTTATTCAAGATATTATAATTAAACAAGGTCTTAAGTTTTTGATATATCCATGCTTATCGCTATCTATATCGGAGAAAGTTGCCATGTATACTACCCAACAGACACAAATATCCTTTCCTTCACCGGCAAAGCTTTTTACCCCGGGAGTTACCGCCATAATTATCTTGCTAATTGCAGGGATGCTATTATCTATGTTTGCTCCGGGCTTTAGAACGAGATTCTTAGCATTAAGTGCACAAAGTGTCCTGCATGGGAGAATATGGCAATTAGTTACATATCCGTTTGCAAGCGGTGATCCAATAAATCTGGTTTTTAGCGGTTTAATGGTACTTTTCGTCGGTAGTGCTATTGAGCGGGAATGGAAGACGGCCTCCTTTCTTCTACTTTGGGTGGTTGTCTCTGCCGCGTGTGGGTTACTGTGGGTTATCGTAAATCTGCTTACAGGAAACAACTTCATTGGGATGGGTGCATCTGCATGCACATATGGACTCATCGCAACGATGGGATTGCTTTTCCGTGGCAGAAGATTCTTCATGTTCTTCGCCACCGTTGAATCATGGCATCTTGTTCTAATCTTGATAGCGATAGGGATTCTGATGAATATAGCTACTCCGATTAACCTAGTGTGGGTTTCAGGTGCCTTGGTGGCATACATTTACATAAAACTGCGTTGGAGTATGGCCCTAAAAAGTCGTGGAAGTATCCCCTCAGTAGACCAAAGGCGTTCCAACGGCTTTGTAGACATAGACTGAATCGTATGGATTATCAGGCACATAGAGAAATATCCGAACGGGTGAAGCTGGCAAAAGAAGTCCTTGCCAATTGTAATCTTTGTCCGCGTCAGTGCGGCGTAGACCGAACTGCTGGCGAAAAAGGGTATTGTGGTTTGGATGATACCGTTCGTTGTTTTCGGGAAATGCTGTATTATGGCGAGGAAAGTGAGCTGGTACCGTCGCACCAAATTCACTTTGCAGGATGCAATCTTAAGTGTGAATTTTGTGTGGTAGCTGAATGGAACGAGCAGCCCTTCATGGCAAAGGAGATTGATTTCGACGATCTGGCCAAAACAATCACCAGGCATCAAAATGAGGGTGCAAGGACACTGAACTTTCTCGGTGGTGAGCCGACCGTGAATTTGTATGGAATTCTGGAGCTGCTTGGCCGAGTAGGACCAGAAATAAGGGTTGTTTGGAACTCTAATATGTATTATAATGAGATAGTAGATACACTCACCACAGGTTTAATCGACATTTATCTTGCAGATTTCAAGTGTGGCAATAATAGCTGTGCGGAAGCTCTGCTTGGAGCAAGCGATTACATGGAAATAGTGAGGCACAATATAGTAAGGGCTGCAGAGCATGCGGGTGTAATAATCAGGCATATCATTATGCCAGGCCATACTCGGTGTTGTCTTACACCGATTTTAGAATGGGTGGCATCAGAGATTCCAAACGCGAAGGTAAGCCTTCGAGACAATTATGTACCTCCTGTTCAGGCAACTTCAGCACCGGCAGAATACCTGACACAGAAAGATATGCTAAGTGCTGTAGAGATGGCAAAAAGCATGGGATTGAAACTGGTCAAATGAATAACAAGCCATACAAACGAAAACCGGGTGATTTCGAGATTCGCATACTGAATGATGGTAAAGTTATAATGATCGCACCGGATGAGTCGCTTATCGAAGTGGCACAGGCAGTAGACCCTGTCAATACGCCTGCTAAAAATGGAGATAAAGGAAAATGGCAGAAGCCGAACAAATAAGACCAAGAAAGCAAATACCGCTTGGTCCAACTGATAGAAGACAAATGAATGAATTGGAAGTCTTGATCAGGGCCAGGTATCCATTGATCTATGTTATAAGCTGGGAAGAACAGCGTGTATTAATTCAGGTTTCAAAAATCGCCTCGAAACTTGGCAAAAATGTATTCGAATGGTCTATTACTACAGGGCTCGTTCCGGCCGGAACATCCATCCAGTCTCAGAAGCATAAAGATAGTGCTACCCAGGACCCGTTGGTAGCACTTGGCAACGTCATTGAGCACGTAGACCCGGCTCTTTATGTATTTAAGGACTTTCATCCGTTCTTGAAGGGCCAGAATATGTCAGTAATCAGGCGGTTGCGGGAAGTTGCTGCCTCACTAAAGAATACGTTCAAGACTATTGTTATTGTTAGTCCTATGTTCCAAATTCCAGCAGAGTTGGAAAAAGATATAACAGTAGTTGATTTTGATTTGCCTAAAGAGAATGATTTTGCGGCACTACTGGGCAAGATTATCGAAGAAGTGAAGGAGAACCCGAAGCTTAATGTGAATATAAATTCCAAGATGCGAGAGCAAATTGTTCATGCACTGCTTGGCTTAACCTTGGCAGAAGGAGAAAACGTTCTGGCCAAGACGTTGGTGCAGCATCGTGGTTTTGGCGAGAAAAGCTTGGAAGTCATAAACAGTGAGAAAAAACAAATTATTCGCAAAAGCGGGCTCCTACAATATTATGATGCAGAAGAAAAGCTCGAATCTGTTGGCGGCTTGGATGCTTTGAAAGATTGGTTAATGAAGCGGTCTGTTGTTTTCTCCGACCAGGCGAGGAATTTTGGCTTGCCGGCGCCCAAAGGTGTGTTATTACTTGGTGTTCAGGGCTGCGGTAAAAGCCTTATGGCCAAGACGATCAGCAATATATGGCAACTGCCTCTCTTACGCTTCGATGTTGGGCAAGTTTTTGGGAGCTTGGTTGGTTCATCGGAAGAGAATATCCGTAGAGCTATAAAGGTTGCTGAATCTGTTTCACCTGTGGTTTTTTGGGTGGATGAAATCGATAAGGCATTCCGTGGCTCTCGCGGCAGTGGGGCTAGTACAGACGGAGGTACTTCCGCTCGTGTCTTCAGCACTTTTTTGACATGGTTGTCCGAAAAGAAAGAACCTGTGTTTGTAGTGGCAACAGCGAATGATATATCTCTGCTGCCTCCTGAGCTTTTACGTAAAGGACGTTTTGATGAAATCTTTTTTGTCGATTTACCCTCATTTGTAGAAAGAAAAGAAATATTTCGTGTTCATCTGTCAAAACGCAAGATGAATCCGGAGGAGTATGACCTTGATGCCCTGGCACAAACCGCAACAGGTTACAGTGGTGCCGAAATAGAGGAAGCAATTATCAGTGCCATGTTTGATGCTTTCTATGAAAAAGAAAAGCTGACAACCAAAAGAGTTCTTGAGAGTTTAAAGCAGGCCGTGCCACTGTCTAAGACTATGAGTGAGGACATCGATGAATTACGCAAGTGGGCCGATGGCCGGGCAAGGGCAGCTACAAGTGAGGAGATTGCCAAAGAACCCGGCATGGAGAAGCGTAAATTGGAAATATAGGAAGAAGTAAACTGAAATAGACGGCAGTAGAAAGGGAAAATAATGGGTGCTGTATTGGTTCTTACACCGGTAATCATAGGCAGTTGGCCGGCGATTGCCGCTGCAGTTGCAGGAGCTGCTTCTGCCATGGGGCTAATAGTTGGTGAGTCAGTCAAGGAAATTGTTAAGGAAAGCCAAAGCACGACCGAGCAAAGTGTAGAACTTGAGCTCTCAGACAGTGAGGTTCTTACTGAAAGCATGTCTACAGACCAGGAGGTTGTGCTTACAAAAGGTACTATAGAACTTCGAGTGAAACGCGACGAGCGAGGCCGCTGTAGTGTGTGTGCAAAAGGTACGGGGCATAGCGAATTGGAACTCAAGCAGATGGCAGAAGAGTTCACGCAAAAGCTAACTCAATGTTTTGTCTATGATAAGGTAATGAGAGAGTTAAAGAATAAGGACTTCCAAGTAGTTAATGAAGAAGTTGCCGAAGATGAGAGCATTAGAATACATGTTCGAAGATGGATGGATTAAATTATGGCACAGCACGATGTGGAAATTACGATATCCAAAACGGGCGAAGTAAAAGTTCATATAAAAGGGGCTAAGGGTCAAAGCTGCCTCGTATATTCAAAGTGGCTCTCGCAGCTCATTGGCAAAGTTAAAGATCAGCAGCTGACAAGCGAACATTATGAGCCGGACGTTAGGGCAAGGATCGACCTTAAGCAGAATTTGGGGATAGATGAATAATTCACGATGAGGTGCGAAAGGTGCAAATTTGAAAATATTCCGGGTCAGAAGACATGTATCAAATGTGGTTCGGCACTTGAACTTGAGCCAGCAGCTATCAATGTTTACCCACCACGCATGTCGAGATGGAAAAAACCGTTTCGCAGTTTGCTGAGGTTAATTCGTAGAAGTAAGGTTGTTCCCCAGGAAGACATCAGATTACAATACCGTTCATGGCTCAAGGAAGTTTTCAGTGGCAGCTTTCTGGGCTTATTTCTTTCGATCATCCCGGGACTTGCCCATGCTGTTCAAAATCGATTCAAGGAAATCCGCTTGCATTTCTTAGCTTGGTTGGTATTGCTTCTGTCCGGTCTGTTTTTGTACGGTAGTGCAGTGGGATTTATTTGTCTTGGTCTGGCTGTTGGAATCCACGCAGGCATCGCAGTTCAGTACGGAATCATAAAGGATTTAGCAAATCTAAGGGAAAAGATTATCACGGTTGTTCTTGTCCTAATTGCTCTTACATTTATCTACAGGTATACTCCCAGAATACTTTTCCCTAGCCTCACCGGAGGATTCTCAAGTCTGACCGTTCCTCATTATAGGGTTGAAGCGGGTGATTATCTGTTGGCTTGGGCTGGCTTGGATCAAGAGACTCTTTTAGCTCGCGGCTCTTTAGTTTTGATACATCCTGTCACTTTCACTAGTCATGGCAGGACAACTGTGAGCAGAGAGGAAATAATTGGCCAAGTTGTTGGCCTTCCTGGAGAACAGTTGGAAATTCGAAGCGGCGTTTTCATAGTCGATGGACAACAACTTGAACCAAATAAATATCCCGTTCCACGGTGGTTGCAGAAAATGAATTTTTCAGCTACAATTCCGGATGGTACTTATTTTGTAAGTGCTCGATATAATGTTGCTGCTCACGGTGTGAAGCTTGAGGCATCACATATTCGTCAGGTCTGCTTAGTAGAGGCAAGTAATATCGAAGCCAAGGCTTTTATGCGATGGTGGCCATTGTTAAGAAGAGGCTTTCTAAGGTAAACGGGATGGACCGTTTTTCCCAGCTTGAATTTGGCGAAGTCAGTCCAGAACGGAAGCGCTCACAAGGCGAACCAATCCGTGATGCGGACTATTTTCGTAAGGAAGCAATAAAATATTGGCTGGCCGGGGATTTTGAACTAGCATTGCGAAATTATTCTAGGGTTCTTGAACAAAACAGTACAGTTTTTGATGCGTGGGTTGGCCAGGTGCTGATGTTGATTGAACTTGGAGAATATCACGAGGCCATTGTTTGGGCAGACAAGGCACTGGAACTTTTTCCAGAGCACCCTGAGTTATTGGCAGTCAAAGCAATTGCATGTTGCCGCGATGCGAAAATGGACAAGGCAATTGCTTACTCAGACAATTCAATCAGCAAAGAAAACATAACTTCCCGAGTCTGGCTTGCCAGAGCAGAAGTGCTGCTGAATCGAAGAAGTTCTATCGCCGAAAACTGCATCAGTAAAGCCCTAAGTATAGCTGGTAATATGGCTCCAATAACTAAGCTGGAGGCTGCTCGTTTGCTTAGGCAAAAAGGTAGTTATTCTGCCGCGATAGGGCATCTCAACGAGGTAGTGAAAGTGTTCCCGAAATCAGCATTAGCATGGTATGAGTTAGGCTGTTGCCAGGCTAAACTTGGTCTTTCCCAATCAAAGGCAACTTTGGAACAAAGCCTTAAACTTCGACCAGACTGGGATAGAGCCAAAACTGCATTAGCAAAATGCAGCAGAGGAGGATTTTTCAACAGACTTTTCAGGAAGTAGAAATATTATGACAGTAGCGGCAGAAATGCAGCGTATATTAGCACTTGCTCGTCGTGAAAATGCGTCAGATATTCACATTGTGGCTAATTTACCACCCACGTTCCGGATAAACGGTGAAATAATCTTAGCCGACAGGCCTCCGCTTGCGCGGGAAGACACTACCAGAATGTGCTTGGGGCTTTTGAATGAGGAGCAGAAAAAGGCTTTTGAACGTGACTGGCAGCTATGCTGTTCTTTGCATGAGCCAAAGTTAGGACGTTTCCGGGTTTCAATATATTACCATGCAGGCAATCCCGAGATGTCGATCAGGCCTGTTATGGATCATATTAGAACACGCGAAGAACTGCGTTTGCCGTTAGAAGTTGAGGACTTTACACGCCTGGCAAATGGCTTGATTCTTGTAACTGGCCCGACAGGAAGTGGTAAGACGACCACTATGAATTATATGATAGACCTAATCAATAGTGAGCGCCGCTGCAAAATCATTGCCATTGAAGACCCTGTGGAGTATATACATAGACAAAAAAGAGCAGTTATTGTTCAGCAAGAACTGTATACCGACGTAAAATCATTCTCCAGAGCCTTGATACATGTGCTTCGTCAAGATCCAGATGTTATATGTGTTGGAGAGATGCGTGATCTGGAAACCACAGAGACGGCATTGATAGCTGCCGAAACTGGCCACCTCGTAATAGCAACATGCCACACACCAAATACTTTGCAGACTGTCGAGCGGATCGTATCAATATTCCCTGAAAATCAGCAGCCTCAGATTTTTGCGCAGTTGTCAAATTGTTTGCAAGGCATTTTGGCTCAGAGACTTATACCCTCTGCAGACAAAAAGAACCGAGTTTTAGCCACAGAGCTGCTTATTATGAATGCCCCATCCCGAAGGCACATTCGGGACCGTCAATTACATCAATTGGTCAGCGTCATACAAATGGGCCATAAGAAGGGCATGCATACCATGGACGACTCACTATTAGAGTTATATGAGTCAGGTGAAATAACTTATGATGTTGCTATCTGTAACTCCCATGACCCTGCAGCATTGCGTAGCAGAATTCATAAGGAAACACTGCCACAAAAAGAATAAGTGAGAGCCTCATTACTACTGACTCCCCGAAGAATGCGAGCGATTTACTTTTTGCCGTAATTTGTTTTGGCGGTTCCAAGCCACGTTCTAATTGGCTGCCTTGTATATTTGCGTAGTTTCTTGCCACGCTTCTGCCTCATGTGCTACCATGACCACTACAACCCTGGTACAACTCAACAACCCGTTATCTGCCAATTCTTCAAAAATGTCCGTTCCTTAAGTATCGTATTATCAATGCTTTATAAAAAAGTCAAAATCTGGCAGTGGATTCAATGGCCGTGCCCAGCAGTTCCTGACTGCAAGTGGTGAACGCTGGCTGATACATCGTAAACCCCACCAAACAACAACCACCACCCCGACCCACGACTGCCGGGAGGCGGTTTGAGTGAGAGAGTGGGAGTGGTGGCCTTGAATTACCGACGGCGGATTCTCATCCCATTTGCAGGAAATCCTACTTGGCGTTATAATTGTATAGCTAGCTGACGACGAACAGGCTGGACAGCAATGCGGGATTTGTACCTCTGGAAGGAGAACATTATGAAAGTGACTTCAAGACGTGACTTTCTCAGGAACCTGAGCTTGACTGCAACGGCCCTTTTCGCCGGCCCACTGCTGCCGAGGGCGAGCGCCCGGTCGGGAGCAAGGCGTCTTAACGTCCTGATGATTCCGGTGGATGATCTGCGCCCCCAGTTGGGCTGTCACGGTTTTGACCAGATCATCTCGCCCAACATTGACAGGCTGGCCGCAACGGGCACGCTCTTTAGGCGCGCCTATACCATGGTGGCGACATGCAGCCCATCCCGCACGTGCCTGATGACTGGCTGCCGCCCCGACACGACGCAGGTTTACGACCTCGTCGCGCACTTCCGCAAAACGATCCCGGATGTGGTTACGTTGACACAGCACTTCACAAGGAACGGCTACGAAGCCGTAGGTATGGGCAAGGTCTTCCACGGCAGCCTCAACGACATGGCATCATGGGACCGATGGATCGACGTCAAGTCTGACTCAGCGTGGCTCGATCCGAAAACCCAGAGGCGGCTCGTGCGGCTGCGAAAGGAAGCAGACGAGAAGGGCCTCAAGGGCAAGACACGCAGTCGCTACATCCGGGGGACAGTGACCGAATGCCTAGACGTACCTGACAACGCCTACTTCGACGGGGCCATGACCGACCGGGCTGTCCGAGAACTCGAGGCCTTCGGCAGGTCC
>Ga0209636_10007389_pt1 | contig 11210 bp, 10 predicted proteins | sample DeeMarSWOR152_54_FD_187464 | JGI IMG/M metagenome (GOLD analysis project Ga0209636, IMG submission 187464) | Marine sediment microbial communities from White Oak River estuary, North Carolina - WOR-1-52-54 (SPAdes) (version 2) | ecosystem: Environmental > Aquatic > Marine > Intertidal zone >... | reverse complement strand
CTCAGAAGAGACTTCGTCTTCAGCTCAACAGATCACACTTTCAACGTTGACCTTGCGAATGGAGACTACCAAATAACCGTCATCATAGGCGACCAGGATTTCATGCACGACGTAATTGATGTCTATGCCGAAGATAACCTTGTAATCAACGACCTAACCGCCTCGGCCGGATCATTCCAAGAGGTAAGCTTCGGGATAACCGTATCAGACGAGCAGCTTAACTTGAGAATTCACGACGACGGAGGAAGCGGTGTATACTGGGTACTAAACACAATCTCAATTCAAAGTATCTAGATATTGCTTGCTTGCATAAGGCTACACATGCATGCATATATTCTTGAAATGCGTGCTATCTTACGAATGAAGCTTCGATGTTTTATCTTTCGTTCCATGTTGCTATGACTACTTATATGCCAGTTGTGGACATGGGTATTAAGCTGTGTTTTTGTTTGAGGTTTCTCCGAGTCCTATGGCTTGAAACGCAATTCTTAATCTGAATTCTTGTGGGTCGTATGCGTGCATGCATGAGCGATGAGCATAGAATTTTTGGTTTCGTACTCGGTGGGACGAGATATGATATTGACTTTTGAATCTTTAGTAGAGGCAGACAAGATGGAACAACTGGAAAGATGATTTCGCGTAAAGGTGATTAGAAATTGAAGCAAAATGATTTCAATTCTCCCTTAATGATGCGCGCGAACATCTGATGGTGCAGATGAGAAAACAATTAAGTCTATGATAAACTAACAGAAGAGTGGCGGAGCGGCGGATGTCAAATGTTATGTCTATGGTATTAGAGTGCCTAATACGGGATTTTCTTTATTTCTTATGCCGGAAAATGAAAATAGGTAACATCATCAAACCCTTGATGGCTATGAAAGATATAATGATTATCACAGAAATATTGAAAAAGAAAAAACCAAAAAAATGTTTGGAGTGGGGAGCAGGATATGGCACACTCTATTTTCCCCAATATCTAGATGAGGATGCCAAATGGATTGCTATAGAACACGATAGAGAATGGTTTGGCAAGGTAAAGCAGCTGATTTATTGCAATCATAAGATATCAATGTACTATGTCCCCCCAAACCACTCGCTATGGACAGACGATTATGGCAATGGGGCATTTTCAGATTTCAAAGATTATGTAAGATTTCCGAAAAGGTTTAATGAAAAATTTGATTTTATTTTAATTGATGGCAGGGCTAGAAAATCTTGTTTGGAATATGCGTTTGGGCTCCTAGAAATCGATGGTATTGTTGTCTTACATGATGCCAACAGGAAATATTACCATGAGCCTTTTGCGCTTTATGACTATCAGGCAATATTCAAAGACTCCAGACGTGACTCGGGCGGTATATGGATTGGCAGTAAGACCTTAGGTTTACATAATATTCTGGATATCAATAAACACAAATTAAACTGGGAAATAATAGAGAGCTTTTTGAAGCGAATGCAACATTGGACAGACTAGTCAAAAAGCATCTGCGCACAACACCCAGAGGAAACTGCTTTGTCCAATTTGGGCTAATTCAGGTCTATAACTTTTTTGTAAATCTCCAAATGGTTTCTATAAACGACATCCATAGTAAACTCTTTTTCTACGGTCTTTCTGCATTCCTTCCTATTCAAATTGTGTACTCTAGTCATCTTTTCGGTCATTTCATTAATATTCTCACAAAGAAAACCAGTAACACCATCCCGCAATATTTCGGAAGTCGATCCTCTATTATATGCAATAATGGGTGTACCACAAGACATTGATTCGATCATTACCCGACCGAAAACCTCCTCCCACCGAATAGGGAAAAGTAGCGCATCAGAATTCCCCAATTGCCAAGCAACTTCGGGCGTCCGGGCATCAACTTCAAAGCTTACATACGGTCTTTTTTCAATCTCGTGAAGAATGCTATAGAAATACCTCGTAGGAGAATACGACCCTAGGACTTTCAAATGAACATTGTATCCCTTTTCCTTAAGCCGATCAACAACCTCAATGGCGATATGGACCCCCTTTACTGGAACTATTCTCCCGACATAACAGAATTGAAAATCGCAGAATCTATCAGGTTCTGATACAAAGGGGAATACCTCAACATCTATACCACCATATATCTGCCCAATAAGGTCACGCCCATAAATTCTCTTGAATTGTGCGTATGCTTGTTTGCTGTAAGCTATGAATTTGGATCTCGTAGGAAGTGCATAGAGCCTAGTGGGTATTTGTCCATATCCTGAATATATTGGCCCATGCAACGTTGTGATGCATGGAGTCTTGGTTAGGAAACTGAAGCCGACGCCTTCATATTCAACATGATTATGGACAATTTCGTAATCCGTTTCCAACCATGAATACGCTTTCACAGCGTGTATGGTTTCTTTAATTCTCCTATGAAACCAATCCAAAACATAGATACCAGACATTCTAGGCGGGTCTATGAATGAGACTGAGAGACAACCGTCAATTTGACTGTTTGGTGCCGAGATAACAGTGACATCGTGACCCTCCTTGGCTTGTTTCTTTGCCAAGAGATAAGTAGCACGTCCCCTGCCACCTGCGAATTGCTCAGTCATTCGGTCTATTACAGACGCTATATGAACAATCTTCATCAAAAGTTTCTCCTCGTCTTCGAAAAGGCTATCCATTGTAAGTTCATCAATTTAGAACGCTCTCTTCATAAGGACCAAATGCGCGCTCTCGAATTAATTGAACTAACTGGCTGCGATGTGACACTAGCGTCTTTCAATACAAGACTATACGTTAATATTATCTGAGCTGTTTCCACGGGCTCACCTTCTGAACGCGCTAGCCATTACATTCTATACAAGAGCGAATCAATATGCAGCGCGTAATACTTAACCCATTTCGCTCCGTAAATTGTGCCGGTATTGTCATAGTCGCTTTTGTCATACGCGATAGTTCCTTCACTCTCATCGAAAGGCAGAAAAAGGACCAAACCATTTTTCACAGACTCCCCCTTGTAAAGCTGCTCGATCTCACTTGAAGAAAGAGCACGGTTCCATATGCAGACGTCATCCAAAATATGATTGGGCGCGAAGCCGAATGGCTTGTCCGGTTTCCTGCAACCGATACCTAGAGGAGTCGTATTAAGTGCTATGTTTTCTGGTGCATCGCTGCATGAGTCTATATTGCCGTTAATATAAATGTAAGCTTGCAAACCGTCATAAAGTATAACTATGTGCCACCATTTACTAAGGTCTTCCGACTTGAATACCTTATTGCTCTGCAAACAGATTCTACCGTTCAAGTATATGGCTACCCGGTTATTCCATCGCCAACCAAGTTCATATCCATCATAGCCATTTATTTTGGAGATTAAAAAAGAATCTTCATCTGGTAGTTCATACGGTTTGAACCATAAGGCCATCGTAAATTCGGTTGAGAGCGTAATGGATTCGTCATGCTCCACTTTTGTGTAGTCGTTTATACCGTCAAACTCCAACGCATTCATAGATTCAACTTCACCTTGAATCGATATTTTGTAAATACTTGCATTCCCTTTCTCGAACATAAGTTCAAGCAGAGGGCTGTCATCAAAGAGAGCTTTGTACATAGCGGGCGAATATGGTTTAGCTATGTATTTGCTACTCCCACCAATATCTTTGGGTATTCGGCATCCTAACTCTGATGTAATAAGAACATAGGAGATATTGTACTTTTCAATCAAATTTAGAAATCGGGCAATGTCCATTGGTTTTTTCCAAAATTCCTCTACATCTAGAGCGCGAGTGCGCTCAAAATCTGAGTTGAAATAATGTTTTGCTGTGACGTTTTTAATTGAGAAGGAGAGAAGATAACGACTGGTATACGAGTAATCGTTCATGATCAGATCAGCGGGCCTGACGTTTTCATTTACCCATAAGAGAACGTCATAGTCGTTGGCAAACCCGTGTCTCATGAGCCAACTATATCTATGTGCTGGTTCGAACGTCAAAGTAGAAAACAAGCTAGGAGTAAACACTAATGAAACGATCAAAAAGACCGCAATTATCTTGTTGGGATTGGTTTGTGTTATATAAGAGCGATTTTTGAACGCAATTCGTTTGGAAACATGTCTAGAATCAGCAAAAACTTGACATAAGAGAACTGCAAGTATCACCCACGAAACTAGGGAGCAAATCATGAGACTTCTATTTGGGAGTATATACGAGAAAAGTGGGAAAAGGTCAGGGTGCAGTGAGAGCATGACAGGTACAAATACTACTAGGTAGAAAAGAGCCAACTTGGAGTAGAAGTGTTTAATCGCAAAAAGAATAGAAACAATCCCAGCGATGAGAATTGTGACTCCGATCGTGCTGGTATAGAAGATGGGAGTGTATATTGCATAGCCAAGTCTTCCGTATACTTTGCTAAGATGAAGCGTCATTCCTTGCAGTACCTGAAAAAGTTCTTGGTTAGTAGTTATTGATAAAGCTACAAATAGTAAGATTGTAGTCGAAAAAAGTAGTAGGAGAAATACGTTTTTTCGTTTTTTTACAATGTCTTTGAAGGTCGTAATTACTTTTTCTTCGTATAAAGCTGAGACTAGAAAATAGAGTAGAATAAAAATCACAAAAACTGGATACACAAGTAGCACACCTAAGATTATCAATAGCGTCAGTGCTGTTTCATGTGTCGATTGTTTTCTCTCAACTTGGATTTCGCTACTCGCTATAGGATATGTCAGAAAGAGAAGGATAGCCAAGAAACCAAACAAGTTGGGATAAGGCCCATTGTAAAAATATCCAAAAACCCACTCTTCCAATCCTATACCAATGAGAAACGTGGAGAGAAACGTTAACAACGAAAGAAGTTTTGAGCGGGTAAGTATATAGGTCAAACTGTAGAGCAACATAGGTATAAGAATCACAATAGTACCGCCAACAATGAATACGGCCTCACCTGGAAAGACTCCAGTGAACATCGATAAGGTCGCTGATAGAACGTGTAAACCTGAGAGGGAGAGTAAGGGAGGTAGTGGCAATGAAGGAGCATATTGTCCCATAGTAAAACTGGTCTTCCGGTTGGACACAAGAATGCTTGTAAACAAGCCATGGTTAAATACATCTCCTGGCGGTGGCCACTCGAAGATTGCAATTGCATTAGAGAAATACAGAAAGGTGATTATGAACAACGCTGCAGGTACAATATTATCTAAAGATATGAAGTCCGTCTCAGTCTCTTTTTCAGATTTGGATTTGAGACGATAATAGAAGATTGGGGGCAATGAAAGCAGAGTGATTGCAATGAGTGTGTACCCGTTAATTCTAACAAGACTGGTAATAAAGAGCAAAATTGTGAGAGTCAACAAGCCCAACGTTAAATAGATTGGCAGCCTGACGAAGAATGGAAGATTAAGGAGCCTTTTTGGTTTAATCAAAAGCAAGATAAGGTAACCTAAAAAAAAAGAAAAAAGGCAAAGCAAACCTATGTTAAAGATGGCAGATATTCCATCTAACACCGATAAACATTCCGTGTGTATATAACATTGAATTTTGGTATATGCCGAATGGAGTCGAATGTTTGCTCAAGTAACTTCATAGGGTTTCGGTTTCCATTTCGTAGGAAAGTGATGATTGCACGCTCACTGGGTATTGTGTGGATACCGAGTAATTTACCTGAAAGTCGCGGTATAACCTTAGAAAGTTGGGTCGGAGGAACCGTGCGAGGACGAAGGAATCATGTACTTTTCGAACAAGCTTTTGAACTACTGAACGCTTTACAGAGATACTTTTCAAGTTACGCAAAACCCAAAGGATTCCATGAAAAGTAGCAATAGCATGACGAGGCTTTCGTTTTAACAAGATCACCGATCTTGTTATCTCCAGCAATATAAAAGGCGGAACAAATCTCATCAAATTCCAGAAACTGTAATTTTTTATCAAAGTTACAAATCGATTTCTGGTGTTCAGAAATATATTTCGGTATGGTAGTCTCCAAGAACCAGCACTAAGTCTTCTTTCGTGATACACTATTGAATTTGGAACAATAACAACCCTAAATCCAGAAAGCAGTATCTTCCAGCAAAAATCGATATCATACCAATGGACAAGGTAATCAGGATCAAATGGTTCATGAGGATTCGGCAACGCGTTAAGAAACTCACTGCGAACAAGAATTGCTGCAGTTTCAGCGTAGGAAATATCTTTTGTACAATTGTTCAGAATCTCATGGTTAAGTATTTCGTCTCTATGGGGATAACCAAAAAAGTCAATATAACATCCCGCATTGTCAATTATACAGTTTCTACGCTTGCTCAACATCACAGGTTGAGCTGCTCCGATTGCAGAATCTGATTCCATAGCATCTATGAGGGGAAAAAGCCAGTTCTTACTTACTGTTACATCCTCATCCATAAAAACAACATATTTTGAACTAGCATCGATCAATTTTAGTCCGGAATTTCGTCGAATTGGAATTCCATCATCTCGGTCGAAATGGAGGAGGTCAATATCTTTAGAAAAAGACTTGATCCAATTTTCGATTCCAGTTGTTAGTGCATCGACAACAATTATTTTCATATTCGGATAATTACTTTTTAGTAATGAAATAAGACAGGTCTGAAGCTTTTTTAAACCATTGTAATTATGTACAATGATTGAAACGTGTGGTTTAGTGTTGTTCTTTTCGACCAAAAAAATTCCCACCACCTAGCTCAAGGAGTAGAAATACGTAATTTCAAAAAGTTGATGAGCTCATACTTAAAAGCATGTTCTGACAGAAGTCCCTGCCAAGTCTTTCTACCTGCATCCTCTCTAGCTGATTCACCGTCAACTAACCAATAATATAATTCCATCGTCTCCAAAACAATATTCATTTCAAGTATTCGGATTTGTTATTCATAAAAGTTCAGTCGAAAAGCATTCATTTGAGTTTTTGGAAAATTGCAGCAATATCTTTTGCGCGTTTCCGAAAAGTATGTTCATTCAAAACTCGGTTTCTGGCCCTTATAGCAGTCTCTGTTCGCAACCCTTCGTTGCTGATTAACCAGTTATACAAGTCGATTACTTCTGTGGAGTCTTTGGCTACAAAAATCTCTTTGCCGACCTCGAACCATTTTTCTAGACCACTATAGGGCGAAGATATAATGCAGCATTCCATTGCCGCTAATTCAAAAGGGCGCGAAGTGGAGGTGGCGTATGTTGAAGCGTGTCTCACTCTGGGGATATTAAGGTTAATCTTACTTCGTCCTGCATAATTTCTCCACAAACTAAACGGCAACATTGGAATCATCTGCGCGTTCCCAAGATCAGCAGAGTATTTGATGCCACTAACAACGAACTTTAATTTCAGTTTTTTCGATGGACCTGAAATCATCATCGAAACTTGGTCTTCTCTATCGCTGTCACTGGTTGCATAAAAGAAAACATCTATATCTTGGTCTGTTTTTATGGGCAGATAGAGGTCTGGATCTACTCCGAAATGAACATTGAATACCTTTCTGGCACCAAGTTGAAATAATTCATCATTTACCCCTTCAGAAGGCGATAATATCGCATCATATGTTGTTATATCTGCTCCTAGGTAATAGCTGAATGAGAATCCACCATATTTTGGGAGTGAAGTGGGTACATCAAGATCATAGTAGACTAGTGGACAGGAGAAGTCTTTTTTTACGGATTTCGCCAAACCATTAAAATGGTTTACTGGCACTCCAAGAAATAGTACAGCCTCAAACTCTTTTTCAGTTTTTAGTATTTCTGTAAATAATCTCATCCATTTTCGTGCGACAAGGAAATTGGCCATTTTTGGAACTATCTTGTCATTTATTTTCTTTCTAATGCCTTTAGGATGTTTTGTGTGTAGACCGCTATGTGCATAGAGCTCTCCTTCTCTCAGTGTAGGATTAGGATAACATCTCCACCACGGAGCTCGTATTGGTTTGCCCCGATAGGGAACAACTATTGTATCGAAGCCAACTTCAAAGAAACCTTTCAGCAATTGCCAAATTGCAGGAGTCCCCCCGTAAGGATAGTTCAAATCCAGTGTTGGGCACACAACCAAAATTTTGGGCTGAACGGAATTCTTTCCCTTCATACGAGTTTGTTGAGGTTTTTTCATCAATCCTTGAATATGATTAGTCTCTTCGGACAGAATGCTTGGCGTTTTCATCTTTCCATCAACAGTTTTTCAAAGTTTGCTTTTACTTTTTTTTGCTCTTTATTCTTAAAATACCACTCGATGGTCCTCTCGAAACCTTCAGCGTAATTGAATCGCGGATACCAACCTAGAAGAGTCTTAGCATTAGTCAAATCAGCTGCTCTTGAAGCCACTCCCTGTGGCTTATCTAGATCATATACAATCTTTTTTGGTCTCCAGTTTACAATGTTAAACATTAGTTCTGTAGCTTGATTGATTGTTATTCTATCATCCCTGCCAGCGTTCACAGGAGAGCCATCTTCGATCCTTTCGGATGCAAGAATGAGCGCGTCTACAATGTCTTGGACATAAGTGAAATTCCTGTCCTGTTCCCCTGTGCCCCATATAACGTATGGATCTTGCCTGACAAATGCTTTAGCAATTAAAGCAATAATTGCATGCGTTTCATTTTCGCGTGGACCATAAGCAGTAAAGATCCTGACAGCGGAGGTCTTCATGCCATATTCCTTGTAGTACGCTTTAAGACTCATTTCTCCCATCAGCTTCGCCCAACCATATTCCAAATCTGCGAAAGCCTTATCGCGAGTGAATGGGTCAGCATCTTCTTCTTTAAGGAGGTAGGCTGATCCTGTTGCTTCTTGCAAATATAAAGGATACACGCAAGCAGAACTTGCGAAACATATCCGATCCACCTCCTTATTGAACGCCTCTTCAAAAACTAGCTGATCCAACGCCATATTAGTGCAACATTCCGCTGGATGCGTATGGATATACCCTCGTCCGCCATGTGAAGCAGCCAAATGGAAAACAACATCAATGTTATCCATGACAGACCGGGTGAAATCTCTATCTTTTAGGTCACCCTGCCGAACCAATAGATTGTCACTAACCCAAGTTTTCATATCCTTCTGCCTCCAAGAATATTCAAGATTGGATAGTTTACCGCTTGAGAAATCATCTGCTATAACTACATTAGCTCCTTGTTTCAAGAGGTTATCGACTAGATGGCTTCCAATGAAAGAGGCCCCACCTGTTACCAAAACATTAACACCTGATTTAGGCAAATTTCTCCCTCAACACATGCATGCATGCATGGCAATCCATCCTTCTAAACTCGTTGAATCCTAAAAACAACTGGTCCACCACGCGTATAAGGTTCACCAGGATCAACACATTGGATATACGCGTGTTCGTTATTCTCAGGTTTAGTCAACCCTAACTGAACACGGTCTCTACCCCTATCTAAAAGTAATACGCAATGTAATAGTGATGAAAGCGCATGTACACACAAAGCATCAGTTTCCGCCAAAACCATCCCAGGATCATCGATCACTATTTTATCACTAACCGTATAAACGGGACAGTAACCTCGCGCGCGCAAAGCAACATTCTTTACTTCTGCAATGTTCTACATCACAAACATGCGTCATTCGAACCTCAAGCAAAACTTGCATCTTCACTAAAGTAACAATAGAATTGCGCGCGCGGATTACTATCATATAGACATCGACTATCCGGACTTGCATGTGGAAGAAAATAAGGAGATATTTCTGAAATCTTCATCAAAGTTACTTCATGTTCACGTTTGTAATTTTTTCAGTGGTTTTGCCGGGACACCAGCAACAACAGTCAAAGAATCAACATCTTTGATGACCACGCTTCCAGCTCCGATCACACTGTTTTCGCCTATGGTTACCCCATGTAAAATAGTTGTTCCCGGAGGAACCCATGCTCCCTTTTTTATGGTTACCCGAGCTACTTCTCTCGGATAGAAATGTTTTTTCAGATATATCGAACAAGTTGGATTAGAATGTGCAAAAATCATGGAGTTCATCCCTATACTCACATAATCTTCGATTGTTATCAAATGCGGATAAAGAAGATCAATTTGCACATTAGGGCCAAGAAATACGTGCTCACCAATCTTCACGCCTCTCGCTCGGTGAAATATTACTGCGAGATTCGATGACGGCGAAACTGATGCCAAAAATTGTAGAACCCACGATCTCAACAATCGAAGCTTTAATTTGATGTTTCCAATTCGGCCCTTATATCCATAATAACTCATAAGCTCGCGCTCATTTATGTCTTCAGGATTTTCCATGTTTTCACCGCCATATTTTCAAATGCAATAATAAACTTCTTGAAATTTTGTCTTCATAGGTTGCACGCATAATTGTTTTTGGTCCCAAGCCTAACTACATCGGACCATATTGCTCTATATAGTGCCTGAAGCCCACAAATTTGAAGTTAGATAAGAGGTGTTTCAGCTTTTTCTTTGTTGCGTTAAGATTATAGTAGGTTACAAACGACTTCGCAACCCCGAGTTTTAACCTCGGCGTATTCGAATCCACTTCCCACGTATGAAAAGATAAGACCGCCGGGAATCCTTGTTTATTCATCTTCTTAACAGCCTTTTTTATGATGCAAGAGGGCAGGAAACGCAGATAGAACCCTCCTGCAGTGGGGATCCTGAGCCCCGTAACGGGATAAACAAGCGCTGGAAATTCAATAAGCTTTCGACTTTTATCTTGTTCAACTATGTTTCTTGATGAAGGATGGTAAGGTGTTATCGGAGCTGATGAGACTCCATACAACGGTGTTTTTATAGGAAAAACGCTGGAGTCATAGAGGTAACCAGCCTCTTCTAGGATGTCTAGAGCCCACACGGTTCGGTTATCTATAGAGTAGGATGGCGCTCTGAAACCTAGGCATTTCTCTCCCGTAGCTGACTGAACTATCGAATCAAATCTCGTCACTTCGTCACGGAATACATCAACGTTTGAGGCCCACAGCGGATCATGATAATATCCATGGAAAGCTATTTCGTGTCCATCTTCAATTATTTTCTTAATTATTCCGGGGTATTTCTCAGCCAATTCTCCCACTATGAAGAATGTGGTATCGACGTTATGCTCACTTATTAGTTGCAAAGTTTTGTTTAGGCTTTGAGTTATACGTTCTTCTTTTTTTTCCGGCACTTTGCCTTTTACGTACTCGGGATGATACCATTCTTCTACATCTACACTTAAGATGTTCTTCAAGTTTGCAGGATATCCTTTAGATCTAGTCGTCTTCTTCCTTTCACTTTCATCTTGTTACTTAGCTG
>Ga0209636_10007388_pt1 | contig 11211 bp, 10 predicted proteins | sample DeeMarSWOR152_54_FD_187464 | JGI IMG/M metagenome (GOLD analysis project Ga0209636, IMG submission 187464) | Marine sediment microbial communities from White Oak River estuary, North Carolina - WOR-1-52-54 (SPAdes) (version 2) | ecosystem: Environmental > Aquatic > Marine > Intertidal zone >... | reverse complement strand
TGGCTGCCGGTGTTTGTCTTCCTGCCGATAGCTTTTATCAAACTGGATTCAATGAAAACTTAGGAATCCTTGAACGTCACCTGACGTGCTTCAGCAGGGCCTGTTAGATAATACCCCAAAAATTACGATGGTTAGAAGATAAGCTGTAATCCTGAACAAGTTAGTCATCGGCCTTACTTTCATCCGAGCTCACGATTTGTAGTCTTCTGCCTTGTGTCTGACTATTTTTCCCTCGACCATATATACGACATCCTCGGCTATATTTGTGGCGTGGTCTGCTATCCGTTCCAGATGTCGTGACGCTGAGAGTAAATGTATCAAAGGCTCTATATGTTCGGGATGTGCGCGAATTCTATCCTGCACGATTTCAAACATTCGCCGGTTCATGTTATCGACTTCGTCGTCGTCGGCACAAACCCTGAGTGCGAGGTCACAGTTCATATCCACCAGGGCCTTGAGGCTGTTTCTGAGCATCAATTGTGTTTTTTCCGCCATTTTGTCCAGATCAAACGGAATATCCACTTTTTTCTGCTTGGCAAGAAATTCGCTGCGCTCGGCAATATTTACAGCCAGATCACCAATCCGTTCCAGGTCGCTGTTTATCTTCAAAGCGGTAATAATGAATCTCAAATCAATGGCCACCGGCTGATAAAGAGCCAGTATCTTAAGGCATTCTTCTTCCAAGTTAATTTCCATCTGGTCGATTTCTACATCTGCCTCGATAACTTTTCTTGCCAATGCCGAATCTTTTTGTTTGATTGATTTCACCGCCTGTACAAAGCTACTTTCCACAACATCGCAAAGAGATAACAGCATTTTTTTGAGCTTGCCGATTTCCCTTTTCATATGTATCGTCATAGTTTTTCTCTCCCTTTATCCGAATCGGCCTGTAATGTAATCTTCGGTCTTGTTTTTTGCTGGCTTGGTAAAAATCTGCTTTGTAGGGCCGAATTCAATTAAATATCCTTCGTAAAGAAAAGCAGTCAAATCCGACACACGTGCAGCCTGCTGCATATTGTGTGTCACAATCACAATTGTATAGTCTTTCTGGAGCTCGTCGATGAGGTCTTCTATGCGGGCGGTCGATTGTGGGTCGAGTGCGGAGGCAGGCTCGTCCATCAAGAGTATCTCCGGCTCGACGGCCAGAGCTCGCGCGATGCAGAGCCTCTGCTGCTGGCCGCCTGATAAATCCATCGCGTTTTTGTCCAGGCGGTCCTTGACCTCGTCCCACAATGCAGCCCGTACAAGAGACGTCTCTACAATCTCAGAAAGTTCTTTGCGATTCTGAATGCTGTGTATGCGCGGTCCATACGCCACGTTTTCGAAGATAGATTTGGGAAACGGGTTGGACTTCTGAAAGACCATTCCCACCTTTTTTCGCAGCTTAAAAATATCAGTGCCGCGGTCGTAGATGTTTTTACCGTCTATCAAAACTTCACCGTCGGTACGTGCTTCGTCTATAATATCGTTCATTCGATTCAATGCCCGAAGAAAGGTTGATTTGCCGCAGCCGGATGGGCCTATAAGGGCAGTGACCTGGCGGGCAGGAATATCCATCGTAATTCCAAAAAGCGCCTGGACGCTTCCATAGTAAAAATTCAGGTCTTTTACCTGTATTTTAACTTCTGTATCGTTTTGTTGCCTGGTCTTTACCATTTGTACTTTTTTCGAATGTGAATTCTGGAGATTATGGCCGTTAGGTTTACTCCAAGAACCAGCACAATAAGAACAAGTGCCGTGCCATACTGCATCGGCCGGACCTTTACTGCTTCAGGATGCTGCGTCGCCAGAACGTAAAGATGATAGGGAAGCGCCATAACCTGATCAAATATCGACCTGGGCAGTTTCGGCAGATAAAAAGCAGCCACCGTAAGCAGTATCGGTGCGGTTTCTCCTGCTGCTCGGCCGATACCTAAGATGGAACCGGTGAGCATCCCCGAAACAGAATAAGGCAGGACGTTTTTCCGTATCGTCTGCCACTTCGTTGCTCCCAGAGCGAGACTGCCTTCCCGAAGAGACTTCGGTACCGCTCGCAGGGATTCCTCGCTGGCTACTATAATTGTCGGTAGTATCATACAGGCCAGGGTAAGACAGCCTGATATTATCGATGCGCCGAATTTCAAAAAAATAACGAATAGTCCAAGTCCGAATAAGCCAAATACTATCGATGGCACACCTGCTAATGTTACAATTGCAAGTCTTATTGTCCGCGTCAATCGCCCCAGCTTTGCGTATTCTGATAAATATATCGCAGTCGCCATACCCAAAGGAAGTGCCACGATAATGGTCCCCGCCACCAAAAGCAATGTCCCTACGATTGCAGGAAGTATTCCACCCTCGGCGCCGCTGTTTCTCGGCATCGTCGAAAGAAACTGCAAGCTTATCACGGGTATACCATTGTATATGATTGTGAAGATTATCGATGCAATCACAAACACAATAAAATACGTCGTCACACGCATCAGCCAGCCGACCAACTTTTCTTTCTTCGCACCTGGCATTATCCCATCCTGTATTTCTTAAGAACTTTTTGTGCTACCATGTTTAGGCCGAATGTCGCTAAAAGCAAAGCTATCCCCACACAAAATAGCGCCCGGTAATGGTCGCTGCCAAAGGCGACCTCGCCCATCTCCGCCGCGATAGTAGCGGTCATTGTGCGAACCGAGTCGAAAGGCGACGCTGTCATCACAGCGGCATTACCGGTCACCATCATCACAGCCATTGTCTCTCCGATTACCCTTCCCATTCCTAACATTATCGCTGCCGTTATTCCGGGAAGCGCCGCCGGTACCGTTACCCGCCATATCGTCTGCATTTTACTTGCGCCCAGTGCCAGTGAAGCAGCCTTGTATGACGTAGGGACACTTCTTAAGGCGTCTTCCGAGATAGATATAACCGTTGGTATGGCCATCAGTGCTAAAAGTACAGCACCGGCCAGAGCGGTCAGTCCTGTTGATAATCGAAAACAGGTTTTAATAAGCGGCACTATTACAACCAGACCGAAAAAGCCAATCACGACCGACGGGATTCCGGCCAGAACCTCAATAAATGGCTTTAGTATTTCTCGTTCAACAGGCCTGGCTAATTCCGAGATATACACCGAAGCGCCTACTCCAAACGGGATTGTCAATAGTGTTGCCAGCGCTGTAACCAGAAGTGAGCCGGTAACCAAAGGCAAGATACCGAATGATTCCTTCTGGAAGGATACGGGCATCCACCGTGTACTGATAAGCTCTTTTAAGCCGGGTTTTGCCAGAAATGGGCTGCCTTCTTTCCCTAAGAATACGAATATTCCTGCCACGATTAAAATGCTCGTCGTGGCAGTCGAAAGCAGCATTAGCTTTATAGCTTTTTCTTTCCAGTGTGGCTTCATTTTATTGAATCGTAACGTAACCGGTTTGGCTTACTACCTTCTGGCCTTCGGCACTTAAACAAAAGTCCACGAAATCCTTCAACGTCCCCTTGGGCTCGCCGTTAAGATAAAGATGCAACGGCCGGGCGATAGGATACTCGCCGGATTTTACAGTTTTTTCTGATGGCATAACAGCAGGGGAGTTTTCATCTGCCTTTATTGCTACAATCTTGACCTTATCTGCTGCTGCAACAGCATAGCCCAGGCCAACGTATCCTATTGCCCATTTGTCGCTGGAGACGGATTGGATAATCGCAGACGTTGCCGGCAGCAGCTTTGCTGCCTGCGTAAAGTCCTGTTTGTTCAGCACCATTTCCTGAAAGAACACATAAGTGCCCGAACTTGATTCTCGCGACAGCAAATCAATTTTTTCATCAGGTCCACCGATGTCGCTCCACCGAAGCGACTTGCCTGTGAAAATATTGCTCAACTGCTGCATCGTTAATCCATCAACCGGATTGGCAGGATTAACCACAATCGCAATTCCATCTATGGCAACAGCGATTTCGTTTGGGTGGATGTTTTTTTGTATGGCCAGATTTAATTCCTTATCTTTTATCTTTCGGGAGGAGGCACAAATATCGGTGGTGCCGTTTAGAAGCGCAGCTATTCCTGTCCCTGAGCCTCCGCCGGTTACCGACACCTCCAAGTCGGGCCTTTTCTTCATAAAAGCCTCCGCCCAGTTGCTGACAAGATGCACCATCGTGTCGGAACCCTTGATGGTGATGTATCTTTTCTCGCTCTGTGCTTTATCATCCTGTTTGGAGCAGCCGGCAACTAAAATTGCGACTACAGCAGCTACAAGACCAGTCACTAAAATTGCCTTTATATGCTTGTCTATACTTCCCATAGTCGTTCTACCTCCTGCAATTCTTCTTGATGGAAAATATTTAGGCCTGACAAAATTATGCCTTCTTTGTCTGGGCAGACCTTATTGTCTCTCGAATTTGACGGTTTATCCTGACACTGCACCACTGTTGGCCGCACATTGAGCAATAATCGGCAGAAGGTAATTCCTTCGCACTAATCTCTTTGCAAGCCTCGCGGTGCATTCTTTCGGCTGTTTGCGGGTCGAGTGATTCGGCCAGATGCGTTTTCCAGTCCAGGTTGGTCCGTGCAGTGCTCAGTCTCTTATCCTGCTCGGCTGCCCCTTTTAAGCCGCGAGCGACATCGGCAGCATGGGCTGCGATTTTTGCTGCGATCACACCGGCTCGGACGTCATCAGCATCCGGCAGACCCAGGTGCTCTCTCGGCGTGACATAGCACAAGAACGATGCACCGTAAAAGGCGGCGGCAGTTCCGCCGATTGCTGATGTTATATGGTCGTAGCCGGCTGCGATATCGGTTACCAGCGGGCCGAGGACATAGAACGGAGCATCGTGGCAAATCTGCTGCTCGATTTCCATATTGTATTGTATCTGATCAAAGGGCACATGCCCCGGACCTTCGACCATTACCTGGCAGCCTTTTTCCTGTGCTCGCTGGGTAAGCTCGCCGATGGTCCTTAATTCTGCAATCTGGGCTTGGTCGGTGGCATCGGCGATTGCGCCCGGCCGAAGGCCATCGCCGAGAGAAAAGCAAATATCATACTTGGCCAATATGCTACACAAATCATCGAACATCTCATACAAGGGATTTTGCTTGTTGTGATGCAGCATCCATTTGGCCAGAAGCGCACCGCCGCGGCTGACAATTCCGCCGACGCGATTCTCAAGTAACGGCAGGTGCTCTTTTAAGACGCCGGCGTGAACGGTGAAGAAATCTACGCCTTGTTTGGCTTGTTTTTCGAAAAAATCGAGGATTATCTTGCTGTCTATGTCCTCGACATTTCTGCCTTGGATGACCTGGTAGATTGGCACTGTTCCGAAAGGGACAGGGCACTGGGCAATTAGTTTCTCGCGGATTTCATCAAGGTTGCCGCCGGTACTTAAATCCATAACCGTGTCGGCCCCGGCGGCCAGAGCCGCTTTCATTTTTTCGATCTCAGCTTCGACCGAGCTGCTAACGCTGCTTGTGCCGATATTTGCATTTACCTTTGTGGCAAGCGCCCGGCCTATACCGATTGGCTTAAGATTGGTTTTGAGATGCAGCTTGTTTGCAGGTATTACCAGCCGGCCGGAAGCAAGCTCATCGCGAATAAGCTCGGCATCAACGTTTTCGGCCTCAGCGACAAATTTAACCTCGTCGCTAATAGTTCCTGTTCTTGCGATTTGTAATTGAGTTGCCATTGTCGTGTACTCCCGTAAAAATAAAAAATCGCTTCGGTAGGAAGCGACTTATTGTCCGGTTGTAGGTTTTAACGTAGTCAATCACTTTCCTACGCAGGCATACCGCTCGATTTAACGGCTGTCCTGATCAGGTTCAAAGGGTTTTTTCTCAGACCCGCTCTTGGCAGGCCACCCCTAGCAAACTACTCTTATTATAGCTTGTTGCGCCCGGCAGTCAAATAAATATCAGTATTTACCGTATATGCTGTCTGTTGTGCCAGAAAGTCAGAAAACAGAAGACAGAGGGTAACAGTCTCTTTATGAGCTCTGTCCTCTGACTTCTGGTCAACGCAGTTGCAGAAAAACGTGGACGCCTTTTTTGTTTGAGGTAACGATGTCCGGTTTGACGTCGGCATTCATATCGGCGATCTCAAATTGGGTACCGACGCCAGAGTTGTCGTCGATTTTGTGCGAGACAAACTCGACCTTGCCCGTTTGGGGGCGGCGAATCTCAAACCAGTATAGCACAGCCGGTTCGTGGCCGCCAGGGTCTTTGCCCTGGTGGGCGAAATATCGTTTGCCGGTAACCAAATCCTTAATGCCGTTGCCATCGATGTCAACCAGGCGTATCGCGTGCGTCTGAGAAAACTCCTTGAAGATGAGGTGCTGTTTGAACTGCGAGCCACTTGGTCCAGGGCTCTGCTCAAACCACCAGATGCCGTAATTATGTGCGGAGCTGGTAATTACGTCGCTGTCGCCATCGCCATCAACATCATAAACGAGCATATCTGCACAATCCGGACCGAGGTTAACCGGGTGGAATTTCCAGTTGCTGCTGGTGCGGTCTTCTGGTGCCTGCCACCATCCTTGCTTGATGAGGACATCGTTTCGGCCGTCGCGGTTGACATCGCCGGCGCCGAGGCCGTGGCTGTACCTGTCTGTGCCCGGGGCGTCCGGGCCGGCGATTATGTGCATATCCCACAGGCCGTCAAGATTCTTCGGCACGCTGAACCAAGCCATAATTCCCTTAGGACGAACGGCGAAGAGCAGGATGGGCCGGCCATCGCCAAGCAAATCAACAAACAGTGGCGTCTCGTTGCAGGCGCTGTTGACGACCATTCGCTGCTTCCAGTGGCCGGGCTTGTTCCGGGGGTTCTCATACCACCAGCACGGCTCGCCGGGCATGCCAATTATAATCGAATCGACCCAGCCGTCTCCGCTTATATCCTGCGCGAAATTGGCAAAGGTCTGGCTATAACCTTTCGAGCCATCGTATTGCCCGACAGTGCGGATTTCGTGCATCTTCCAGTCGGGCGCCGCATACCACACGTCGCCAGCGAGAATGTCGAGCTTGCCATCGCGGTTAACATCTCCTACGGCAACGCCTTCGGAGCGGAAGGTTTTGTCCACGACAATTTTCCTGAAGTTAACCTCATCAGCTAAAGCACGTACAGCGAGCGACAGTACCAGTATTGTCAGCAGAAATGTCCATTTTGTCTTCATATTGACCTCCAGTTAAGAATCCGATTTGCATACCGCTGTCATTATAGCTTGTTGCATTTGGCACGCAAACAAAATTTAGCTCTGCCGGTCAAGGAGCGAAGGTAAATGCGGACAGTTGCGGGTTAATATCCGGCAGCCGGTCTCGGTTACGAGCACATCATCTTCAACTCGTACGCCCAGTTTGCCGGGGATATATACGCCCGGCTCAATTGTCAAAACCTGCCCGGCCTTGAGCTTACCTTTGTTTTCGGGCTTAAGGAAAGGCAATTCATGGATTTCCAGGCCGAGGCCATGTCCTGTGCCGTGGCCGTAAACAGGCAAATCATTTTTCTCAATTGCCTGTCGGGCAGCGGCATCGACCTGGGTCATTTCGGCGCTAGCTTTTACTTCTTTTATAGCAGCGGCCTGGGCCTGCTGGACGACATTGTAAGCCTTTTTATAGAAAGCAGTCGGCTCACCAAGAACAAAACATCTGGTAATATCACAGCAATAGCCTCTATATTTGGCCCCAAAGTCAATCAAGATGGTATCTTTTCGCCTTAGCTTCCTTCTGCTGGGCTGATGATGGGGGCGCGAGGCGTTTGGGCCAAAGGCAACAATTGTCTCGAAGCTATTTCTCGCCCCTAATTTGCGAATTTGAAAGTCGAGCATACCGGCCAATTCGTTCTCGGTTACGGCCGGCTTTATGTGACGTAGTGTTTGTTTAAGGGCTTGTGCTGCTACCCGCGCCGCGGCTTTAATAGCGGCAATTTCGCTGTCGTCTTTGCTGCTGCGTACAGTCTCGACGATATTCGCAACAGATTTAAACCGAGCATCAACGGTCTTTTTTAACTGCGCAAAATCAGCAAGTGAGGTGGACTTTTCAACGGTTACCGCTCGGACCGATTTTAGTTTTTTTACCAGCCTGGCCACAGCTTTAGCTAAGGAATTGGTACGCTGGATTATGCTGCAAGATGCACATTCGTGCTGGGCCTGCTCGATATATCTGCTGTCGGTCAAGAGATAAACCTGGCCTTTTGTAATTACGGCCCAGCTATCATCGCCTAAAAAACCGGTCGCGTAAGTTACGTTGGCCGGCTTTGTGACTATAAGGCAGTCTATCTGCTTTTTGTTCAGTTCGCGACGAATTGCTTTGATGCGGTCTTTTATGATTGTTTTGCTCATTTGTGCCATTCTCTAATCAGTTTCGCTTTTTGAGGGTTAGTTCCTGAGCACGTTCTTTTCCGGGCTCCACTTCTTCTGCCAGTTGGAGTAGTCTGTGGCCAGCAGCTCCGCCGGCCAGTAGCCATACCAGGCATAGCCTGTGCGCCGCTCCTGTTCAATCTCGGCCAGGCGGTACTTAATTTTGCCGTCGCGGCCACAGAAGATTGGCCGGTTGGTTCCTATCTGGTAGAAACGTGCCCATATCGGCGGGGCCGTTGCGTCATTGACGACGACCTTATCATATCCTCTTTCCGAAGACTTGTCGGGCTTATTGATCTGGCGAATGCCGGTGAGCTTGACACGGTCGAACCATGCAACGGCACTCTGGACAGCCTCAATGACATTCGCATCAGGATTGTCGATGCTGATCAGGAACTTGACGACGCCGACGCTAACGCCGGCGCAGATTGATATCTTTTCGTAACTGCGGGCCGGCCGGGGTTCGAGGGTAGTCTGGTCGTGCTGTTGACACCAGGCGGTGCGTTTGCCATCGACAATAATCTGGCACTTCAGGATGCACTCGATGCCTTTTTGAACGGCTTTTTCGGCCTTGCTGCGGCGGTCCTGGTCAACAAAGGCGTACTCGGGCTTTTTCTTTGCGATGTCGCGAAGAATATTCATAGCCCCGATAATAGCCCCATCATTGAAGGTGATGTACCTCGAGTATTTGGCGTGTCCCTGCCATGGGTAGAATTGCGGCCAGCCGCCGTTGGGGTACTGGGCTTCGAGCAGGTAGTCGGTTGCCTTAAGGAAGGCCTGCTTGAAACGTTCGAGCTTGGTGGCGTTATAGACCTTAGCCAGGTATCGCATCTGCGTGTGGGTGGCGTCGTTGTCAAGTGTTGAGTCCTTTTTAGTCTTGGCCTTATTGATTTTGGTCCTATCGGCCTCGCTCAGGATCCGGGCCATATCGATGCCCTTTGGCCAGCCGCCTGTGTTGCGCTGATACAGAAGAACGTTGTCGGCGATGCGGATGGCCTCGTCGCTAGCGTAAAAATTGGGCTTCTGGCTGAGGCAGCGGTTCCAGGAGATAGCAGCGACAGGCTTCTTTTGGCCCCGGGCACCGGATGCCACAGTAAACAAACAAAGCAAAATCGTTACCATCAATTGTGCTATCTTTTTCGTACTTACTACTTTTGTGAGCATTTGTCATCCTTATCTTATCATCCCTTGAACTTCGGGCTTTTACAAAGTAAGGCCCTTCAAAAGGTTGCAGATACAATTGATTAACAACAAACTGAGAAAAAATAAAGTCCTTTTTTGCCGGAGCGTTTGGCTCTGCACTGTTTTATTCTTATATTGTTATTAGATTGAGACCTTGCCGGGGGGGAAAGTGGCTGGTATGAACGGTCGCGCCAGCCCTTGATGTTTTCCGCGAGGGAAAAAAACTGTTCGTAACAGCTCGCTTTCTCAGAGAGGACGGTAGTTGCCGTCCTTTTTTTATATCTTGTCATAGCTCCTATTTGCCATTACAATGAACCAGCATTTAATTTCAATAATTCTAAATCGATAGTCAAACTATGCTGTTACCTATTCGGACAAGTATTCGGCCAAGACGAACACCATATGTCAATTATGCGCTGATAGCTGTTAATGTGCTTATTTTTCTGCTTACGTATTGGCCTCACAGAGACCCGTTCACGGGGTATGTGGAGCTACTGCGGCCTTGGGCGCAGCAATTTCAGCTAATCCCAAAGGAGGCACATCTGTGGCAGTTTGTCAGTTACGCTTTTTTGCACGGTGACTACCTGCACATTATCGGCAATATGTTTTTTTTGTATCTGTTCGGCAATAATATCAACGACAAGCTGGGCCATATTGGGTATATATGCTTCTATCTGGCCGGTGCAGTACTTAGTGGCGTAGGCCATACGGTTATTCATTCCGCTTCAGATATACCGACGCTGGGAGCCAGCGGTGCTGTCGCAGCGGTAACCGGAGCCTACCTGGTTCTGTTTCCACAGACTCTCATAACCGTCTTGTATTGGTTTTTCTTCATTGGCACAGTAGAGGTTCCGGCATTGTATTTTATCATTTTTAAACTGATTGTCTGGGACAATCTTATCGAACCTAAATTCTCCCCCGCCTCGATCGCCTATAGTGCGCATCTGGCAGGATACACCTTTGGCATCGCAGCTCTATTAGGTCTGCTGGCAACCGGTTTGATTAGCACCAGCAGTATCGACCTGTGGGCGATGATAAAGCGATGGAACCGGCGGCGTCAGTATCGCGATTCCGTCTCGAGCGGTTACGACCCGTTTACGGGCCAGACAAGAACAAAACAGATAAAGGTAAAAGAGGTGAAAAAAACGGCCGCTGAGGAGCAAGCTGAGAGAAAAATAAAGGAGCTTCGCAGCGAAATCAGCAGCCGGATGCTCGAACGCAACGTACCAGCCGCAGCTGAGGTTTATCTGGAACTTATGAGGCTCGATAGTGGGCAGATTCTGCCCCGCCAGCATCTGCTGGATATTGCCAATCAGCTTGCCAGCGATAATAAACCCGCTGAATCGGCCCGGGCCTATGAACAGTTTTTGACTCAGTACAGCAACTACGAATACGCCGAGCAGGTGCAGTTAATGCTTGGTATATTGTATTCACGGTATCTCAATCAGCCGGAGCAGGCTGTAAAGTACCTGCAGGCTGCGGCTGAAAAGCTCTCCGACCCAGGCCAATTGAAGATGTGTCGGGACGAGCTTGCCCGATTACAAAAAAATTGATTATTGATTATTTACTATTGATTATTTATCGATATATAATATGTGTTGCACTTTCCAAAAAAAAAGATGGTTAGTTTGGCTCTTTGATAAACCAGTATTGTAATAAAAATGGCTCATCCTTGCCGATGTGTTTAGTAGAAACAAAACACACATTTGCAAAGGAGAGCCTATG
>Ga0209636_10007387_pt1 | contig 11212 bp, 12 predicted proteins | sample DeeMarSWOR152_54_FD_187464 | JGI IMG/M metagenome (GOLD analysis project Ga0209636, IMG submission 187464) | Marine sediment microbial communities from White Oak River estuary, North Carolina - WOR-1-52-54 (SPAdes) (version 2) | ecosystem: Environmental > Aquatic > Marine > Intertidal zone >... | reverse complement strand
AAAGTAATCCTAGACTCTAACTTCCTCTTGATTCCCTCACAGTTCAAAATCGACATATTTGAAAGCATGATGAACCTCCTGAACCAGAGACACGAACCCACCATTCTCTCATCAACGTTGCACGAACTACAGACAATAAGACAAAAAGGACCACCCAAACTTCGCAAACAAGCCCAAATAGCGCTGAAACTCGCCGAAAAGTGCAGGGTTGTCAAAGTCGAGAAAAGCAAAGATGAGACAAATGACGATGTAATCATACGAATCGCGGCTGAGTGGCGAAGCCCAGTGGCAACAAACGACCGCGAACTCAGAAAAAAACTGAGAAATCAGAACATTCCTGTAATCTTCTTGAGAGGAAAAAGCCGACTCGAATTAGAAGGCGCATTATGATCGTGCACTCGAAGGAGCCCGCTAGGACGGCTTGACTAAGGTTTCCGTTATCATACCAACGCTCAATGAGGAAAAGTTGCTACCGTCCACGCTGGAAAGCCTGAAAGCCCAAACCTACAAGGATTTTGAGTTGATTGTCAAAGACGGCTTAAGCGTCGACAAGACTGTGGATATTGCGAAGAGGTACGGCGCCAAAGTAATTTCCTTGAAGGATTCATCAGCGGGGGAAGCGAGAAATCAAGGAGCCAGATATGCGGGTGGTAGCATTTTGGTGTTTCTGGACGCGGACACTCTGATGGCGTCTGACGCGATGAACAAATTAGTGAAAAATCTTGAAAAATTCGGCGCTGTGCTTGTCTACCCCAAATATTTGACTAGGGAACAAGCTGTTGAAATCGATGGTAAGCCATCGTATAGTGTAAGAGTGCTTGTGAAGTTTTGGTTCACCTTTGAAGATCTCTTTAGAAAATATGCGGACCGATATGCCGGGGGCATGTGTATGGCTTGTGATGCGGCTGCGTTTAGGAGAGTTGGCGGGTTTGACGAGAAACTGAAGGTTTGTGAAGACATTGAGATCTCGTATCGTCTCAGAAAGGTCGGTCGAGTCATCTGCGACCACGATATAGTTGTTTATCCTTCGGCGAGAAGATATCTCAAAGGCGGAGTTCTTAGGTCATTACTCACGTATCTTGTTTTCCGCATACGATGGCATCTCGGTTTGAAACAGCCAAGACCGAGCATTTTCAGATGAGCCAAACGAGTTTTAGATTCGCGTGCAAAATCAATGACCAACTTCCTCTATGGTTGAACTCTGCTCCAGACTCCGCACAATGCTACTGATAGGATTCTTGGGGATTTCAACCTCAATTCCTCCCGCGGCTGTTGAAGCAGTAACGATTGTTCTCCTTTGAAGAAGGCGAGAATCTGCTCCGAAAGGCTAATATGTTGGGGTTCTCAATGTGAGACAAGCTTGGCTTATTTAAGGAATATCGTATGTTTAAACTAGTCACCCTTGAAGACACAATCAGGATTCCGCCGGAAAAATTCGGCGACCCCATTGAAGCTGTTGGCTATACACAGCTTAAAAGCAAATATGAAGGCATGGTTGACGAAGAACTAGGCTACGTCATAGCCGTAACTGATATTCAGATTAATCCGGTGGGCAAGATTATTCCAGGTGAAGGCGCCACCTACAACCGCGCCGTATTCTCCTTGCTCACATTTTTTCCCAAGCTTCAAGAAGTTGTGGAAGGTGAAGTTGTAGAAATCGCTGACTTTGGAGCATTTGTGCGCGTTGGACCCATAGACACGTTGCTCCACGTTTCCCAATTGATCGACGACTTCATATCATACGATGAAAAGCAAGGCGTGTTGATGGGCAAGGAAACCAGACGTAAATTGGCGACAGGCGATCATGTCAGGGTGCGCATTACGGCCGTTTCATTAGGCAGAGCTGGAGGGTCGGGTAAAGTAGGCGTGACAGGACGCCAACCCTTCTTAGGCAAGATTGAATGGATAAGACAAGATGTGGAAAGATTGAAGACTGAAGCGACCGAGAAAGCAAAGAAAGCGGTGGCAACGTCTTCGGCGAAATCTAAACGGTGAATTGTTGCGGGAGATGGAAAACATGCCCGAGAAAGCATGTCGAGAATGCAGCTATCTCACAACTGAAACTACTTGCCCAAACTGTAAGTCAACGAGTTTCAGCGACGACTACTCAGGCATCGTCATCATATTTGATCCGGAAAACTCGACCATAGCGAAAGTCATGAAAGTCGCAAAGAAAGGCAGATACGCTCTACGAGTACGTTAACACAATTCACCATCATTCAACTGCTCTTTTACCGGAGGACAAAGCAATTAACGCCAAGCCAACGCACACACTCGCACTGAAGCCAGAACTTCGCCAGGCATTGAAAAATCCACTAGGAACGCTATTGAAGGGCACGCCTAGAGAAACAATGACACAACTCAAAGATTTCATACGTCGGCAGAAGCCAAAGTGCATAATCTCAGTCGGAGACGTCGTATCTCAAAACATGTTGAGCGAAGGGATTCAGCCACAAATAATTATTATTGACGGAAAAGTCATGAGAAAGGAAACACAGCCAATAAAAGTGCCGATAAATCGGAAGATTTGTGTTGAAAACCCTGCAGGAATGATAACTCCGCAAGCATGGGGCGCCGTCGAGCGGGCTGTGAGGCAAAAGCAGCAAACCCTGATTAAGGTTGAGGGTGAAGAAGACCTGATGACTCTGCTCGCAGTGTTGAAGGCGCCTGAAGGCTGGCTAGTGGTTTATGGTCAACCACGAGAAGGCGTTGTGGCAGTCAAGGTGGATGCAACTGCCAAGCGCAAAGCTAACCGCATTATTGAGGCAATGGAGCCTCTGCCAAAAAGCTAAAGTAATTGATGCCGCATCAAATCAACGAACCTGCATCATGAAGAGGACGCTTAGATGAAAGTCACGATTACGCAACAAGAGTACAATCCTCTGCTTAAACGTAAGGAAATAGCATTCGAAGTTGACCACAAGCAGACTAAAGGCACACCGACACGATTGGAAGTGCGAAACGCATTAGCCGAAACGCTCAAAGCCAAACCCGAAGTTGTCTACGTCAGAAGAATCGCAACCAAAACTGGAACAATGATCGCCATAGGCGAAGCCAACGCCTACGACACAGTTGAACAAGCCACACTCATCGAGCCGAAATACATAATCGAAAGAAACACGCCGAAAGAAAAAAAGGAAACCGAGGAAAAAGCTGAAGCCCCGCCGCCGCCACCACCACCACCACCGGCGGAAAAACCTGCGCAACCCGCTAAGGAAGAGGGATGAGTTAGATGGCTGAAAAGCCTAAAGGAAAGAAAGAGCAACCACCAGCCGAAAAAGCAGCCCCTAAACCAGCCGCTAAACCAGTTACGGCACCAGCCGCAGAAGAGAAACCAATTGAAAAACCTGAGGAAGTGCCAGCAGCAAAGCCAAAAGGAAAGAAGAAACCCAAAGTAAGAAAGAAGGAAAAGGGCGCATATACGCGATACAAAGTTGACGCTACCACGTTAACAAGGCTGCGCCCATACTGTGAACGATGTGGACCGGGCTATTTCATGGCTGACCACGGCGACCGTTTCGCTTGTGGACATTGCGGTTTTACTCGATACAAGCGGTAAAAAGTCTCATGTTTAAATCCTAAGATGCCCATTATTGACCTAGCAAATTGGGATTCTGATACACCATGATTAAGGTCGGCGTTTTCATTCATCAGCTGTCGGCTGAACGCTTATGGGATGTCGATAAGGCTCTTCCACCAGTGCAGATATCAACGAACCTGAATCTGGTCGGTGTTGAGAAGAGGAGCGATGACCTGCTTGAAGTACCTTTTGTCTTCACTATCAACTACAATCCAGCAGTGGCTCAGATCAGCGTGAAAGGAAGAGCGCACGTCACAGGCGAGAAAGAAGAACTGAAGCAAATTCATAGCGGTTATACCGAGAAGAAACCGCCACCGCCCATCATTATCCAATCAATATCCAACGTGGCTTTCATAGAATCCATTGTGATTACTCGAACATTGAACATCCCGCCGCCTATTCCATTACCCCAGATTCCGCCAGCTGGGAGCAAAAAAACCACTGAACCATCATACAGAGCCTAGAATCAAGAGGCGCTACTTCTACTTCAGCGGAACGTACATAGACGAACGAGAAGCACCTATACCTGGCACGCCATGTTTAACTGGCTTGTTTGTTATGGCAAATTCACCTATGTAGTGACCTATCATTTCCGGCTTTATTTCAACGGCTGTAAATTCTTTTCCATTGTGTACCAAGATGGTGACGCCGACCATTTCAGGCAAAATGATCATATCACGCGCATGAGTCTTAATCGACGGACCCTTCTCCGCTTCCTCTGGACTCTGCTTGATTTTTCGTATTGCTTCGAGCAGTTTGCGCTGATCCACACTCAAGCCACGTTGAAGGCTACGGCGCTGACGTGACGGTAGCAGCCTTATGAATTCGTCCATGGACATAGCTAGCAAATCAGTCAACACGAAGCCCCGGTAATGGAATTCTCTTGGCATATACTGGCTGTCCTCTGTTTCTGGAGTATGTTTGATTTGGGGTTAATTAACTTAATGTTTGAACGTGCATCGTGCTGTGTAACTTTTATATGGTCTGTGAGGTCTGATTGTGTTTGGCGGTGGGTCTAGGCGGGGGGCTAGGGGTCCCCTGAAAGGCTGAAAAGCCTTGACCGTAAACCCTCTTCACGACGGGCTGAAGACTGAGGTGAGGCGTTGAAGAGCGCCTATGTCTTGCAGTCTTTGGCTATGAGTGTCGGTCCTTTGGGGCTGACGTCCGGGCGAACCTGGCCAGGCCCGGAAGGGAGCAACCTAAACTTGGGCGTTCAGCGCTCAAAGGAAAACCGGCATGAGACCATGAGGCTGAAGAGACTGGGCGCAAACTAGGCGTCGATCCTCGGTGACTCACCGCTTTGTAGCTATCTTTACAGTCAAGATTTTAAGCAGTCACCAACGCACATTAATAGGGATGCATGTGGGTACGAGGAAACCTGTTAGTCGGTTGATCATGGATTCTTTTTTCCTAGTTCTGTGCATCGTACTTCTTTTGGTTGATGTATTGATAGCCCAAGACGTGTTTCTGGCTTTGCTGGCGTTGGGCGGAGCTTTTGTCTTCTCGATTAGAGTTGGCAGAGACGTTCGAAGCCGAAGGGTGCAGTGAAACCTATGAGCTACCGATTTAGATAGGTTGCTCTTTAGTTCTTTTACAGCTCCCAAGCGAGAACCACTATGTTACGAGCGCAAACAGCAGAATGGGAGATAAGAATACAAAAAGAGTTAATTCCGACGGTTAGCTGCTTATCTATTCTGTCTTGAATGGCGATTTAGCGTTGCCCAAAAAAGGCTTAATCATTGCTGTGTCAGGAAAAGGCGGGGTCGGCAAGACCACAACAACCGCGCTGATGGTCAAAATCCTGAGCGAAAGCAATCCAGAAAAGGATATTCTCGTCATAGATGCCAATCCAGATTCAAACCTAGCTGATGTGCTGGGTATTCCTGTTGCTCGTACTGTTGGTATGGTTACCGGTGATTTGAGGAAGGCGTTGGAGAAGTCGGAGATTCCGCCCACCATGACCAAGGAGGATATTCTGGAAACACGCATCTTTGAAATCCTGCGTGAAACACCGAGATTCGACTTACTTGTGATGGGTCGCGGTGAGGGCGAAGGCTGCTACTGCCCAGTCAACGCTTTCTTAACACATATTGTCGACCGCCTAATGGGTAACTACGACATAACATTCATGGACATGGAAGCAGGCTTGGAGCATTTGAGTCGCAGAACCGATCGCGACGTAGACATCATGCTGGTTGTAACCGATCCGAGCTCTATGGGATTAATGACCGCGAGGCGCATCATCGAAGTAGCCAAAGAAGTTCACATAGACTTCAAGAAAAAGTACCTGATAGGAAACAGATGGAAGCCAGAAATGGAGCAAATGCTGAAAGAGGAGGCAAACAAACTGGGCTACGAGTTTGTCGGCACAATCCCAACTGACGACAACATATTCACGCACAATCTAACTGGAAAGCCTTTGCTTGATCTTCCGCCAGAGAGCTCAGCAATACCAGCAGTAAAACAAATACTGACACGAATAGGATTGCTTAATGATTAATCATTGAGTTTTCCTTGAGACCTGAATCTTCTCTCCAATTGTAGTTTTCTTTGTGTTCAGCAATTCCTCAACCATGGGAAGCTGTCGTTTGTAAATGTGGCAGTTTTTAGAGTGCATAATCATCTTTCCAGTGTAGATCTCTTCCCATTTGTTTCCATGCTTTTCTGTGCCTCGGGCATTAAGTTCCTTTACAAAGGCTTCGTTGAATAGCTGCAGCCCAGCAAGATTGGCAGGTAGTGCAGCATAAGCGTCCCATGAGCGCCAATATCCTGTTAGAACAAGTTTCAGTTTTCTGTCATCTTCGTCTCGAGCAACTTCGGTGTCAAGAATTGTCAAGCAGGGCGGCTCATGCCTTTTGCCTTCGTGCTCCTTTTCTATGTCGGTGGGAACCCGCACAACGAGAGTAACCTGTCTGTCAAATCGCTCATCCACATAGCGTTTTATTGCGGCTTCTATTTGATCAACAGGCGTGCGCAATCGGCTTGAGTAGGTGTAAGTCTCATCTGGCTTCTTTTCACCGAACCACAAATACTCCATAAAATAGTTCATCACATAGCGCATATCACAAGAGGATTTCTCATGCACCAGTGGCTTGTTCTCAGGATGCAAAATCTCCAAGGTAACGTCCAGCTTCCTAGTTTCAGTAACTTCCGAACCATAACGGACACTGAACTCCTCGCCTTCCTCCCAGATTCTCCTTAGAACTTGATACCAAGCATCAGGCAAGTCGAAGGCTGTTATCTTGACATGCTTCACCCATCGGTCTCTCCCTTTTTTGGTCTCTCAGACTAGATAGAGAAGTCAACATATAAACGATGCAACACATTTCGCCTAGGAGACAAAAGCATCAAGGTCTTGGAGGAAGACCAGCGTAAGGACACTACTGCCTCTTCTCTTGAATTGCTCCACACTATGAAGGCCACAACCCAAGAGTCTTAATTGCTTCAGCCACTCTACCGACACCCAACATCAACGCTGCAACACGCATGTCAGTCTTCTGCTTCTTTGAAAGCTCATAAACATCGTCGAAAGCTTTGACCATCATCCGCTCAAGCCTCGCATTGACTTCTTTCTCACTCCAGCGTTCACGCGTCAGGTTCTGCTCCCACTCAAAATAGCTTGCTGTGACCCCGCCAGAGTTGGCTAGAATATCGGGTATTATGAACACGCCTTTCTCGTGGAGGGCTTTGTCTGCTTGTGGCGTTGTTGGTCCATTCGCAGCTTCAGCAAGAATCTTGGCCCTGATTTTGCTTGCGTTGCTCCTAGTAATCTGGTTTTCGAGAGCTGCTGGCGCCAAGATGTCGCAGGTCAATTCCAGTAGTTCATCGTTTGTCACTTGTTTGGCATCCTTGTACCCTTTTACAGAGCCCGCTTGATTCTTGTGCTCAAGGACATCAAGTGGATTCAATCCTTTGGGATTATAAATTCCTCCTTTGGAATCACTCACAGCTACGATTCGATATCCATCTTCGTGTAATATTCGTGCAAGGTTCCAGCCGACACTACCGAATCCTTGAATTGCCACTGATGTGTTCTTAGCTTTCATTCTGAGGTGTTTCACTGCTTCTCGAATGCAAAAAGCGACTCCCCGCGAAGTGGATTCTTCTCGAAGCCTGAAGCCACCCACAACGACAGGTTTGCCTGTAACTGATTCAGGCACGCTGTAGCCCTTAAACAGGCTGTACGTGTCCATTATCCAAGCCATCGTCTGCTCATCAGTGTAGACATCGGGCGCAGGAACATCACGATATGGACCAATAAAATCCAGAATCATAGTAGTGTATCGACGAGTTAAACGCTCCAACTCATGACTCGACATCTCCTTCGGATTGCAGCACACCCCGCCTTTAGCCCCACCGTAGGGTATGTCTACAACAGCGCATTTCCACGTCATCCACATGGCTAACGCCGTAACCTCATCCAAGGTTACGTCTGGATGATACCTCACCCCGCCCTTAAACGGGCCACGAGCGTCATTGTGTTGCACGCGGCAACCCAGAAACACTCTGACTGATCCGTTGTCCATTTTCACAGGAAGAGAAACAATCAAGGCTCTCTTCGGATACTTCAGGACTTCATGAATGTTGGAATCAAGGCTCAAATGCTCCGCTGCGATGCCTAATTGCTGAAGAGCGACATCCTTCAGATTCGGCTTCGCATCTTTGCTCATGTCAACTAACCCTATTTGCTTCGTTAAGCCAGAAACAAACATAAAACACTAGCGTTGTTTCGTACGTTTCTTGTACAAGACAGGTATGTATTCTGCGAAAATTATGAGGAGAAACAAGACGGCTATAAGTATAATGCCTTCTCGAGTACGGATATACAGAGGTACGTAGCCAAGCCACGGAACCTTTCCAACAACTCTCCCGACGACGCGTCTCTCAGAGATCATATTCTGCCACGTGCCCTCACCCGTCCAGATGTCTGTACCATAGTTGGCATCGCCTTGAGTTGCGAAGTACCACAACCCGTCGTTTTCGTTAAAATCCTTGGTCACGGCCCGATGTACGATCAACTCTCCATCCACGCGAGGACTCCTAAACACAATGATTTCGCCTTCTGGCTTGACAGCCGCCGTCAATTCAGAGGCACTCAGCACCCCTTGCACCACTATAAGATCGCCCACATTAAGCGTTGGAACCATACTTCCTGAAGCAACTGTCAAAAGAGGATACTCAGTTCCGAGTCCAACTCTCAGCCCAAACCAGAAAGCTATGACGCCACCGATTATGATAGCTATCAGAACTGCTGTCTTCAAGTAGTTATTCTTCATAGCGTTTGACCATTTGGATCTTAATGAACTCAATCTTTCGCCAGCTGTGCTGCCTCTCCTGATTGGCACCTGTAATGCTTATTGTTGCAGAACACATGCATCATTCTGCTAAAAAACTTACCGCTGATTTCAAGACCAGTTGGTCCTTTGCTGGAATCAGTAGAAAAGACACTCGCTGCAATCAAAAAAGTCTTTACAAAAAATAAATAGGGAAATGGCTGGATTCTTTGTTAAGCTTTGTTGGTCCAAGGGCGCTTTGTTGGCATGTTGGTCTTTGGGAACTCCTTGATGTCAGGGCTCTAAATCTTGCGCTTGTTTAAGACAACACGGAATGGCTTCTTGCATCTTGGACAATCGAAAAGCCCGATTTCGAGCTGCATCCTCTTGCCCATTTTGTCAGGTCGACCAGCCATAGTCCATTTCTTTTTCGGTGAGCTAACTTCACTTCCGCATTTTGGACATCTTGCCATAATGGTTCCTCCATCATGACTGGGTGTAGTGGTTTAATGTTCAATGGATAAATAACTTATGGTATGTTGAAAATAGCGGAAAAGATCATCATATATATGTAAACACTCAACATACCTCATCTTGAAGGTTGATGTGATTTTTTCATGAATGAGAATATAGCAACATTTGGTCCATGAATCATAATGATAGACATATTCATGGAAAACGTGGCAAATCACCATGGAAAAATACGTCTAAATCGTGTTTTTTCAGCAATTTGAAGGCAGAATCTTACTGATAGCGTCCAGAATTCCATCGACCCGCATCCTTACGAATGAAAAACCAAGGAATCACGCAACATTTGCCATTAATCACGCAAAGCTAGAGCTTCACTGCCTCGGTCTAGCGTTCTGACACCACCAGCAGTTTATGTTCACTGCGATGCAAGCCAATGCAAGATCGTAAATAGGCTGTTGAGAATCTGAGCGAGTGAGCCATGGTTCATATAGTTTATTAGTCATCTCGGAAACATTATTTCTTGCGATACCATACATAGCATCAGACACGTATTAGAGAGCGTTGACCAGCGATGTCACAAGCGGACAGCCTCGTAGAGAAGAAGTCAGCAGTCTTCCGAGAAGTGTACTCCATCGCTGAGCCCAACGTGTACGCAGCTGTAGTTCGCGACCCCATGACGCACAAAATGCGTTACGAAGTCATCGAACCCACCCTTCTGCAAGAGGAGCAGAAATATCTGGATGAAATTAAAGCGCTTCTGATGGAGGAGCTAGATGTCAGCGTCAAGGATTTGGAGACCAAAAGAAAAGCCACGGAATATCTCAAACGCAAAGTCAGCCAAGTAATCAAGGACTACAAGCTCAGGATTCCAGCGGAAGCTGTTGAAAAACTCATGTACTACATAATACGCGATTACATTGGCTATGGCAAAATCGACCCATTGATGCGCGATCACATGATTGAAGACGTTTCATGCGATGGTGTGGATATTCCAATCTACGTGTGGCACCGAGAGTACGAATCTTTACCAACCAACATTTCTTACAGAAACGCTGAAGAGTTAAACTCGTTCATAATTCGCTTGGCATTTCTCGCACATAAGCAGATTTCCATAGCGTCTCCCTTGCTTGACGCTTCTCTTCCGGATGGAAGCCGAGTCCAACTAACCTACGGCAACGAAATCACCCGCAGAGGCTCAACCTTTACTATACGTCGATTCCGAGTTGATCCATTAACAATATCAGATCTTCTAGTTTTCAAAACGTTGTCTGCCCAATTGGCGGCTTACTTCTGGTTTGCAATCGAAAATAGAGCTTCAGTGTTAGTCACCGGGGGAGTGGCTTCCGGAAAAACTACACTGCTTAACTGTCTGTCAATGTTCATCAAGCCAGAATTCAAGATCGTCAGCGTGGAAGACACGGCTGAACTCAACTTACCACACGAAAACTGGATTCCTTCAGTAGTCCGAACTGGCAGCGAAAAGACACGCACAGGGATCACTCTTTTCGACCTATTGAAGGCGGCTGTGCGACAAAGACCAGACTACATTATCGTAGGCGAGGTAAGAGGCGCTGAAGCTTACACACTTTTCCAAGCTATGGCAACTGGGCACCTAGGTATGTGCACTATTCACGGCGAATCAGTCGAGTCAGTACTCCGTCGCCTAGAGGCTGAGCCCATGAACATACCAAGATCACTGCTGCCAATGATAGACATCGTACTAGTGCAGGGCAGGACGGAAATCGCAGGCAAACCAGCGCGCAGAGCCCTCTCAGTAACGGAAATGGTTGGATTAGATCCAAGAACTAAGGAACTGCTCACAAACGATGTGTACCGCTGGAGCGCGGGCACTGATTCGTTCACGTATCTGGGACGAAGCTACGTTTTG
>Ga0209636_10007385_pt1 | contig 11212 bp, 10 predicted proteins | sample DeeMarSWOR152_54_FD_187464 | JGI IMG/M metagenome (GOLD analysis project Ga0209636, IMG submission 187464) | Marine sediment microbial communities from White Oak River estuary, North Carolina - WOR-1-52-54 (SPAdes) (version 2) | ecosystem: Environmental > Aquatic > Marine > Intertidal zone >... | reverse complement strand
AGCTACGCTCAAGTCGATATCAAGACCAAGCTGGAGCCTGGGCAGCTCAAGGCTATAATTGGCGATTATGATGCCCTGATTGTGCGCAGCCAAACTCAAGTGAGGGCAGAGGTCATTGAATCGGGGGAGAAACTCAAGGTGATCGGCAGAGCCGGAGTGGGTACAGATAATATCGATGTCGATGCCGCTACCAAGAATGGCATTGTGGTGGTTAACGCCCCCACAGGCAATACTGTGGCTGCCGCAGAACACACCATCGCCCTCATGCTTGCCCTGGCACGTAACGTACCACAAGCAAATAGCCGCCTTAAATCAGGTAAATGGCAAAGAGAGGAAATGGTTGGCAGCGAACTAAGAAATAAGATACTGGGCATCATCGGTCTAGGTAATGTCGGCTCCGAAGTAGCCAAACGGGCCCAGGCCTTTGAGATGCGCGTGGTCGCCCACGACCCGTTTGTCTCTAAAGACTATGCCCGTAATCTCGAAGTAGAGCTGGTGTCCCTGGACCAGCTTCTTAAAGAAGCTGATTTTATTACTCTACACGTGCCTCTGACAGCAGCTACCAAGAAACTAATTGGAAGTAAGGAGTTGGCAAAATTAAAGCGAACGGCTCGGATTATCAACTGCGCCCGGGGCGGATTGATCGACGAGGAAGCAATAGTCAAAGCAATTGAGGCTGGGAAAATAGCTGGCGCCGCTTTCGATGTCTTTGATAATGAACCAGTAACAGATAGTCCTCTATTCAAAGAAGACAAGATAATCGTTACCCCTCATCTGGGCGCTTCTACGATTGAAGCGCAGACTAGCATCGCCAGAGACATCGCTGAAGAGGTCCTGGCGGTGCTTCAAGGACGGTTTAGCAAATACGCCGTTAATGCTCCACACATAGCTCCTGAACTAGCACCATTTATGAAAGTAGCTGCAACTATCGGCAACCTTGCCAGCCAGCTAATGGAGGGACAGATAAACTCAACACACATCAAGTATAGCGGCGGAGTAAGCAACTACGATTGCAACCCGATTAAAACGGCCCTCATCAGCGGTCTATTGCAACAAACAAGCGAGGAAAGAATCAACCTGGTCAATGTCGGTTTTATCACCACTCAGCGTGGTTTGAAGATCAGCGAAGAAAAAGAGGCGACCTGCCAGAATTACTCCAACTTGCTCACCCTAGAGGTCAATACCAATTTAGGAACTACTGCAATATCGGGCACAGTTAGAGATAGCGAGATTCACATTGTCCAAGTTAATGACTTCTGGATGGATATCGTGCCCACCGGGGGATATTTTCTTTTCTGCGACCATCTTGACCGACCTGGGCTTGTTGGTACCATCGGTAATATAACCGGTAAAGCCGATATTAATATCAGTTCCATGCACTTATCTAGACTCCAGCCCCGGGGAAAAGCCCTCATGATTTTAGCTCTTGATGAACCGCTAGGTGAAGAGCATCTACAGGAGATACTTGCCCTTCCCGGTATTTACAGTGCTAAAGCAGTAAAGCTCTAAATCGCCTTTTTTGCGAACTAAGTCAGCCTAGGGGATTAATGATTAAACCAGCGGGGAGCTTGGGGTAAAAATAAGTTGATTTGCTTGGCATCCTATCTTGAGCATCGGCAACAGCCTTGACCATCTCCGGCTGCGGAGGATTTAACAGGAAAGCTAATTGATATTTCCCTTCCTTTATCTCTTGGTAGGCTTCTTTCAAATCCACGGTATAAGCGACGTCTAAATCCTTCGCTCCGCTCAGGACCTTATCCAAAATAATATGATTAAGAATGCTAACGTTAAACTGTCGATAAGCTTGGGATCTGTTACCAGGCATCATGGCCTCAAGGGAAATATCTTGACGCCTCTTCAATACGACCAATGAGCCAGCCTGTAAACCCAGGATTCCTAAACAGCTATCAGCTGGAAGCTGACAGTCACCAGCTTTTAAGGGAACGGACTCAAGGACAAAGAAGTTCTTAAGTTGATCTCCCAGTTGCATCAATATAGAAGGAACTATATTACGCACCAGTCTGTGCAGAGGTAGAACAACAAGTCCAGGGTCAGAAAAGTCGACTAACTCCATCATTACATAATTAAAGGCTCCTTTGCCAGTTAGAGATTGCTTCGCTTCGCTCGCAATGACAGAGGAGTCAAAGGAATCAGATTGCTCTTCTGCTCTTTCTTGCTGGTAAGTCAACGCTGTTTCATAGCGGTGATGACCATCAGCAATGTAAAGGGGCTGAGAGGATAGAAACTGACTTAGCTCCCGCTTGATTTCTGGGTCAGTTATCGCCCATAGAGTATGAGCTTCTCCATCCTCATCTTGACCTCCTCCCGTCGGGAGAGAGAGAACTGATGTCTCAATCATGGGCTTAGCTCGGGATGCCCCAGATAATATCGAGGCAATTTTTCGCTCAGAATCCTGGTAAAGAGAAAGCAATGGGCTGAAGTTAGCTCGGCAAGCTCGCATCAACTGCAAACGGTCGCTTTTAGCTTTGGAAAATGTTTCTTCGTGAGGATATATACCGCTGCCCCAGGGTCCGAGCTTGACACGAGCTATTAGCCCACGCCTTACCCTCTTTTCGCCTGAATACTTAAAACGATGGTCATGCAAATAGAAACTGGATACGCTGTCAAGCTGAAGAACTCCGTCCTTCAGCCATTGTTGAAAGGTAATAGCTGCTCTTTGATATCTATCACCTGTCGGCTCCAGGCTTTCAGCGGGTAATTCCAGGCGAATAGCGTTGTAACTATTTTCTTCGTAGCAAAGTTTTTGCTGTTCAGAAGTGATAACGTCGTAGGGAGGGCAAAGGATCCGAGCTAAATCTCCAACTATTCCTTGGCTATAGCGTATACCTCGAAATGGAGAAACTTCTATCATTTTCGCAAAGTTAAAAGTCACTGGTAGCTGTCGGCTTTCAGCTTAGTTTTCTCATTCCCCTGATAACTGCTTAAGGCCATCCCGCCAGGCTCTCGCCCTAGCTGCTGCACGATAAGCTCATATTCCTTTTCGCTTAAAGCAACTTCATCCAGAATTTCCTTTGAGATATTCATTAACCGCCTCCGTTCACCGAGATGTCATTCGGATGAACAAAGCATGAAGAGTCCCGATTTATCGGGATAACAATCTCGACCAGTCCAGGTGCTGGGAAAATAACGATTCCAAATTTCATACTGCAAAGAACAATGGCGGTGCTCTTTTACCGCCATCACGCCATAATTTAAAACCTCGATCGGCTTATAAACCTAGCTAGCAGCAAGCAATTCTGAAACTATCTCGCTGACTTCTTTGCCATCAGCTTTGCCTTTGAGTTGAGGCATAAGCTGAGACATGACCTTGCCTTTGTCGCTCAGCCCCTTAGCTCCAACTGCATCAACCACTTGCCGTGCCGCTGCCATGATCTCCGCCCGACTCATTTGCGCAGGAAGATAGCTCATAAGAACGGCCAGTTCTGCTTCTTCCTGCGCCACCAGATCGCCACGATTCCCCCCCTTAAAGGCTTCGATGCTCTCCCAACGACGTTTTACTTCCTTGGCAACAACATCAAGTACTTTGTTATCGTCAGCGGGTTTTTGCTGCGCAATTTCAGCATTCTTTATTTCAGATAATAATAACCTTAATGTAGCAACCTCTACTCTCTGCTGCCGCTTAAGCGCTCCCCTAAGAGCTTCCCGAATACTATCCTTCAGCGCCATCTCTGGGCTATCTAGAACTTTTCCGCCTTTTCGCTGCCGCTTTCTTTCTCCTCTCTTCACTAGGTTTTTCATAATGCTTGCGGCGGCGAACTTCAGCTAAAATGCGGTCTTGCTGCACCTGCCTGTTAAATCTACGCAGCAGGGCCTCGAAACTCTCGCCTGAACCAAGCTTTACATCCGCCATATCAAAACAATGTATTTTACCCCGGTCACTCAAGTGTGTCAATTACAGGGTGGTAGAGGTAAGTTATCGTGTTTGACAAATAGTAGTAAAATATGATAAAAATACTGTACCTTGGTGGGAAAGAACATGGCGTTAAAAAAGCCCAACTTTGATTCCATAAATAGGTCCCTTGCAGGGAAGGGGTTCTCCCTTTTTGGGAAAGTAGTAGATAAATATGCTCCAGATAGGCTGCTGCTTTTTGCCCTTAAGTTTTTGGATAATCATGTCCCAAATAGGCTGATTTCTTTCGCAATTAACGTGGTCGAGAAATTAGCTCCTCGTAGGCTGCGCTCTACTGCTATTGCTGCCGCTGATGAGTATGTCCCTGACGAGGTAGCGAACTCGAGAAAGATCTGCGCTGTCCTTGCTGCAGTAGGTAAGTACATTCCAGACGAGATAATTCCCCCGGAGTCCACAGCAAGGTGGGAAAATCTTAGAACAAAGTTCCATATTCCGAAATTAATATCGAGCAGGCAAAAATGAGCCTGTAAAGTTGATATAGCTACTTTCGCCGTAGCTCCTCACGATACTGGTGAGGGAGAGGCAGGGTGATGAATGCGGTACAATAAGGTCTGTGTTGAGTCTTTCGGTTACGAGCTGCCTGAGACTATCATCACGTCTGTGAGCCTGGAAGAAAGACTAGCCCCGCTATACAACAAATTAAATCTCCGCTATAGACGCCTAGAAATGATGACTGGGATTCGTGAACGGCGATTCTGGGACGATGGAGTGACGCCGAGCCAGGCCGGCATAAAAGCAGCAGAAAAAGCCATTAACAAGTCGGGAGTCAACAAAGAGGATATCGGATGCCTGCTTCACACCTCGGTATCTCGTGATTTCCTAGAGCCAGCGACAGCTACGGTAGTCCACGATTCTTTAGGTCTCCCATCCACAGCTACCATTTTTGACATCTCCAATGCCTGCCTGGGTTTCATCAACGGCATGGTAACTTTGGCAAATATGATCGAGCTGGGTCAGGTAAAAGCCGGAATTGTAGTTGGCTGCGAGAGCAGTAAACGACTTATTGATACAACAATCGATAAACTCTTAAAAGACCCAGACATCACCAAAGATAAGCTTAAACTCGCCTTTGCCACTCTAACTTTGGGGTCAGGAGCAGCGGCGGCAGTGTTAACCCACTCCTCCTTGTCGCAAGACGGTCATAAGCTTCTGGGCGGGGTAACGCGTGCTGCTTCACAGCATAATAACCTTTGTCGTATAGAAGCCGATGCCTCTTTCCTCGACCTGGATGAGCTCCCGGACATGCACACAGACTCTACAGAGCTCCTCAAAAATGGAGCAAATTTGGTGCCTGACACGTGGGAGGGCACAAAACAAGAGCTTGGATGGAAGGACTCCGACGTAGATAAGTGTTTTACTCACCAGGTTAGCGCCGTGCATAGCAAACTATTGTTCAAGACCCTAGGACTAGATGATACGAAAGACTTTTCCACTGTGGAATATCTGGGAAACATTGGGTCGGTTTCCCTACCCATTACCATGGCTATCGGAATTGACCAAGGTTGCCTTAACCCTGGTGATAAGGTTGTTATGATGGGGATTGGCAGCGGGATAGTCTGTCTTATACTGGGTCTGGAATGGTAGAGCAAATGGCCCTGGCAAGACGAGTTCAGGGAAATACTCCTCCGGAGCGATGCAATTAGATAGATTTCTTCAAGCCGCTCTAATATCTACGTTTTCGATGGAAGTTTTACCCTATGATGGCAAAGAAGCCTAATGAAACACGAATTGTAATAACTGGGGTTGGCCTGACGGCGCCAAACGGAAATAATCTATCAGAATTTCGAAAAAGTTTACTTGCTGGCAAATCCGGGATACAAAAATTCAACGTCCGCTACATGGGTGAAGTATTGGCTGGTATATGCCACTTCGACCCACTAAAGTATCAAAAAAAGAAGGAATTGCGCCGGGGAACGAGGGCAGGCTCTATTGCTATCTACTGCGCTCAGGAAGCAATCGCTGATGCTAAATTAGACCTTGCTTGCATTGATAAATCGAAGATTGGTGTCTACCTTGGGATTACCGAACATGGCACCGTGGAAACCGAAAACGAAATCTATGAAATTAAGCAATTTGACTACGATGTGAAATATTGGTCTCACCATCATAATCCCAGAGTAGTGGCTAATAATCCCGCTGGCGAAGTCACCCTGAATATGGGAATTACCGGACCTCACTACACATTGGGAGCTGCTTGTGCAGGCGGTAACATTGGACTCACACATGGCTTACAAATGCTGCTGCTGAACGAAGTCGATTTGGCTTTGAGTGGAGGGGTTTCAGAGTGCACTGGTTCCTTTGGTATTTTTGCTGGCTTTAAAAGTGAAGGGGCTTTAGCTTCCCACCCAGACCCTGAGAAGGCATCCCGCCCCTTTGATAAGGATCGGAATGGTGTGGTTGTTTCCGAAGGCGGCTGCATTTTTGTTCTGGAAAGATTGAGCGATGCCCTCAAAAGGGGGGCTAAGATCTACAGTGAAATTGTGGGCTATGCTATCAACTCAGATGCCACTGATTTCATTTTCCCCGACAGAGAAAGACAAGTTGGGTGCATGAAGCTTGCTCTTAATAAAGCCGGCATATCTCCAGAAGATATCGATATCATCAATACCCACGGGACAGGCACCATTGAAGGAGACCCTGTGGAGTGCCAGGCAATTAGAGAGGTCTTTGGCGAATATCCCCATGCGTATATAAACAACACCAAGAGTTTTATTGGTCATGCCATGGGGGCAGCTGGTGCCTTAGAACTAGCCGGTAATTTACCCTCTTTTGAAGACTATATTGTCCATCCCACGATCAATCTGGACCACTTAGACCCTGAGTGTCCTCTTAACAACCTGGTTATCAATGAGCCAAAAAAGATTGACAAGGTTGACTATATATTGAATAATTCTTTCGGGATGCTGGGCATCAATTCGGTTGTTATCGTAAAAAAATTTGAGGAATAAAGCTGAAAACATTTTTGGAATAGACAAACAGGGGGTACATGACCAAGGAGCAAATTAAAGACACGATTCTGAAAATCATAGCCCAAATCATACCAGACGAAGATCTGAGTAATCTCAAGGGTGATATCCCAATACGAGAACAAGTGGAACTAGACTCAATGGATTTCTTAGACATCATTATGGAGCTGCGAAAGCGCTACGGTATCGAAGTACCCGAGGATGACTATATACATTTAGCCACATTAGATAGCTCTGTAGCTTACCTAGAGCCACGGATGAGAGAACTTTAATCAATAGTGTTGGTAGGCCAAGAACACAAGTTTTTATTTCATTTTCCCGAGGATTGAAAGTTTAGGTTAGCCTTCGATTTTAAAAAGAGCTTGACCATGCATTACGATGTTCTAATTATCGGTGCTGGAATGTCTGGCCTCGCCGCTGGCATTAGGTTAGCCTACTACAGTAAAAGGGCCTGCATCGTCGAAAAACATTATCGTGTTGGAGGACTCAATTCTTTTTACAACCTTGGGGGATATAAATTTGATGTTGGCCTTCATGCCATGACCAATTATGTTCCCAAAGGTGTTAGATTAGCGCCATTGCCCAAGCTGTTCCGACAACTCAAGCTAAAAGCTGAAGATTTCGCCCTCTGCCCACAACGGATGTCAGTAATTAAATTTCCCGATAAAACCCTACGATTTAACAACGCCTTTGACTTTTTTGTCCAAGAGGTCGCCGATAGTTTCCCCAGGCAAGCTGACAACTTCCGAAAACTGCTCAAGACTATTTTCGAATATGACGAACTGAACCTGTATGCCAAACCGATTTCCGCTCGTGAAGTTGTGAGTTCTATTATTTCCGACCCACTCCTCAGCGACATGATTTTTTGCCCGCTCATGTTTTACGGAAATGCTCAAGAGAATGACATGGAGTTCGCACAGTTTGTTATCATGTTCAAGAGCATCTTCTGCGAAGGCTTTGCCCGACCTCAAGCTGGGGTACGCCAAATCCTCGATGTGCTGGTGAAAAAGTACAAGGCTTTCGGCGGTGAATTAAAGATGCGGTGTGCAGTAACAAGTCTTAAATGCGTTAATGGCAAGGTTGAATCAATCTTGCTCGAAAACGGTGAAACCTTGACAGCGGATAGGATACTATCATCAGCCGGTTATGTTGAAACCATGAGGCTTTTGTCCGATTATGATTCTGCGAGTTTCAAGCACGATGTGGGTAAAATTTCATGTATGGAGTCTATTATGGTCTTAGATACAGAACCTGCCAAAATGGGTTATAACACAACAGTCACCTTTTTTAATAACTCGGATAAATTCAATTATCGAAAACCTGACGAGCTGGTTGACGTTTCCAGTGGCGTCATTTGTTGTCCTAATAACTTTCAATTCGAAAAACCTCTGCCAGAGGGCATGATCAGGATAACCAACCTGGCTAACTTCGATCTCTGGAACAGGTTGGCTGAGAAAGAGTATAAAGCCCAAAAAACTGCCTGGCTGGAAATCACGCTCAAGGAGGTGGTGAAATTTATACCTGATTTCCGCGATTCAATAATCTTTACCGATATCTTTACTCCGAAAACAATCCACAGATTCACCGGCCACATAAATGGTGCAGTCTACGGGACGCCAAATAAAATCAAAACGGGAAGGACTCATTTAGACAACCTATTTATCTGCGGCACAGACCAGGGATTCCTGGGAATCGTTGGTGCAATGCTTAGTGGTATCTCTATGGCAAATTTTCACGTTCTGCAGAAGATCTAAGGAAAGGGACAGAATCAAAAGGGGAATCCATGAGCCACAATTGGTCGAAAGATACAAGGTCAGAATACGATGTCATAGTCATTGGAAGTGGACTGGCGGGATTAACATGTGCCAATATGCTGGCCAGAGGAGGACATTCAGTTTTACTTCTGGAGCAGCATCACAACCTTGGCGGATTAGCTACCTGGTTTAAAAGAAAGGGGCACATCTTTGATATCGCCTTACACGGATTTCCAGTTGGCATGATCAAAACCTGTCGTAAATACTGGACTCCTGAAATTGCTAACATGATTGTTCAACTCAAAGGGATCAGATTTGACAACCCCCAGTTTTCCTTTACCACAACTTATGACAGAGAGGATTTTACACGCATCTTGGAGCAGCGATTCAAAATACCCCGAGAGAATATTGAAAACTTTTTCAACACAGCGAGAAACATGAATTTCTATGATGACCAAAGCATGACCACAAGAGAGTTTTTGGAAAGGTTCTTCCCTGGCCATGATGATGTTGTCCGCATGTTAATGGAACCAATTGCCTATGCCAACGGGTCAACCCTGGACGATCCTGCGATAAGCTATGGAATTGTGTTTTCCAACTTTATGAGCAAAGGCATTTATACCGTTCGAGGGGGGACAGACCAGTTTATCAGAAAAATACGGGAGGAGCTTCTAAAAAACGGTGTTGATATTCGGACCAAGTGCCTGGTGGAAAAAATTGTGATCGAGGAAGGGAAGATAGAATCAAAAAAAACTGCCGGAGTAATAGCGAAAAGTGGAAGAGGATGTCATTATCATATCAAGAGTAAGGCTGTTGTCTCCAATGGTAATTTGTTATCAACCATCCATAAACTGGCCGGAGACGAGAATTTTTCTGAAAGCTTCATTGAAGAGGCCAAAAAGGTGCGCCTCAATAACAGCACTTGCCAGGTCTATATCGGTATCAAAAAAGGCGAGGAGATTGACTATATAGGGGATTTGCTTTTCACTTCAGAGGCGGAGAAATTCGACCCTCAAGAACTTCGAAGCAAAAATACTACCAGCAGGTCGTTCTCCGTCTACTATCCCCGAACCCGGCCAGGCTCTGATATGTACTCCATTGTTGCCTCCTCCAATGCCAATTACGACGACTGGGCAAACCTGTCTGAAGAAGAATATCGCGATTCCAAGGAAGAATTGATTCAACGAACGCTTGATGCTCTGGAGAAATATGTTCCTAAAATTCGAGATAAAGTAGACCACCTGGAAGCCGCCACTCCAAAGACATTTCAAAGGTATACGCTCCATTTAAGTGGTGCCTCTTTTGGCACCAAATTTGAAGGGTTAAAGGTCAGTATGGGGCTTCCTAAAGAGATACCAGGACTTTTTCATACCGGCTCCGTGGGGATTATTATGTCAGGTTGGCTAGGCGCAGCTAATTACGGAGTAATTGTCGCCAATGATGTAGACAAATTTCTCTCAGCAGGTGTAGCCAATGTATGATTTTAAAGGACAGACTGTTATCGTCACAGGTGGAACCAGAGGGATAGGCAAAGGCATTGCCGAGAGTTTCCTGAAGGCAGGTGCTAAAGTTATTGTCACTTATTCGGCAAATGAAGCTGCGGCGGCACAATTTAAACAAGAAAACAGCCAGTTCGCCGAAAACATTAATATCCAAAAGCTTGATGTGACCAAATACGAAGAGGTGGAAAAATTTTTAAAATACATAGACACGAAATATGGGGGCTTTGAAGTCTTGGTGAACAACGCTGGCATCCGAAAGGACTCTGTCCTAGCGATGATGAAAGAATCGGACTGGCATGACGTGCTGAATGTCAATCTCGCTGGAATCTTTTACATGTGCAAATTTGCTGTCATGAGTCTGATGCGCAAACGATATGGACGGATTATTAACATAAGCTCTGTGATGGAAAGATACGGTTTTGAAGGCCAGGCGAACTATGCAGCTTCAAAGGCAGGCCTGAGTGCCTTGACTAAATCGTTGTCCAAGGAGGTCGCCACTCGGGGTATTACGGTTAATTGTGTCTCTCCGGGATTTATTGCCACCGAATTCATCGAAGACCTTCCGGATAAATTGCGAGAAGCCTACCTGGCCAGGATTCCCCTAAAGAGGTTTGGAAGCACTGAAGAAGTAGCCGCTTGCGTTCTTTTCTTGGCTTCCAAAGAAGCGTCCTATGTTACTGGTTCTACTCTTGAGGTGAGTGGAGGATTATGAGATGGAGGAGATTCTAAATGCCATACCCCATCGTCCACCATTTTTGTTTGTCGATAGGATTGTAGAATTAAGCGGAACAAAAATCAAAACAACGAAAGAGATAAGGCCCGATGAGCCAGTCTTCGAAGGACATTATCCCGGACAACCGATCATGCCCGGGGCGCTTATCTGTGAATCCATTTTTCAAACAGGCGCAATCCTGCTCTCCAAGATGATGGGCGGCATTACTGGAGGCGTTCCTGTTTTGACCCGAATTAATAACGCCAAGTTCAAAAGCATTGTTAAGCCCGGCAGCATCTTAGATATTGAAGCGGAACTGGTGGAAAAAGTCAGTAATGCCTATTTCA
>Ga0209636_10007384_pt1 | contig 11214 bp, 7 predicted proteins | sample DeeMarSWOR152_54_FD_187464 | JGI IMG/M metagenome (GOLD analysis project Ga0209636, IMG submission 187464) | Marine sediment microbial communities from White Oak River estuary, North Carolina - WOR-1-52-54 (SPAdes) (version 2) | ecosystem: Environmental > Aquatic > Marine > Intertidal zone >... | reverse complement strand
TGGGCAAGGAAAGGTGATGCCATCTCCCAAACAAGTCAATAAACTTCAAATCGACCATCTCGATTTTCTTGGCTTGAGCAAACTGGATAGCCTCTTTCGGGTTTTTAAACAAGTTCCACCTCCATCCGGTATGAATAAATGCGCATGGGTAAAATTGAAATACCCGCCTCCAATTTGAAAATCAAAATTAATACAAAGGACCAGAAAAGTCAAACAAAATAGAGTTGAAGTTCACTCATTTTATGAGGAAATAGAAAAGAGAATGACTTTGCGGTTGGGTGCAAATATTCGTATGAATGCTTTGCATAAGCTTTTGCGTCAGCGACTATTTTGAGGAAAACTTTTGAGCGATTTGTTCTTTTGGAGGTCCGAGGAGCCCCGCCTGGCGACGGGGCTCCTGGAAGGGGCTGTTTTACTTGAAAGAAGGAAAGAAATGCATCTATATGTTCAGCAACAAGTATGCCAGAATCAATCAGTGGAAGATAAATACCTTTAATTTTGGCCGTAACATTTTAATTTACATAGACTTGAAAACCAGGCTGTGGTAAGTGCGATCATGCTGGGGATAAGCCAGATTGCCAACAAATTCGAAAATTATTACGATTCTCAATAAAATTTTACGATATTATTGACAGAAATTGTCAACTATTGTTTGAAGAACCCTTATGACTCAGAATAGTTCTGCTTTTCATGACTTGGTTAGATTATTCATAAATTGTGTTGTTTTTAACTCCAGCTTTGGTTATTTAACATTTCCAAATAGGTGGTTTATATCTTAACTGCTGTTCCACTGACACTGACCATCAGCATTCCCTGCCGGACCGTTTCATAGTCTAAGTCTATGCCCACTATTGCGTTCGCTCCCATACCCTTGGCATTTTCTTCCATCTCCCGCAGGGCGATCTGTCGAGCTCTTGTAAGTTCTTTTTCGTAAGCCGCTGATCTTCCACCCACTATGTCGGTAATGGAAGCAAAGAGATCTTTCACCAAATGTGCCCCTAAAATAGCTTCTCCGGTCACAATTCCCAAATACTCCTTTATGGGTTTTCACTCTATTATAGGTGTGGTGGTGATTATCACGTCTCCTCCTTATTGTTTTTTGAAATTCGGATTGGTTTACAAGCAATGGATAACAAGAAGAACTTATATCTCAATTTCATAAATTCTATATTTCTTATAAAGCTTTGCTCCAAGCAGATCTAAGATCCTGTTCATCTTGACGTTATCCTCCAAAACCCAAGACATCTCTGCCCAGCTATATCCTCTTTGTACTCCAACCTTGAAAGTTTCAACATAAAAGACGGTGTCGATTCCCTTTTTTTGAAATTCGGGGCTAACTCCCATGGTGATTATTCTAACCCCATCGATTTTATCTTTAATCTTGCTATGCCACAAAAGCCTGAAAAGACCGAAAGGAAAAAGCCTTCCATTGATTCTGTGAAGCACCTGGTTTACGTCGGGCACAGCTAAAGAAAAACCAGCCGGTTTGCCATCAACTTCCGCAATGAAGACCAGATGGGGATCGACTATTTTCTTTAATCCCCCCACCATATGATCGAATTCCTCATCGGTCATGGGAACAAATCCCCAGTTTTGAAACCAGGCAGAGTTATAAACCGTTTTAATCTTCTCCACCTCATTTTTGAGATTTTTCATGTCGACGCTGTGAATATTAATTCCTCCCTTCTGTTTGATGTTTTCTGCCATTTTAACCACCCTTTGAGGTGGTGGAGAGCTTTTGTCTATGAAATAGGCATATAGATCTTTGGCTTTTCTCATGCCATATCTTTCCATGAAGTCAAGATAATATTTTGGATTATAGGTCATCATAAAAACTGGAGGTGAGTCGAACCCATCCAAAAGCATTCCCCACTCTTCGTTGGAGGAGAAGTTTGCCGGCCCCCGCATGATTTCCATGCCTTTAGATTTCAGCCAATTCCTCACCGTATCCAACAATACTTTCGCGACCTCATAATCCTCCACACATTCGAAAAAGCCAAAGAATCCCGCTTTCTCATTTTGAAATTCAATATGGTTGTAATTCACTATTCCAGCAATTCTTCCCACAATCTTTCCATTCTCCTTAGCGAGATAAAAGACTACCTCAGCATGCTTAAAAAACGGATTTTTATCCTCATTGAAAAAATCTTTTCTTTCTCCTATGAGAGGCGGAACCCAATTTTTATCATTTTTATGGATTTTCCAGGGGAATTTGATGAATTCCATCAAATCCTTTTTTGTTTCCATTTGCTTTATGTTCACTTCTTGTGTTTTCATTTGTATTCTAAAAGATTAGGGGTAGGAATAGCTTTCGGATAAAACTCCGCTTGGTGAAGGAATTGCCATTGATTAGGGGTGTGGGAAGGATAACCCTCACACTCAACATCTGATGGTTCGGCAAGCTTACCATAAATGTGGCGGGGCAGGATTTGTCCTCAAAGATCAGTTGGAAGGATACCCCGCCACAACTTGTTACCTACTCCGCTGTTAGGCAATTGCAAGGGGCGAACAGCATTTTGGGCTAACCTCCAGTGAAACCAAGCCTATTTCAATGCTTGGTAGTTGGGATCCAGCTCCTTTACCGTCTCAAGGCGCCGTTTTATCAACTCTTCTCTTGACAGCTCTTTTCCAGCATCAGGCGGGGAAGAATAGGCGGGTGGTTGGGGCCCAATTGGTTGGGGCCCAATTTTTTGGATCCCAACACTTAAGTATCCGCCATAGGACCAACACCAGAAGTATCCCCTTCCATCGCCCGTAACATTCCCCACCGATCCCGACTGTATCTCTGGACCATTCATAGCATCAACATAAAAATATCCAGACACGTTCGCAACAGACTGGTCAAAATCGTCAGGGAACAGTTGGGTAGCGGCGAAGGTTATCGAATTGGTAGTGCGAAAAATCCGTCTAGTGAAAGAGAAGAATTTAAGGTTAGCAAAGGGGTCCTGATACAGGTACGAAAGTTCAAAATCGATCCAGTAGAAATCGGCGTCATCTGCGGCTGACCACTCAACAGTGAAATTGGCTCCGGGGGGGATAAAAAATGGTACAGTTGGGTCAGGAGAGTGGATCCCAAAAACCCCCGGCACTTTCGCAGTAGCAGTGGCACCAAGAGTATCAGTATCCTTGATATAATCTATACTGAGTTGTGCTGAAGAGCCGCTGCTTATTTGTATAGAATCCTGGAAAACAAAGGAACCTTCACGGAAGTCCCACATACCGATGACATTCTGATTCACTTTCACCTCGGGAATCACGGGCGCATAATGGACGTCCACCATAGTCCAGCCTGTATTCTCAACGAAACCGTAAACATAGATTTCTTCTGGTCCCGGTGGTCCAGGTGGTCCTTCCTCTCCATCCTCTCCTGGTATTCCCGGCGCTCCAGAGTCTCCATCCACTCCATCCTGTCCTGGTATTCCCTGCTCTCCTTTTTCTCCCTGCGGTCCTGTTGGTCCTGTGTCTCCCTTTTTTCCCTCACACGCCAAAGAAACAAAAAAACCAAGCAACACAAGAATGAATAACAGCCTTTTCATTTTACCCTCCTTTCCTAATTTTGCTGTTCACCCCTTACTTCGCCTAACTTATTTCCTTGTTTATTTTTTCCACTGACCAAACGAGCTGATCCTGCCAAGCCAAAAAATTTGCTACAGAAAATTCAGTTTTTCAAATCACCCCCATCTTTTTACCCACCTTTTCAAATGCCTCCAGTACTCTGTCCAGTTGTTCATCCGTGTGGGTGGCGGTGTAGCTGGTGCGGATAAGCTGAGAACCGGCAGAGACTGCCGGGCTGATTGCCGGATTGCTGAAAATCCCTTCATCTGACAACATTTTCCAAAATTGAAAGGTTTTAATATCATCACCAATGTAGATAGGGATTATAGGGGTTTGAGAATTCCCGATATTAAATCCCAGCGCTTTAAATCCCTTATGCATCTTCTTAGTTATCTGCCATAGTCTTTCTCTTCTTTCCGGCTCTTGCTCAATAATATCCAGAGCGGCCAGGCAAGCTGCCACAGCGGCTGGAGGGGGGCTGGCAGAAAAGATCAGGGCACGAGAGAAATGTTTAATGTAATTTATTACCCTCTCACTTGCGGCAATGAAACCTCCCAATGAGGCAAAGGATTTGGAAAAGGTCCCCATCACAATGTCTACTTGGTCCTCTAAATCAAAGTGCTCGGCTGTACCTCGTCCGTTTGCTCCTAAGACTCCTATAGAATGCGCATCGTCCACCATCACCCGGGCTCGGTATTGTTTGGCTAAATTTACAATTGCTGGAAGATTGGCAATATCCCCTTCCATGCTGAAAACCCCGTCCACCACAATGAGCTTTCCTGCATCATCGTTACATGAACTCAGGACTCTTTTCAAATCGGTCATGTCATTGTGTTTGAATTTGATAACATTGCCAAAGGAGAGCCGGCATGCATCTACGATACTGGCATGATCGGAGCGGTCAGCGATCACGTTATCTCTTCTGTTTACTATGGTGGCGATAGTGCCCAGGTTGGTCAAAAACCCGGTAGAAAAAACCTGAGCCGCCTCCTTTCGCATAAATTTGGCTAACCTTTGTTCCAACTCCTCGTGAATATCCAGTGTGCCGTTAAGAAATCTTGAGCCTGTGCAGCCTGAACCATATTTTTTCACTGCCTCCAAGGCTGCCTCCTTGACCCTGGGGTGTGAGGTCAGGCCCAGGTAATTGTTGGATCCGATCATGATCATTTTCTTACCATCTACCAGCACCTCGGTGTCCTGCCCGGATGAAATCGCCCTGAAATAAGGATATATACCCATACCCTTTACTTCTTCGGCGTCACTGAAATCATAACATTTTTCAAATATATCCATCCATTACCTCTTATGTTGGAAATGATCGATAACCCTCCATTTCAGGGAAATAATGTTAAATGATAAAAGAAGATTTGTCAAGCGAAAAAAGCCCCCAGTTTGTGGAGACCAAATACAATCATATGTTTTTTTGAGAAAAAAAGAAGCCCCAATCTCGATAGATGAGGATTGAGGCTTTTTGAGAATTTCCCTATTTCTGATTTCTACTCATAACCCGGCGGCGGTCCTCCTTTAAATAGATAGTTGGTCAGATAAACGACATCGGCTGAATTTATGATCCCATCACAATTAGCATCACCTGCTTCCATGGGATCAGGTTCCGGTCCATTTTTAAACAGGTAGTTGATCAAATAAACAGCGTCGGCTGAGTTTATGATCCCATCCGCAGTGGCATCTACAAGCATAACGTAAGAGACATGAACAAAACCTGCCTCCAAGATATAGTTGTCGCTTTTTGAAATCCAGATGGCTGATGGCTGTTCTGCGGACTTGACCGGAATCTTCTGAGTATCCCATTCGTATTCTCCTGAGAGCTCACCTAATACGTCCACGACCATCTTATATCCTTGATGAGAACCTTTCAGGACTGATCTCTCGGGAATGTTCACCGGCTCGGGCTTGTCTTTAGATTGGACAGAGACCGCCTTTTGATTGACTTTCTTGGGCTGAAGTTCCTTATTTGACTGAGCGTGCACCATAACCACCACAAAGAACACCACCGCCACAAGGAAACTCATTCCCAAATTGACCTTTTTCATTTTCTATTTCTCCTTTCAATTCACTTTTTCTTCTTGCATAGCAGAGGATTGGTCCTCCCGGAAGTTTAATTACTTCCAAACCATAAAGGCCTGGTTACGAGTTATCAAGAGACTTTGTAGTCGAATTTCTCTGAAAGAATAGCTGTCATTTTTCTATTGGCGATCGGGTACCAGCTTTGCTTCCAGCAGCTCTGGACCAGCCAGTTCAGCTTGACCACGCGCTCTGGGGCCTTCAATTCCAGTTCGCGAAGATTGAGGCTCAAGCATGGTTCGCTTTCGCCGTTTCCGCTGCTATACGGGTGGGCGGCAACTGTCCCACCCTTAAGGGATTAACTCACTTGACTTTGACATCGGTTCGTGGTTCCACCTTGTTTTTTTTCCACACTTCCGGAATAGGAATTCCCAAAACTGCTTGGCGTCGACATTTCCTAATGCGGATGTATCACAACACCCTTTGCTCCCTTGCGAATAGTCACATCTTTGCCCTTGAGAGTGAGTCGTCGATTGATTACGAGGCTGTCTCCAGAAAACGTATTATCGGAGCCAGCCTTGAACATCAGTGTCGCACCTTCGGGAGCCTCGGCGAGTGCCTCGTCGATATCCTTGTAGGGATTATCGGGAGAGCCATCGCCGGCATCACTGTCCCCCACAAACTTTGCCATATCTCTTGGCGCTATTCTGGTGACCTGGATACGGTTTAGGTTGTAAACACCGTTGGGACCATAGACATTATCCAAAGTATACCAATCATCGAAGTACCCGCCCCAGCCCATATTCACTTTAAACTCCCTGTCCGGATCAGTTCCCTTGTTATAACCGTAGATGACCCATGCGTGCCCTACTTTCCCTTTCTCCTTAGCAATTCTGGATCCACGCATGGCTACGGGCCGAAGCCATTGAATCTCTTCAGCGATCTCCTCGATATCAATCGTCTCTGAATGCCGGCCGTCTTCGTGATAACGAAAATAGCTTTTGAGAACATCATCTATCTTATCGCCGGAGGAGAAAGAGCCACACACTCCAAAGTCCGTTTCAAGGGCAACTGCCACTTCATAGCAAAGTTCGGCGAGCGCGTCCTGCTGTGCCTGTGAGCATCCCGATTCGCAGTCATCCGGCATGTTTTGCCAATCATAAGGATCAGTTAAATCAGCACTCAGCTCCTGAGCTCCAACGGGGTCGTCACAGGAATCATCTCCATCCCACGGGTAAGAGCGTTCTTCAGTTCCAGAGAGAGGCCAATTCCAGTATTTCATTATTTGAGCGGTGGCAGTAGCCACGCAACCGAGACGGGCTGGTGAAATAGGTGAAAGGTCATTGGGGCAAGCCGTGCAGTCTACATCACCGATGGGACAAGAATTGTTATACGGACTCCGCTGGGTCCAGTGAGAGGTCACAGGGAGTTCAATCATGTCTGGCTCGACAAGAGGAGCTTTACCTTCCATTCTTCTAGGCATGCGACCAGCACTGAGATCCTGCCAGAATACAGCTCTCTCGGCCAGAGCTTCTTCATATGGCTGCAATTTCGGATCCTTTTCTTCTATTCCCGTCTGCAGGTTTTTTAATCTTGTCTCGATCTCCCAGAGGATATATTGATAGTTGGGATTATCCCGATCGTATGTTCCCTTAGGGCTGTAAAGGTATACAGGGAGAACCAGATCATCGGCTCCACATAGACAGAAACCACCGCCCGAAAGATGAGCGATGTAGGCAACCGTTTTTCCGTTAACTTGATAAGGCTCCATTCTCTCAATGACCGCATTTGGTCGTGCGTCAGCGGTTACGTAGCGCACCCAGGTTTGGACAGCAGAACGAACCTGCTGTTCCCCTAACTCTTTTGCCTGAGAAAACACAGGCGTCAAAATCAACCAAAAGAGCAGAATTGATACCCAAGGCCGGTTCGCTCTTGGAATTTTGTTTGCAATCCCTTTCATGATCATACCTCCTTTCTATTGCAGAGTTACCAGGACAAGAACCAGACCCTCTCCTTCCTCCAAACATTCCATAGCTTTGCCGATGATAGCTCCATGCGAGCGTTTTCTATCAGTAGCTTTCATCGCATGACCTAGAATGGTTGAAGTGGTGAGCAGATCGCCTGGCTTGATAGCGCCGTTTGAGGCAGTAGCGAGAGCGTATACCTGTCCGCTGAGGGCGACATTCTGGCCATGGTCATTCAGGCCCTTCTGGCTCAATGTCAACCCCGGATTGATTCCACCCGCTCCACTCACTACCCCTGCTACACGTCGGTCGTAGGGTACATCACTCATCTTTAACCGGCCAGGGTTTTCATCATCGATCACGACAAGCGCACCCTTAGGTACAACGCCAGGATCGGAGATCTCAAAGGGTTCGGCAAGATCAGAACCACCTGTGATTTCGAGAACCTCGGTTCGAGTCGTTCCGGCAATGTCCAACCTCTGAGCCGGGGTTTGTATTCCAATCCCAATATTTCCTTGTGGATCCACAACCAACCGGCTCGCGGAGGCAGTTCTATCCCACAATTCCATGGTACCCACACCAGCACCGTCTGCATACCATTCATACTGATGACCGCCGGGAGCTGAGCTGCGGAGTATTAGCCTTCCGCTCCCCGCTGTTCCCTCTGACATTATCGACCCTTTCACATGCAGTGTCACATCTGGATGCGGGGTCCCAATGCCGACATTGTCGGTATCAGTCTGGAGTCTCACCACTGTGCCGTCATCTGCCCAACCACAGTCTGCGCTGCCTGCATGGTAAGCATAAGCCACACTCACGATCGGCTTCAAAGGTATCAGCACCGGATCAGATTCTATCTGGACACCTAAATACTTGACGCTTCCATCAAAGACCGAAGCAGGTATAGGATTTATACTTCCCAAAAGAACAGAGAATATCCCATCTTTCACCATCACGTGTGCTTGTGTCTCCGTCCAATCTGCAGGGGTACCTTTAGAAGTGTTCGGGTAAATGGAAAACGTCATCTGGAACGTTCCATCAACGAGACGACGTGGGGGTTTGGTCACTTTCCCCGAATAATTGATCATGAGGGGGACATCCGCAGACGAAATGGAACAAAGAAAGAATATAACTGTCCCCATTACCATAAGAACAAAGCTTTTGCGTGCCATCACGCAACTCCTTTCATTTAGAGGTTAACCTTTCAATGGACAAAACATCCCCCCTCTTTACATACTTGTTGTTGCGATAGGGGTTCAACCCCTGTCAGAGCCGAGGAGATTCCCTCTTTAAAATTTTGCGATCAATTATAGCATCATTTCCACCTCCTCCTGTATGATTATGAGTATTTTATAGGGATTCCAACGACTTTTTAATTAACTCTATTTCTTCGAGGGTTAAAGCAAGTCTCTGCCCGCCCTTCGGGCAATAAGCAAGAAAGCCCAAAAAATATTCAAGTCATAGCGAGGCTCCACAGGCCAATTTTCTTTGGAAGCAAACCTCTATATTAATGTAACAACGCATTCAAAAAAGTCAATAAAAGAATGCAACTACCGTGTGGAGACCAAATACAAATCATATAGTTTTTGAGAAAAAGATTAGGCAACACCCAGGAGGGGATATTTTTTTGGAAGACTCGAATTCTTTCCGCCAGAGGCGGATCTGCCTTTAGCAGAAAACTCTCAAGGAGGTTGTCTGTGTTTTTTGATCCTTCAGTGATAAAGATAATAAAAAGCCAGTTGAAAATCCGGTTAAACTCTTACAAGTCCTTGAAGGAAATCCAAGTCACATTCAGCCAATGAATCTTTAATCATAACTACAAAAGACTTCATGGAGCGATCAATAAAATGACACCAATGCAAAAATTAAAGTTGAAACTCAATTCACCATAAGCTATATTAAAAAGTCCCTCTTGGGTGCCCGATATGTTTCCGGTGATTACAAATGACTGATCCTTTCCTAACAGATCACTTCCACTGTTAGGTCCATGCTATCATCCGTTTTGATGCCGTGGGATGACGGAGACCCGTCTGGGATAACATCACACTGGGAGCAGAAGGAAGGGTTGTTTCTTTTTAAAATTGATCAACTTGTCTTCTCTTCCATTATGCGTTCAATTGAACGCTCATATGTATCCACCAATTCTGCCACTTGCAGATCTATTAAAGGATTTGCACCCGATGGATGGGAGATTCTCAGTTTTTCTCCTCCTACTCTGCCAATTTCAGAAAAGGGGATTTTGTGGTGTGAAGCAATCTTCTTAACAGCAGGCAAATCTTTTTCCGAGGTGGTGATGATGATCCGAGATTGTGACTCGCCAAAGAACAAAACGTCCGGTCTCATCTTTTCCTCCCCGCCTTTGGTCTTCGACCCTGAGGGCTCAGACCGAAGGGCGGGATTTCCAACAAGCCTTATATCCGCCCCGAATAGATTAGGGGAGGAGACACAGCACTCTGCCAGAGCTACTGCCAAACCGCCCTCGGAACAATCATGGGCAGATTTGATTAGACCCTTCTGGATCATCTCTAAACATGCGTCCTGAATCTTCTTTTCCTCTTCCAAATTTAGCCTGGGGGCATCTCCTTTGACCAGATTATGGATCACTTTCAGATATTCGCTTGCTCCCAATTCCTCTTTGGTGGCGCCTAAAAGGAGGATGACATCGCCTTCCTCTTTAAACCACTGGGTAGTGGTATGCTTCACATCCTGGATCAAACCCACCATTCCCACCACCGGACTGGGATAGACTATCCTTTGAGGATCTTCGTTATAGAAGCTTACGTTTCCGCCGGTGACCGGGGTATCGAAAGTGCGGCAGGCTTCGCCCATTCCAGCCACGCACTCCGCAAAGGTCCAGTAGACTTCCGGGTCATAGGGATTCCCGAAGTTCAGGCAATTGGTGATGGCTAAGGGTTTGGCTCCGGAGCAGACCAAATTCCGCGCGGCCTCAGCCACCGCAATTCTTCCACCCATGCGGGGATTCAAATAACAATAGCGACCATTGCAGTCGGTGGTGGCGGCTATGGCTTTGTTGCTCTTCCTGAATCGAATCACACATGCGTCCGACCCGGGTCCCACCACGGTCCCGGTTCTGACCGAAGTATCGTATTGTTCATACACCCACCTCTTGCTGGCAATGTTGGGAGAAGCCAGAAGCTTCAGAAGAGCAAGATTGAGATCTTCTGGAATTTCGATTTCAGAAAGATTCAGCTTACTTGTTTCTTCCAGATGTTTTGGTTTTGTTCTTTCCCTTACATATACGGGTGCCCCGCCTCCCAGTACCAGGCAATCTGCCGGAATCTCCGCTACCACCTTTCCCTTATTTTTCACTCGGAGCATCTTGTCATCGGTCACCTTTCCGATGATCTTGGAGTTCAACCCCCATTTGGTGAAAATCTCCTGAACTTTTTTCTCATATCCTTTTTTAGCTATCACCAGCATTCTCTCTTGTGATTCGGAGAGCATTATCTCATAGGGGGTCATGTTCTCTTCTCTCTGGGGAACCAGTGATACATCTATCTCCATTCCGCTTTTTCCCCTGGCGGCCGTTTCCGAGGTGGAACAGGAGATGCCGGCTCCTCCCATATCCTGAATTCCTACTATCAGATCCTCCTTGATGATTTCCAAACTTGCTTCCAAAAGTAGCTTTTCCATAAAGGGGTCGCCGATCTGG
>Ga0209636_10007383_pt1 | contig 11214 bp, 11 predicted proteins | sample DeeMarSWOR152_54_FD_187464 | JGI IMG/M metagenome (GOLD analysis project Ga0209636, IMG submission 187464) | Marine sediment microbial communities from White Oak River estuary, North Carolina - WOR-1-52-54 (SPAdes) (version 2) | ecosystem: Environmental > Aquatic > Marine > Intertidal zone >... | reverse complement strand
TGACAAGGCCTTTTCAATTACTTCGCTGAAATCTCTGTTCTTTATGTGCTTTACACCTGCAACGCCGGCTATCCCGCAGGTAAACATCCTATCCTTATAGGAGTCTTTTGGAATCATAACACAGTTGGTCGTTGCTAAAATCGCACCGCTGAACTCGTCAAACTCTTTTTTTTGATTCTGCCATGCGGTGCCATAATTACCAGCAAGGTGCTTAAAGTTCCTGAGTTCTGGATAGCCGTGAGCAGGCAGCATCTCGCCATGAGTATAAACATTAATACCCTTGCCTTCGGTCTGGTTTAGCAATTCATAAAGGTCCAGCAAATCATGACCTGTAACGACAATTCCTGGTCCGGCTTTGGTGCCTCTTGTCACCGTTGCCGGCTTAGGATTGCCAAATCGTGATGTATGTGCATTGTTGAGCATCTCCATAGCGCGAAGATTCATCTCGCCAGCTTTCAACACCAGCTCCAGGTAGCGGTCAAGGTCGAAATCCACATTCGTAAGCGTTGAGAACATCGCCTCGTGCATAAATGCGTCGACCTGCTCATCTTTTCGTCCAAGCTCTCGTGCATGATACGCATATGCAGCTATCCCTTTTAACCCAAACATAAGGGTATCCTGAAGACTTTGAATGTCCTCGTCCTTGCCACAAACACCTACCTTTGTACAACCTGTACCGCCTGCCGCCTGCTCACACTGATAACAGAACATAATTTTTTCCTTTCACTTTTTAATTCATCGGGTGATTAACTTCTGGCATTATTTAGTTTGCACCTTAATCACTTTAGCTCTGGCTTCTTCCTTCTTGGGCATCATTATTGTCAGAACACCATTCTCACCGCTTGCGGTAGCTTTCGTGCCATCGACATATTCAGGAAGGTCTATTACCCTGTGAAAATCGCCACGTTTTGTCTCATTATACCAGCATTGTTCATCCTTTGCGGCCTCTTCGCAGGGAATCCTTTTGCCACGGACCAGAAGCCTGTTATCCTCAATGGAGATTTCGACTTCTTTGGGATCTACACCAGGGATGTCTATTCGCACCAATACAGATTTATCTGTAATGTGAATATCCGCTGGTGGATGCCAGAATCCTTCTCCCGACACAGTGAATAGCGGTCTTCCAAAAAACCTTCTCATCATTCTTTCCATTTCGTCCTCAACAAAATCAGAGGGACGCCGTGAGAGTATGTCAGCCATTTTAAATCTCCTTTCTTTTTTCTTATTGTACTTGCTTTGCCTTACACCTATTTTTCAGTCTTATTTTTTGATGTCGCTTATCATTCGTTCATTTTCACAAACCAATGCTTTTACTAAATGGAACCGATGTCAAATGTACCCACGCACTGAAAGCTTCCAGTACCCTAAGCAATCAGGTCCCAATTCTCCTATTTCCATACTATCTAAGGAACTTCGAGACAAAAGGAGAGGTTTCACCTCTCCGCATGAAATGCCCAGAAGGACCTTCACCCAAGAACTCTGAGAACCATGACTCGTGCTCAATTTCCTCATGCAGAATCGCCAGCGACAAATCGTAGGTCCGATGGTCCTTGCCGGCTGTCAGGTTGCAGATGGTGGTATAGCCTCGTACTGCGCATCTCTCGGCCTTAACCAGCACTGTCAACATTGCCTTGATGTTGGTTGGGTCTTTCGGCAAAGAGGCAGGTGGACAAGCAGACATATCGTGGAACACTTTCATGTCCTCTGGTAGCTTACCGCCGAGCTCATAGATGCGAGGCACCAAGGCCTCAAAGTGGTTGCGGTCCTCAATCCGGGCTGCTTCCGCGATTTCCTTGATACCTTCGCCTTCCAGTCCGATCAGGTTCGCCCGCAGAATCGTGTAATAATAATAAGTTGTCAGTTCCGCGGCCGCGTTCTTGATCAACAACTCCAGCAACTGGTCAATGTCAACTCCAGCATTTTCAACCATTTCTCTCGCTACTCTTGCCATAAATGATTTCCTTTCTTTGCTTTTTGAATAATTCAGACCGTATTCTTTCTACTTCTACATAACACTACTCATTTAGTTACCAGCCCGTATAATAATCGACAGTCCGGCCTGTGATGAAACCCTTACTATCGTGATTTCTCCTCTTGCGTTAGTGAACCTTCATTGTTCTTTTCACGTTGAATGGCTTTGTAAACTTCTTTAAGATAAACAGGTATGTCCCTTGAAGCTGTTATTCCCAGCCAAACCTTGTTACCACAGATATCAACAACTGTTACCTCCACGTTTTCACCGACCATAATTGACTGATCCTTGCATCTGTTTAGAACCAACATTTTCGGATTCTCCCAATTCAAAGCCCCTTTAGTATCCGCGAAACTACAGCTAAGGTACGCGCTTTGTCGGCCAATCTATATCGATCGTAGCTTCCTATCGCTGCTTTTATTTTCAGGCAGGCTCGTAATCCCCATGCGCTGTGGGACCGTTAAATCCGCCTGAAGCAGGAGGGGTTAAGATTCTTGATATTGGCCCCACACTTTCCAGGTCTTACGAGTTGACTGCCACAAATTGTCATTTTCACTACTCCCAATCCAAAACCCAATGACCCTAATCAGGACTGCGGGTACTTCGGATTCCTACGTTCTGACTTATTGCACAATGTGGTTTTAGTTACTGTGTTCGCGTTGGGACTATCACCACTAATCGAAGCTGCGCCAGACATCGTTTTCACAGCCTTGCTGTCACTGACATAGATTTTGCCGCTTAGCACGTGACGGATTGCATCGATAATTCTTTCAGCCTCTCCGGCTTGAAGCGAATGTTGGGCGTAGGGTAACTCATCATGCATAGAAAGTATCAGAACAATCAGATCTGGATAGCATAATTTCATTCTTTCAGTGAGTTCAAGGACGCTCGTCCCCTCCAGGCAAATGTTAACAATGGCCAAGTCAATCTGCTGTTTCTCGAGAGCGTTCAAAGCCTCATCGGTGTTGCTGGCCTTCGCACAAACCACAAGGTCGGGTTCCTCGTTGACAAGCTTTATCAATCCCTGACGTACGATAGCATGGTCATCAACGATTAGAATTCTGGTTTTGTACTCCCTGTTCGTGGATTGTTCTTTGTTATCATTCATAACCTCATTCCTTTCAGAATTCCAGAACCGGGATTGCCAGGACAGGCGTGCTTAGACATCGTAATTTTATCTCTTGAACAACTTCACCGCAGGTTGAGTCTACTAAAGAAGTATTAACAATGGTCGGATTAAGCTGTATGCTCGCTATGTTCCCTTAAGTTTGCTCACTATTCTTCGCCTCAGCCCAGACTACAACGTCAGATCACTGGTTGATGTACTGTGTCAATTCTTGACGCCTTAGGACAGACGTCAACCGCTAGCACCTCTATTTTGCTGACTTTGTTTCCGTCCTCACTTCCTTAAATATTTTATACCCTGTATTTCTTCAAGAATGCAAAACATGATACTACTTCTTAAACCGCTCCACTGCTTTGCGAACTGAGCCAGTTATACCAACAAATATTGGTATGCCAGCGTCACCCACTACCTCAAACACCTTGCGCGCTTCAGTACTACAGCTTTTTACCAAAACGCTATCCACGCCTTTTTTCAATAGTAACTGAGCTAATAGTTTTCCAGATGCAGACCTTTTTAGGTTAACTATAGGATTTTGAAGAGCCTCGTACTGCATCGTGGCAGGATCAATAATTAATAAATATCCAGAATGATTAACCCCTGTTCCTACACAATGGTCTATGGTCGGTCCCGTTGATATTACAGCGATTTTCATAAGCTATCCCGCTTAACGAGAAAAGAGTCATTATGTATTGCTGTTTTCCCGGTTTTTTTTGCGATGAATAGCTTCATACACTTCTTTGCGATGAACAGGTATGCCCCTTGAAGCTGTTATTCCCAGCCGAACCTTGTTACCACAGATATCAATAATTGTTACCTCCACATTTTCACCGACCATAATTGATTCATCTTTACGTCTATTTAGAACCAACATTTCCGGATTCTCCCAATTCAAAGCCCATTTAGTACCCGCGAAACTACAGCTAAGATACTCGCTTTGTTGGCTAATCTATATCGATCGCAGCTTTCTATGGCTGCGTTTATTTTTCAGCCAGGTTCGTCAGTCTCGCGCGCTATACAACTGCCAAACCTGGCCTGACTAATGGGGACTCCCAATGTCCGTCTTTGCGTTTGGGGGCCCCCTCCATATCACATCGCAGCTTTCCCACTGCCATGTGTATATTTTCAGCCAGGCTCGTCAGCCCCACACGCTGTAGGACCGTCAAACCCGGCTTGAAGGAGGAGGGGTTAAGACTCTTGTTATTTGCCTCACACTTTCCAGGTCTTACGAGCTGGCTGCCACAAATTGTCATTTTCACTACTCCCAATCCAAAACCCAATGCCCCTAATCAGAACTGCGCGGACTTCGAGTTCCCATGTTCTGACTTATTGCACAATGGGGGTTCAGTTACTCTGTTCGCGTTGGGACTATTACCACTAATCGAAGTTTCATAAGACTTTGTTTTCACAGCCTTGCTATCGCTTATATAGATTTTTCCGCTAAGCACCTGTCGGATTGCTTTAATAATCTTTTCAGCCGCCTCGTACTTGGCAATATATCCTGTAGCCCCAGCTCGAAGAGCACGTTGGGCGTACAGCAGCCCATCGTGCATAGAAAGTATTAGGACAATCATATCTGGACGGCGCAATTTCATTCTCTCAGTAAGCTCAAGCCCGCTTGTACCTTCCAGTGAAATATCCACAATGGCCAAGTCAAACTGCTGCTTCTCCATAGCTTCCAAGGCTTGAACAGCATTCTCGGCCTCGGCACAAACCATAAGGTCACATTCCGACTCGACAAGCTTTATCAATCCCTGACGCACGATAGCATGGTCATCAACAACCAAAATTCTCGCTTTGTTTTTGCCGGTTTCTTGTTGTGCTTTTTTACTCATTTTCTTCGACTATATTTGTGGCAAGATCCTCAATAACTTTATCAAGAGCCACACTCAACTGCTTATTGATGCCAAATTTGCCCTCGGCAAGCTGGTGACGAACAGCAAAGACTTTTTTCTTGCGAACTTTCGATATCGAATCAAGCTTCTCTGACACCGGAGCAGTTGTTCCCGGCCGAACATCATCGCCGCAGACCTCGGCCATCGTAATCTGCACTCGATCTCCAACCAAAATCGACTTGTCCTTTTGCCTATTGGCCCGTAAAACAACATTTTAATTCCTTTCAATTCTGGTCAGCTTGTCGTACCTGCGAAGACCGCTACAAGCCAAAATACCTGGTTGTCCGATCGATCTGTATCAATCGCAGCTTTCCAGCGCTGCGTTTATTTTCTGCCAGGTCTGTCAGCTACACGCGCTGTGTGACTGTCAAACCCGGCTTGGAGGAGGTTGGTGAATGTCTGTTGTACGTTCATCATTTTCTAAGTTTTTCATTTTCGCCCCGTAAACTCTCATTTTCGGTACTCCTAACCGATAGCACCATAGTAATGAAGAAGCAGTTTCTGTAAATCAGAGGAGAACCTGTTTTTACTATCAGGTGAACTACTATTGCTCGTATCGGGGAATGCCCTGTAGCATGAGTCAGAAAGGAATGAGAAATCTGAAAAAAGCTCCGGAGATTTTAATCAAGAGTTAATAAAACCGAACCGAAAATAGACGGTTCAAGATATGATTGCAGCTCGTGGTTAAAATTACCCGTCACTGTAGCTGCTTACCCATTGAATAGCATACTGAAGCAACTCACCAGCATCTGCCAGATTTAACTTTTCCTTGATATGTGCCCGGTAAGTCTCGATTGTCTTTATACTCAAATGCAGTCGCTCGGATATCTGGCGAGTTCCGTAGCCCTTGCCGATCAACTGAAACACTTCCAACTCACGGTCGCTCAGACACTCTACTGGAGAGGTACTTATCTCGGCTTTGCCACCAACTAATTTACGCACCATTTTTGCAGCCATTTTATCACTGACGTATATCCCGCCATTCAGGATTTTCCGAATTGCGGTAATCACATTCTCTGTAGCTTCGGCCTTCATAACATAGCCCTTGGCGCCCGCTCGAAGAGCGCGCTCGGCATACAAAGACTCGTCATGCATAGAAAGGGCCAGAACAGGTAAGTTGGGATACTGCGCATTAATATCCTTTATCAGTTCCATACCGCTTGTCTCTTTAAGGGAAATATCAACAACAGCCATATCAGGGCTTAACTCCTTAATGGCTTTCATTGCTTGATGGGCATCCTCAGCCTGGCTACAAACCGTAAGGTCATTTTCGTGATTGACAAGCTCTGCAAGTCCCTGTCTGACAATAGGATGGTCATCAACAATAAGAATCTTCGATTTGTCCCCACTGGTTTTATCCTGCTCCTTTTTCCGAGTCATAATTTTCCCCATTTTCGTCAATGTCTTTTGTTCGGGAACACACAGGTCACGACTGTTCCGCCTTCATCGCCCCTTCGAATATCAAGGGAACCATCGACCATCTCGGCGCGACGGTCCATAATCTGTAATCCCATTCCTTTGTTCTTGGGCAACACTTGTGGGAGATCCACACCATCGTTTTTCACCGTCAAGACTGATTTATCCCGCACAGAAGCCAATCCTATCTGGATATTTTTTGCCTTGCCATGTTTGATTGCATTAGTGACGGCCTCTTGAGCGATACGATAAATGTGTACCGCCACTTCAGCATCGTCTATCGGAATGAGCTTATCATATTTGAAAGTACAGTGGATACCAAACAAGTTTTGCGTGGTCGCTGCAAATTCCTGCAGTGCCGACATCAAGCTGCCTGCATCCAAATCTACAGGCTCAAGTCCCTTGGCAAGACTCCGAGTCTGGTCCATTGCCTCGTGGACGAGTTTCGCAATCGCTGCGACATTGGCTGCTTCATCCGGCAATTTAGCGTCGAGCCTATGTTCTAACACTTTCGCCATAAATGTAATGCCCGTAAATAGTTGGCCGATGCTGTCGTGCAGCTCCCGTCCAATCCGTCGTCGCTCCCGCTCGCTGATATCCAAGAGTGCTCTTTCCAGCCGCTTGCGCTCCTCGATTTCCTGAAGCAATTGCTTATTGGCGTCTGTCAATTCTTCTGTACGGGCCTGGATCAACTCTTCCAGGTGCTGCCGGTATTTCTCCAAATCTTCTTCTGCCTGCTTACGCTCGGTGATATCCCGGCCGTAAACATTGATGTACTCAGCTTCGACTACTGGAATAAGCAAAAACGAAAATATTCTGCCTGCATGTTTTATCTCGACTCTTTTTCCTGAGTTAGAGGCAAAAGCTTCTGAAACCATTTGACGCCACTTCTTTGGTACAACTTGACCTACCTCGCAATCCCATTCAATCAGAAGTGACCCACTGACAGCGTTGGCATAAAGCAATGCTCCATTCTTTCCAATCCGCAAGACAGGGTTTGGATCTTCGGAAGGGAATTTTGCAAGGTTTTTTATGTCTTCCTCAGCCTGGATTCTTGTCAAGGCAATCCCAATGCTGGCACCGATTTCCTCGAAGAATTGGATTATCTCAGTCGTAAAGCGTCCCGGCTGAGTGTCATTAAGCTGCAACAGTCCTATGATTTTATGATCCGAGCGCAATGGAATCAGGGCTACAGATTCGTAGCCGGCCTTGTTAAAGCGGTCTCTTGTGGGAGCTTGAAAAGCTTCCGGCGGTGCCGAGGCCAGTAACTTCGTAGTGCTATTCGTCCAGAAACTACCTCTTTCGGTAAAAAACGGCAGAGTTGGGTCAGTGCGGCCGCTTATAACACTGCCGCACATACACTCCAACAGAGGAGTATCTTGCGATTCATAAATTAGTTCATCGTTCTGATTACGAGCACAAAGATAATTCTCAGCCTTCACAAAATCGTCTGGGAAACCCTTCGTTTCGAAGTAAGGGAAATCATCCCCTTTGCATAAGCGAATCCCAACTGCTTCAAAACCAGCGGATTCTTTTACAAGAGCAAGAACCTCCTGAATTATACCCATTTCTATGTTTTCTCGATTCAGACACTCTAAGATTCGACCCGCCAATCGCCGGCGTGACTCTGCGTCCTTGCGCTCCGTGATGTCCTGGACGACGCCAAGCATGCGGACTGCCTTGCCATTCTTATCCCGGATGACATTACCTATCTCAGATACCCATCGGACCGTTTGATCCGGCCAGACGATACGATGCTCGATAGCGTAGTCCTTACCTTCCTCTACACAGGCATTGACCGCATCAATAACACGTTGGCAGTCCTCAGGGTGAACACATTCAAGAAACGCCTCGTAGGTTGCGCTAAATTCTCCTCGACCGAATCCAAATATGGGCTCTATTTGCTCAGACCATACCAGCGCACTAGTGTTAATGTCCCAATCCCAACTGCCGATGTTGGCCGCCCGCTGGGCCAGTGCATATCGCTCTTCACTACGCCGCAGCGCCTCCTCTGTCTTCTTTCGTTCTCTCTCCTCTCTATCCCTCTGCAATCTTGCATTTAGGATAGGTGCTATTCTCCCAGCGATAGCCTCCAGGAACTCTTGGTCTTTATGGCTATACTCGGTAGATTTATTCGCAACTTCCAGGAGTCCGATTACCTGTCCACTATACATAACGGGCACAACCAGAACCCTTGTTATAGGAACGTGCCCTTCAGGTACATGCAAACCTCCGTTTGCAAATAGGCTCCTTTTTTCCACGAGGGCTCGCCCCCAAATACCACCCCATTTCTCACGAGGGTATACTATCGTCTTGTCAGGAACCCGACACTTTTCCCAGACGTCTCGCGTCATAGAGGGGATGATCAGGACGCCGTGTTCATCTATGTAGCCAAAGATCCCGTACTCGCTTTCCATAGCCTCCAAGATAACCTGCAACACTTCTCCAAACATTTCTTCATCCGGAACGGTGAGAAATATCTCAGCGATCTTGTTCCGGATAGTTAATTCTCGCTTGGCCCACTTCAGTGCTTCCTCCCGCTGATTGCGCTCGGTGATATCTATACATATTGTCTGAAACAAGTCCCTGCCGCCAAGATGAATCCGGGAAATGGTTAAGAGGACGTCCAATGGAGTTCCGTCCTTGCGTCTCAGGCGTACAGGAAAATTAGCCACACCGTCGTACCGGTTGACGGCTTCAATTAACGCTTCCCTGTCTTTTGGATCGTCGTATAAATCAGCAACGTTAATCTTTTTAAGCTCTTCAATTGAATACCCTGTTAGGGTCTCTATGGCTTTATTACCAGCCACTATATTTCCTTCAGGAGAAGTCAAGCCGATACCAACGGGAGATTGTTCAAACAGATGCTTATACCTCTGCCTGCTTTCACGCAGGGCTTTCTCCGCCCGCTTGCGCTCTGTAAGGTCATGGAATATTCCCTGCAGTACTTGCTTTTCGCCGACCGGCGTTAGAGAAGCTGTAATACCGACTGGTTTTATTGTTCCTGATCCGGTTATGACCTCACCATCATCATAAAAAACCTTCATTTGCTTTACATGATTCTGAAATAAATCTCGGTAATATCCTGCCTTTTGCGGCGGATGGAGTGTTGTCTGATGTTGACCAATAATGTCTGCTTTTTTCTTCTCCAAAAGCATTTCTGCAGCTCTATTGCAGTTGGTAATTAGGCCCGTTTCAGGATCCGCCCAAAAAATCGCATCCATTGCGTTTTCGAATGCCAACCTGAATTTTTCCTCACTCTGCCGAAGCGCCTCCGCCGTTTTCTTATGCTCAGCACTTTCAATAATTTCCCACTTGCCTTCTCGCTTAATCAGAGCAAACTGATGGTTGCTCACCACATCTATGATTTCTGATGCTCCACATTTCTTAAGGGAGTAGGTGCAAATGGCCAACATTCGACATTTGCCTATGACGTTATTTACGACAGCTTCATACTCAGTGAACTCTCTCCAATCCCTTTTCTCAAGCCAAAAAGTATTTCCGGTGAGGCGAAGTCCATCAAACCCTTTCTCGAGAGCATACCTCTCTTTCTCGACCCAGCCCTGTAAGACCTCATCAGAGTCAAAATGTCCTATCTTGGTGTACCACTGACTATAGTCAAGAATCTCTATCTGACCTTTCTTAATGTAATCATCTAAGTTTCTTACTTTCTTCTTTAATGCTCTATGTGCATCCTCAGCATTTAAGGGCTCTGAAGTAATCCACATGCAAAATTCATTATCTTCTAATCCCGCTTTGAAATAAGGTACCAGCATGTCGATCAAATCCTCTTTAGTCTGGTAGAACTGACAGAAGTGCGTGCCCCAGGGAACTTCACCTACAACATCGATTGCCGTTTGTCTTACTTTTACTTCCATCTCAGCTTCCTCCAATTCTTAGTCCTTCGAGCTGGTGTGTAAGCGTATTAATTAAGCTCGGATGTAATTTTCGGGAGGAATGCCTATCACTCTGGCAGTTCCAAAATGCGAAAATCATCAAACCGGATCCAGTGTTCGGCATCAGCAGGACCATTGTAGCATTGTATGCTGACCTGGTCGTCACCTGGTGCCGGCAGCATACCTGTAGCTGCCGTCTGAAACTCACCCTTAGCATCCGGACGAAACTGGGCAATAAAATTATCGCCCTTTACAATCAGCCGAAGCTGGACCGTCTCGCTTGGCATAGGTTTTCGACCCGGGATGATAAATAGTTCTCCATCAATCAACTCCTTAACAAGTTTAAACACCGGCTTGCCGCCATGATACCAAGTTATTCCGGCTTGCTCATACTGTTGGGTAGGCCGTGTTGTATTGGTCACAGTTACATCGATGGCAAATTTGCCTCGGCTGCGATCCGGGGCTTGACGAACCAAAGCGTTCTTGACAGTATGTGCCACCTCCGGTTCAACACGAATCTCCAAAGCGTCCTGCCGGATGCGCCAGGCTTGAGGATTCTCCCGTAGCCAGGTCCAGCCATCAGCTAAGTTACCCTCAAAGCAGTCCTCAAAAATGACAGCCTGCTTATCGACCTGACTTTTTAGGATCGGTGTCAGCACGATATCTCGATAACTGATGGCTGTGTGGTCACCTTGTAGATAGATGGGGCCGGGCCTGAATTGATCCGACCAGAGCGCGCCGCCAGTGCAACCCAGCAGCGGCTCATTGTCAATAATTATCTTATCGTTTAGTTCCACTGTTACGTGGCGATCCAGAAGCGTGATATTCATAGACTGCCACTGCCCGGCTGGCTTCTCAGCATTCACACTGGGCTTAATCCGGCTGTAAATCGCTCCCATGTTATGTGAATCA
>Ga0209636_10007381_pt1 | contig 11216 bp, 7 predicted proteins | sample DeeMarSWOR152_54_FD_187464 | JGI IMG/M metagenome (GOLD analysis project Ga0209636, IMG submission 187464) | Marine sediment microbial communities from White Oak River estuary, North Carolina - WOR-1-52-54 (SPAdes) (version 2) | ecosystem: Environmental > Aquatic > Marine > Intertidal zone >... | reverse complement strand
ACCAATCTTTCCTATTCAGATTTAGTGAAGCAGCCGAAGGTTCTTAAAAACATCGTCTGGCAAAATATCAATGAATGTCAGCAGCAAAGCCAACAGTTATCCGGCTTCGAAAAGGTGTCCTCGCATCGTCTGGAAATAAGAACAGACGAATTCCAGAAGACATCAACCGGTAAAATAAAGCGCGAACTTTACGTTAAAATGCCTCAAAAATAGCCTTGGAGATGCAAAGGTGATGAAGCTCAGGTCTAAAATTTCTCTTTTGGTGTACGGAGTTGTCACCTGCTTGTTTTCTTATTCAGCGGTGTGGCACGGCCATCCTGGCCGTGTTGCCACGGGCTCCAGGCCCGTGTCACAAACAGGGAAGGCAGAGTCGGCGATAGATGGTGTCAGGTTTGTCGTCGAAGCTGAGGAAGTCGTCACCAGATACACGCCTGCCGATAATGGTGCAGGGCCTTTGTGGTGCTATGGTTCGACGGTTATTGCCCGTAAGGAAAATAACGTATACCTGTCAATAATCGAAACAGGAAAAGATGTTCCCCTTCTTTGCAATACCAGATGGCAATTGTGGCATCGGTCGGCAAATGGCTGGAAAATCGCTCAAAGTGAGAAAGAGTACCGGCAGCGTGAGCCCTGCCCTATCGCAACTTTTAAGGAAGGGGCGGTCTTTCTGTCGGTGAATCCTTCCATCGAGCCGCCCGGCGTTAAATATGGTCGTTGTCGGCCATTAGTGCTTGAGTTCAATCCTGATGCTCTTGCCAATGCTGCGAAAATACACCATCCGGTCTGGGCCGATGGAGCTTATTTTACCGACCATTCATACAGGGGTTTTGCCGCCGACGGTGCAAACGGCGAGTTGCTTCTGCTGAATATCAACGCCAAAACAGGTGAGCAATTTGTCTCATACGGTGACAGCAGCGGCAAATGGCATCAAAAAGGGAAAATCGAGTTTCCCATCCGGGCCTGCTATCCGCAGGTTGCGCTGCGGGACCGGTCTGCGGCTGTTATGGCTATCGGTGATATCGTTGAGCCGGTCGAGGAATGGCGAAAACTAAAATTCGAAAAGCTCAAGCGTCAGTGGGACTATGTTTTCCGGCATCTGTTTTACACTTTCACTCCTGATATCCTGACTACTGACTTCGTGGCACCGGTTGAGATTGACACTGTGGAAAAGACCGCAGGCCACATTCAGAATCTTGACCTTTATATCGACGGGGCGGGCGCTGCTCACCTTCTTTATCTTAAACGGCCGCACCAGTACTCATTTATTCGGGACAAATACTTCCCCGGCCAGGCTATGACGGTGCATCTGGAATATGTGATCATCAAAGGCGGCAAGGTACTTTCCAGAAAAACTCTGGCAGAAACTCCGCAAGGATCCAGAGGACTGGAACCGTCTTATGGCCGGTTCCACATCAGCAGTGACAGCGCTCTCTGGGTTATTGCAGCCGGCACATATACCGATGGAGCCGAAAGGACTTTTGGAAACTATATCGGCCGAATCCTTCCGGGTCAATCCGAGCCGATATTTGTCCGCATCGACCTCAAACATCCTTTCCGAACGTTCTTTACAAGTACTGTCCGAGGCGGCTCAGAACCTTCTGATGTTATTGACCTTTTTGGCATCGCTGATGATAATCCGAACCTGCGGTATGCCAGAATCCGCCTTGAAACCGGCAGGAACCAAACGGATTAGACATTATCCAATTGGTGAGTGGTTACCATTTACCAGTTACCAGTTTCACTTGGCTGGCAGGGTCAGGTGTATTTTGAATATCCCGCCGTTTTCTACTTCCACAGTAGTACAGCCGCCTAATGCTTTGATGATCCTCTCAACCAAAGCCAAACCCAAACCACAGTGAACACCTGCATCCTTACGCGATGAATCGCCCCGCCAGAAGCAGGCAAATGCCTGTGCGGCTTGCTTGCTATTAAGCCGGCAGCCGGTGTTAGAAACAGTGATTTCTACGGAGCCATCGGCTTGACGGCCTGTTGCCCGGATTTGCCCTTGCTCATCGGCGTATTCTACAGCGTTCTCAAGTACGTTTGATAGAATGATGGCCAGGTTCTGGCGATCAGTTTCACACGTGATTTCGGGATCGATGCTATTGTCGAAGGTGATTTGGTGGTCGATTGCCTCTTTTGAGAGCGGTCGCCAACAGGTGTTCACCAGTTCGGCGAGTCGAACCTGTTCGCCTTGAAAGCTGATTTGTTTGGCATCCAGCCTCGCGAGAAGCAGGAGGTTGTCTACCATTTTTTGCATGTTTTCGACGATTTCCAGGCACTCGGAAAGCGCGCTCTGATATTCAGTAATCTCACGGGTGCGAGTAAGGTTTACTTCGATTGTAGCGCGTATCCCTGCTAAAGGGTTTCGCAGCTCATGGGCGACGTCGGCGGTAAAGCGTCTCTCTCGCTTGAAAGCTCCTTCGAGTCGGGATAAAAGGTCATTGAGGCGGTTTTTAATCGGCAGGATCTCGTCCGGTATTGAAGCGGTCCCAATACGGGTCGCGAGGTCATCTTCCCTGACGGCCGCAATCTCAGAAGCAATGGAGTGCAGCGGGCTAAGCCCCTGTCGGACCACAAAGGCAGCAATCAGAACCGATAGGGCAATTGTGACGGCTGAGGCCGTGAACAGAAGCCACCGGAGCAGGCTCAGTTGGCTGTACAAACCGCCGGCGCCGCGAGCCACAGTCAAGGTCAGTATTTTGTCGTTGGCCGACTGTTGGCTGTTTTTTTCGTTGCCGATTTCACTCCTGGGCAGGAACTTCAGACCGACCGCTCGCTGTGGTGGATCATTTCTTGCGTTCAACACTTTGAACACGGCAGTGTTAAGAGAGGCCTCAAGACGGGGAAGGTCGTTTGTTCCCAAGAAAGGAGAGCGTGCCATGACTGTCCCGTCCTGTTCCCAGATCTGGTAGTATGTCTGGTGTTTCGGATCGTTAAACTCGGGAATTTGTTGTACATCTTCCAGGTCGATGTTATTGGCGTCTATTTCGATTGAGGAGGCCAATATCTGGGCTGTAGAAAGAAGTGCCGCATCAAACTGATTGACTAATGCCCGTTGAATCAGGATGTAGACTGTCAAACTGAAGGCCGTCAACAGCAGTACCATACCGCCGACTATGCCGATGACTAAGCGAGTTCGCAGCGAAGATGTCATGTCTGGCCTCCTAAGAGATAGCCGCGGCCTCTTATTGTATGGATGAGCAGCGGCCTGCCCGGTTGTTCTATCTTCTTTCTCAGGTAGCCGATGTAAACATCGACTACATTGCTCGATGCGGCGGATTTAAACTCATAGACGTGCTCCCATATATCTGTGCGGGATACCGGTTCGCCTGTCCGCATAGCAAGGTATTCCAAAAGCGCATATTCCCGCGGCGTAAGATCAAGCTCATTCCGACCGCGCCACACTCTCTGTGCCGTCAGGTCAATCCGCAGGTCTTTAACCTTGATTTGAGGATTTTTCTTCCGGTAACTTCGACGTACCAGGGCCCGAATGCGGGCCAAAAGCTCTCTGAATTCGAATGGCTTGACCATGTAATCATCGGCACCATAGTCTAAACCGGTTACACGGTCTTGCAGCGTATCTTTAGCGGTCAAAATCAGTACATGGTTCTGTCGGCCTTTAGATCTGAGTTCTTTGAGGATTTTCAAGCCGTCGATGCCGGGCAGCATAAGGTCGAGGATAATCACGTCATAATCATTGCTCAAGGCATACCAGAGACCTTCCTGGCCGTCACCAGTTGTATCAACCGCAAAGCCGGCCTCGCCCAGTCCCTTTGTAAGGGATTGCTGTAAAGGTCGATAGTCTTCTATAACCAGCACACGCATCTGAATACTCACATCAGGAAAAAACTCCGCTGTGCAATAACGGTTCACAACTCAGCGGTTTATATTTTAGACAGTTTCAGACACCTCCGATAAACAAGGAAGGTCATCAAGCCAGTAAGCATCTTCGCGGTACGGTCGTGAGAAAACCATACCGATTTTGCGAGGATCTCTACATTGATGATAACGCATGCGAAGGCGATTGTCTTTGCTAATATCAAGGATTTCAATTTTGCCTGAGTAATGCGCCATGATATAGCGATAGGTCTTCTGTATGCCGGTCAACCGCTTATTCACATCGTGAACAATCTCTACGCCTCGGCGCAAAGGCGTCTGGAAATGAGACGCGCCCTTTACAGGTCGTGTCTGAAAGAGATAATACGGCCGCACGCCGAGTGAATGGAGCCTGGCAAATGTAGCGGTAAGAATGTCGGGATCATCGTTCACATTCCTTAGCAGCACGGTCTGATTGAAGAACTGGACGCCAAGCCGGCGAAGCTTTTTGATAGCAAGCTCAGTTTCTTCAGACACCTCGCCGATATGATCGATGTGAGTTACAATCACCGGTGTTTTTTTCGCCATCTTGATTCTTCTGAACAGGTCGGCCAAACCTTTGTCGCGGAATCTCGGCGGGTAGTAAATTATCCCTCTCGTGCCAAAACGGATGGAGGTCAAATGCGGGATCGGCAATAAGTGGTCCAGAATACTCTGGAGCTGCTCGGTGCCAAGCACAAACGGGTCGCCGCCGGAAAGCAAAACGTCCGTAATCTCCGGATGCTCTTTGATGTACTGGGAGATCTCGCCGTAGTCGCGCACAACCTCTTGCGATGGTTTGCCGAAGAGCCTTTTGCGAAAACAGAAGCGGCAGTAAGAGAAGCAGTGATCCGTTACGAGCAGAAGAACGGTTTGGGGGTACTTGTGCTGCAGACCATTCATCTTGGTGTGGTTGTGCTCGCCGCTCGTATCCAGGGCGCCGGAGCTTTCAAGTTCCGCCAGGGAAGGCTCAACGATTTGTTTGAGCTGCTCATAGTAGCCGCTGCGGCGGATCTGCTCATCATAGAACGGCGTCACCTTATACGGGTGGATGTGATTATTGTTGAGCTGCTGCTGAGAAAAAACGCATTGGCTGTAGGTGACCTTCGCTGTGTCTCGGCCTTTGTCGGTTACAAGGTCCGGCTGCAACAATTCCTGCCCCGCAGGTTCTGAGGGGGCGGCAACCAGTTCTGAGCGTGAGGAACTCTTAGCTTCGCCGTGGATGGTACATGTATCTGTCGGTGCAACCGTACCGAAGTAGCGTTGATGGGCAATATCAATAATTCGCCGGATTAATGCCTGAAAGTTGTAACCGGCGTTCTCGGCCGCCAATACAAACGTTCCCCCGGGCCCGAAAGAGGCCATGGAGTTGATCTCAAGCACGAAGGGATTTCCTGACCGGTCGATGCGGATATCGACCCGAGCATAGTCTTTGCATCGGCACGCGCGGAACGTGGCGAGCGACAGTTCGCGCAGGTATTGCGCCAGTTCCTCGTCGACCGGCGCAGGACAAATTTTCTCCGGCTCATCGGGGCTCTTGTGGTATTTGTCCGCCCAGGTCAGGGCGTGCAGGTCTCGGCCGTGAAAATCGAGTTCGACCAGTGGCAAGAGCTCGACAGGGTCGTTGCCAAGCAGCCCGACGCAGACCTCGCGACCTTCAATGTACTCTTCCACGAGTGCATCCTGCTGATATTGGGTCACAACCTCAAGCACGGCCTTTTCCAACTGATTGCCGTCCCGGACAAAATGCAGGCCGTAGCTCGTTGATTCGTGCCGCGGCTTGACGATCAGGGGAAAACGCAGTCCAGCGGCCCTCTGGTTGGGGCGGCTCAGAATCTGATATTTGGGGGTAGGCACACCGGCGCCCTCCATAAGAACCTTGGCCACGACCTTATCCAGCGCCAAAGCATGTCCCAGCGGACCGGAACCAGTGTAGGGAATCCCCGCCATTTCCAGCATCCCCGGCACGTGGGCATACCGGCAATCGCCTTGAATACCATAGGACAGGTTGAGCACCATGCCGACCGGCTGTCCGGTTTGCGGGTCCGGCGACATGAACTGTTCCAGGTTGGCTATGAGCCGTTTGTCGCCTTCGAAGAAAGCCACCTCATGACCACTTGCCCGCACCGAGTCAATGACCATCTGCACAGATCGCCTGCCATAAACCTCCGGACACGGCTGGCCGAACCGGCTTACGACGCCGTCCATGTTACGATTTCGTACAACAGCAACTTTCATAGGCAACACCCTTCTTCTTCAAAATTTCGCAACAACTCAACACCTCCACAGCCGCCTTTCACAGATCTCTTAGTCGGCCGGCTTTCTGAGCCGCAGCCTTCGCTTTCTTCGTGACTCCTATGGCAGCAAGTCGTGAAGGTACAGGCGGATTCAGCCAAGCCAACAGACGAAAATCAAGGAACTCTGCAATTACGACAATAAAACCGGTTTCGGCTATCAATAGTTCCGGGAAGCGCAGGAACAACTCTCGAAACCCGTTGATCTGAAACAGGAACGTGATAAATACGGCCACAAGGGCGGTCATTGTTCCCCGCCACAGGGCCGACATCATGCCTTCTTTGGAAAGTGTTCTGGCAAATCCCTCACCCATCAGGCACAGCACTACTATTGGGAAGTAAGCCGCTCGCCCTAATGAGGCAACACCCAACCAGGTGCTCGCGAGCAGGGCAAAGAGCATAATCAAAGCCACAGCACTGAGCAGAACGGAAACGCGGGCGAAATAGGGAAGGCGCAGGGCCTTGACAGGTCCGCGAATAACGACAACAATGCCAATGACCGTGGCCAGAAAGAACAGGCCGGGCAAAATGCCCGTGATTTGAAAAGCCACCGCGATAAGAATCGAGCGGAATGGGCCGAGAAGCCGAATACCCAGAAAAAGCCGAAAGAACACCACCACAGCGGCGCCAAAAGGCACCGACAATACGTATGTGACGCGACGCTGCATGCCTGTGGACAGGTCGGCCAATGAGAAGGTTCGGGTGAAGAATTCGGAAGTTGGCAATACGGCCCATTTGCCGACCGCCACCAACAAGGGTCCGATGAACAGCATCGCCAGAACCATCTTATGTCTGCTCGACAGATTTCCTTTGCCAAATTTCATTACATTAACCTTAAAGCCGCCGAGAACTCCGGCACGTCAAAGAGCAAAATCACAAGCCCGCCGCCGCACCATTTCGTCTCGGGTCCGCCATACCGGTCAATATCCGGTCATTTGCAAACCGGATTGCCTGCACCGCACCCATGGAATAGCTGTGCGGCGCTTTGATTACAACCTTCTGAAAACGTTTCTCGAGGCGTCTTAGAAGCGGCTCGGTAGCCGCCGGCCGCTCGATGTGCACCTTGCGGCTGCGTAATCCATGAACACGGGGCAAACTGACAGCCTCTTCAAGCGACATGCCGCGATCAAGAACTCCGCTTATAACATGCAGGATGGCCGATGTGATGCGCCGGCTTCCTGCCGCGCCCAGAACCAATAATGGCTCGTCCTTGCACTTTATGTCTGCACCCAATCCTGCCTCGTCGCCCAAATCTTTTCTCCAGACGACAGTCGGTGCTATGTTGGACTGTGGAATACAGCCGCTGCCAAGCCGGTAAGGGTGTCGACGGCGCTTGCAGGTGCAAAGATAGTTATTATAAAGAAAGCCCAGTTGGCCGTTGGCCACTTTGGCGCCAAAAAGCGATTGGATAGATTGCGTCAGCGCCACGGCGTTGCCGCTGCCGTCAACGGTGCAGAGGTGCGTCGTTTCACCGGACTCTTCCCCGCCCATCTTGCCGGAGTTCTCACCGAAGCCGGACCGGATATGCCCGGCGATCTCAGTCACACGTTCATCGCTCAGGAGCCACTTCATAAGCGAAGGCGTCAAATCCCGCGGATGAACCACGAAGCGATCACGTTCGCGGAAGACGGCATACGTCACCTCAGCCAGAAGCTCATACCATCTGTCCGGATCGCTCATAAGGTCTTCAGACGCCAAATGTTCGAGAATCTTCAGGCCCAGCAGCACCTGCAGTCCTCCTCCGGGGGGAGGAACACCGGCAACTTGATAATTTCGATAGGCAGCCGCAAGGGCGTCACGTTCAATCGGCCCCTTGTAGTCTGCGAGGTCTTGTTCTGTGATGAGCCCGCCGTTCCGTTTCATATCTTCGGCAATGGTACGTGCAATCCTGCCCTGATAGAAGTCCTCCACGCCGAGATCCGCCAGACGGCGAAGAGTCGCTGCCAGCTCCTTCTGCTGAAAAACATCACCGACCTGAAACGGGCGACCCTTCTTCAGAAAAAGCCTGGCTGTGGCGCCGGATGCAAGCAGATCATTCAGGCACCATCTTAGCTGTTTATGCTGTAACTTAGTTATTTCATACCCGTTTTCCGCAAGGCGGATTGCCGGTTCCATTATCCTCGAATGGTCCAGCACTCCGTAGCGTTTCTGAGCAAAGCCCAAGGTAGCAGCCGTAGAAGGAATGGTACAGGCCCGATAGCCTTTTTGCTGCTGGTCCCTGTTGACCTGCTTTCTGGAGACTGCTGCAGGCGCGCGCGAGTAACCATCTACAACCAAAGTCCTGCCATCGGCAAAACGGATCAGCATGGTGGTTTGCCCGCCCAGGCCGGAACTGCTCGGCTCACAAACAGCTAAGGCCCAGGCCGCTGCCACCGCCGCATCGATAGCGTTTCCCCCTGCTCGTAGAATCTCTATAGCAGCTTCACTGGCGGAGGGAAAAGCGGTGGTAACCATACCGCGCAAGCCCATCGCCTGGGTATGTCCGCGCCCTATCGGTCCGGCTGTGGCATCAGCAGTCGTCATTTTCACCGTTTCGCATACCTCATCAGGACTACTTGTTTACAAATCCGTACTTCACCAGGAGGAGGTCTTCGTCCTGGATCAGGCCGATTCCGGGGGCATGTATCTTGAACTCTTTTTCGTTATCCAGCGGATTCTCCTCCTGGACCTTCAGGCAGCCTTTGAATCTCCCGGCCGGCGTCCTAAGAGTCGTACTTAGGCCAACTATCTCGGCCCTGTCCATAGCCACCTTCGGAGCCACCTCCTGATAGTACCTGGCACCGATAATCGGTTCACCCGGCATCATCATGCCGGCCCGTGCTTTGTTCTTGCCGTGTATCCAGGCGCCTTCGTGGGCGACTATTTTGCCTTCCTTATATATATCCACTTCCTCACCGAAATAGAAGACGCTTTTCGTCTGCTTACATATCGCGAAGAAGTTTCTCGATATTTCCATGAGGTTTCCATCTTTGCTTTCTCTTTCCTCCATGACCCTCGTCTCGATTCCTGCGATTTTCTTCGTTTCACTAAGCACGGTGATTTCGAGCTTGACCGTGTGTTCTCCTTCTTTTCCCTCAAGGACAAGCTGGTAGCCCGGCTCCAGGATGAAGTACTTGTTCCTTCCCGTGGGGGCGAAGTCGCGGTTCTCAAGGTCAAAAGAGTTCTGGAATATGTCGGCTTCTGTGCCGGTTTCCTCTTCATCTTTGGCCTTTTTTGGGGTCTTCACGCCTTCAAATGTTTTCTTCACGACCTTTCCGTCCGAAGAAAACAGGACATCAAACTCTTTGCCATCAACGACCATTTCTATCTCGTAAAGCTTCTTTTGTCCTTCTGTAAACTCCCCGATGTCAACCAGCTTGCCATCCCCGACTTCCTTCAGTATGGCGGCTTTGACTTCTGCGGGCACTTGGTCAATGCCAACTTTCTTCTCCCCCTCTTGTGCTAAAGCCGTAACGAGAGAGACTGTGAGCATTATAACGCTCAACGCCAAAACCAGCCTGCCTAAAGGTCGTGTCATCGCGAACATGCTTTCAATTGATTTGCACACTTTCGTTTTCATTTATTCTCTCCTTATTCAAAAAGTGCCCACGATTTTAAAGCCTGCCACCACGGTCAGGCTGCCCGACACACATCGGTTTCAATGACGACAGTATTAACAAAGCAAAGATGAGAAAATTGTGAGAAAACCTGTATTTTTAGATTTTTTAAATGCCGGAAGTTCCTTCCGGAAACAGCCTTAGCCTTCGTGATTATAGTATTCTTTTGTAAAAAAACAGTTTTTTCACAGTTTTTACGGTTAAAACTGATGAGCTGTTTCAAGCGATTGGCGGATAATGGCACTCGCCAACCGCAGTCAGATGTCTTTTCAAATTGACACCCCTGGCACCTTTTATTAGAATTTCGCTTCTTTCTGCAAGTGGCAGATTATACTGATTATCTGTGGAGGACGAGGTGGGACCGTATGTTTGGTAGAATATCTTTGCCGGGTGGAGCAGGGAAGCTTTTCGAGCTGTTTTCCGCGCTCCAGTAAAGGAACGATTTTTATGCGATTGATTTTGCTTGACAGCCCTGATGATGTCAGAGGGCACTTTTATCCCCTGGCATTGAACCGCCCGCTGTGGGAGCTTCGGTGCGGGTTCGGTTCGCTTGGGGAGAAACTGGTCGCCAGGGTCGGCGCCGGCGGCGTGGCGTATTTCGTGCCTGATTATATGGCGGCTGCATATCGAGAGGAAGTAGACCGCCCGGTCAATGATTCGTCCGTTCTGGAGGGTGATGACCTGTTGATAGTGGACCCAAGGGTTAAGGCGGACAGCTTTAACGTGGCCGGCATCGGTCCCAGTGAGGTCGGCCTGGATGAGCAAGGCGGCCTGCTGTATGCCCGCGTTGCCAAAGCCGACCTGGCCGGGCTGCCGAAAGATGGGATTGGCCGGTTTATAGAGGCGGTAAAGGCGAAACTGCCCAACGTCACGGCCGAACTGCCAGCGTGGCGGTACATCTGGGACCTTGTGCTGGAAAATGCCGAACAGATAACGGCTGACTTTGCGGCAGCGGGGAGAAACGGCATTGAGGGTAAAGTGGAGCAGCCGAACGCCATTCGCGGCAGCAAAAAGGACGTTTATATCGCTCCGGGTGCGAAGGTGCATCCGATGGTGGTCATCGACGCTGAAAGCGGCCCCGTCTATATAGACCAGGATGTCGAGATACATCCTTTTAGCCGGATTGAAGGGCCTTGCTACATTGGGAAAGAATCGGTGCTTTTCGGTGCAAAGTGCCGCGAGGGCAATTCAATCGGACCGGCCTGCCGGGTCGGCGGTGAAGTGGAAGGGTCGATTATCCATGGGTATTCGAATAAGTATCACGACGGTTTTTTAGGCCACGCATACGTCGGCCAGTGGGTCAATCTCGGGGCGCTTACCGCCAACAGCGACCTGAAGAACGACTATTCGACCGTGACGGTAATGCTGGACGGGCGGCGGTCAATCAATACCGGGTCGACAAAAGTCGGCTCCCTTATCGGAGACCACGTTAAGACATCGATAGGGACGCTGTTGAATACCGGCTCGT
>Ga0209636_10007380_pt1 | contig 11216 bp, 8 predicted proteins | sample DeeMarSWOR152_54_FD_187464 | JGI IMG/M metagenome (GOLD analysis project Ga0209636, IMG submission 187464) | Marine sediment microbial communities from White Oak River estuary, North Carolina - WOR-1-52-54 (SPAdes) (version 2) | ecosystem: Environmental > Aquatic > Marine > Intertidal zone >... | reverse complement strand
TAAAATCCGAGCTCACCAGCGGCTCGTCACAATATTCCAGAATTCCCTTAAGCTCTCCGTCAGCAGCCTTACGAAAGGCATCGTTAATCTCTTCAGCACTCACCTTTTTCTTCAAATCAGCGACGAAGTCCACAATGGACACCACTGAAGTAGGCACCCTTAGGGCAATACCATGTAACTTCCCTTGAAGTTCCGGAATGACTACGCCGACAACACGAGCTGCACCAGTAGTAGTGGGGATGATATTGGTGGCAGCGGCTCTGGCCCGGCGCAGGTCGCGGTGAAACACATCCAGTATTTTTTGGTCATTAGTATAAGAGTGGATGGTAGTCATTAGCCCGTGAACAATGCCGAAGTTCTGGTGAAGGACTTTAACTACCGGGGCGATGCAATTAGTGGTGCAGGAGCCATTGGATATAATGCGGTGCCTAGCCGGGTCATATTGCCCTTCATTAACGCCGAGGACAATAGATATATCCTCTTCTTGAGCCGGTGCTGAAATAATTACTTTCTTGGCACCGCCTTGGAGATGGGCAGCAGCCTTGCTGGCCTGGGTGAAAAGCCCGGTCGATTCAATCACAATATCCACCCCGTAGTCCCGCCAGGGAATTTTCGCCGGGTCACGCTCAGCTAAGACTTTTATTTCTTTGCCATCAATTACGATGCGGTCGTCCTTAGCCTCCACCTTGCCGGGGTAGATGCCATAATTACTATCGTACTTGAAAAGATGGGCATTGGTTTTAGCATCGGTAAGGTCATTTACCGCCGCCACCTCTGCCTTACCACCACAGCGCTGGATAATTGCCTTCATAGCTAACCTGCCGATACGCCCGAAGCCATTGATTCCTACTTTTGTTGCCATTTCTTTACCTCCTCTTTTCTTGCTAATCTTTAGCTATATATAAAGAAGCACCATCCATATCAACATTGCTCACCCTGTCTTCCTCCACCAAGAGCTTAAGATGAGCAAGGGTCTCGGTGACAGCCATTCGCTTGTCCCAGACTGACAAATCCCGAAAAGCAGTACTCCCTCCGTTGACTATCCAGGGTATTTGCTGAGCTATTGCATAGGCTGTCTGCAAGCCGTTGCGCAGAGACTTCATGATGGCTCTCTTCCGGTCCTCGTGATGCTGGAGTATCTTGTCTATTCTCAGCCCTAAGGCATTGAACACAGGCCCATGTCCCGGCAGAATAAAATTAACCTTAAGGCTCTCCAGTTTTTTAAGGGAAGAAACATAATCGCCCAGGGGGTTATCGCCGGAGATTGGATTGAAGCCAACGTGGGGAGTGGTATCGTACAGGACATGGTCACCGGTGAGAATAAACTTCTTCTCTCTTTCATAAAGGCAGATATGGCCTGGCGAGTGCCCCGGCGTCCATAATACCTCAAACTCAAAAGAGTCGTTGGAAATTATGTCGCCATCCTCTAGCATAACTTCAGGCGGATCCGGGGTGACATATTTATGCATCCATAACGAAGCTTCTTTTAACTGAGGCAATTCGTCCTGAGGAACGCCATTCTGCCGGAGCAGCTCTTCGGTCTTTTTAATCAAGTCGGCAAAATCATTGTACCTGGGAGAGATAAAACCCGCTTCAATCCTGTGAATAGCTACCTGAGCCCCGCAAATTTGTTTTATCTTGGTTGACAACCCGTAATGGTCGGGATGTACATGGGTGATAACCACTTTTTTAATGTCTCGAAGTTTGAAAAAAGACGCTTTTAATCCTTCCTGGAGAGCCCACAGGGATTCCTGGCTATCCCAGCCGCTATCAACCAGTATATGACCATCACCGCCTTCAATTACATAAACATTGGTGGGCCATGATACACCTGCGGGACCGGGAGTTTTTATTTGATGAACACCGTTTAATACCCGCATTATTTCATCCCCTCTAAATTATATAATACTCTTTTACCAGGGTAATTTGCAGCCTTTCCTAATTCCTCCTCTATTCTGAGGAGGCGATTGTACTTGGCTAGTCTCTCGCTGCGGCAAGGGGCGCCGGATTTGATGAATCCGGCATTGCTGGCTACCGCAAGGTCGGCAATGGTAGTATCCTCGGTCTCGCCAGACCTGTGGCTGATAATGGTTGTCCACCCCGCCTGCTGAGCTCTTTTAATAACAGCCAAGGTTTCACTGAGCGTGCCTATCTGATTTGGCTTAATAAGAATTGAATTGGAGGACTTCTGGGCAATGCCTTTTTCCAGGCGCTTCATGTTGGTGGCATAAAGGTCATCGCCGACAATTTGAATCTGCCTTCCCAGTCGAGCAGTGAGCGAAGACCAGCTTGCCCAATCATCCTCAGCCAGCCCATCCTCGATGCTGATGACAGGGTAATCCGAGACTAATTTGACGTAGTAATCAATCATTTCTGTGGAGCTAAGGGTGACACCTTCTCGAGAGAGGACGTATTTCCCATTTTGGTAGAAAGTGCTGGCGGCTGGGTCCAGGGCGATAAATAAGTCCTGGCCAGCTTTGTAGCCGGCCATGTTGGTGGCTGCTAGTATCAGCTCCAGCGCATCTTTATTAGAAGGAAGTCGGGGAGCAAAGCCACCCTCGTCTCCCACATTGGTGCTTAATCTCTTACCTTCAAGCACTTTACGCAGGGAATGATACACTTCACTGCTTATTTGCATGGCTTTGTGGAAATTAGCAGCGCCCACTGGCACTATCATAAACTCCTGAAAATCGACAGAGCCCGACGCATGCTTACCGCCATTGAGGATATTTAACATGGGGACAGGCAATTGTTTAGCTCTTGGCCCTCCTAAATAGCGGTATAAAGGAACACCCCGGAAGATAGCTACAGCCTTGGCTATGGCAAGAGATGTCCCCAGTATGGCATTAGCTCCCAGCCGGGCTTTGTTAGCAGTGCCATCGAGTTCAATCAGTCGCTGGTCAATAGTTGCCTGCTCTAAAGCGGACATACCCGCTATTGCTGAGGCGATTTCAGTATTAACGTGTTCTATGGCTTTTAGAACGCCGAGGCCCCTATATCTACTTTTGTCACCGTCTCGAAGCTCCACAGCCTCATATTTTCCGGTGCTTGCTCCTGAGGGGACAGAGGCGACACCTATGGTGCCGTCAGCCAATGCCACCTCTACCTCTATGGTGGGATTGCCCCGAGAATCGAGAATCTCTCTAGCCTTTACGCTTTTAATGCTTGCCGTTTTCCTTCCTGTCATTGCGAGCGTAGCGAAGCAATCTCATAATTTTTGCGCCTCTTAGCCAAAGAAATTGCTTTGTCCACCGCCTCGGCAGCACTCCGGACTCTGATTATGGAATCGTCCTCTTGTCCGTTGCGGGACAGCGACCAGGTATTCAAGCCGATGACCGGGATATTACTTTTCAAAGCATAAGCAATTTCGCTTAACGTTCCATAGCTTCCGCCGATGGCAATCACCGCCTGGGCTGACTTCACCACCGCCACATTTCGTGCCTCACCTATGCCAGTAACCACGGGAATGTCTACCCAGGGATTTGCCGTGCTTGAGTCTTGTCCAGGCAGAATGCCTACGGTCACGCCGCCTTTGGACTTAGCCCCACGGCAAACGGCTTCCATCACACCACCCAGGCCACCGCATATTACGGTGACACCCTGCTGGGCCAACAATTCACCAACACTTTCTGCCAGTTTAGCTTCCTTTGGGGAGCAGGAAGAATTCCCGATAACAGCGATAATCATTTCGTAGCTTAGTATATTATATTAGCACACAGCTTGGGTCTCAGTGAATTGCATTGTAGCACGATTTAATCCCGCAGAGAAAAGCACGAAATCGATAGTGGATTATCGAAGAAACTACCCGGTTGTTGCTATATGAATTGTCATTCGTATTCTCTGGGGACAGCGCAGATTATAAGCAGGTTTTGGTTCTCGGAAGAGTTCTTGAATTGATGCTTCTCTCCAGGCAGGATTAGGGCGAAATCGCCTTTTCTTAACTCATGTTCCTGGTCTTCAGCGACCAAAATTCCTTCACCATTTATCACATAATTCATGTGTTCGAATTCATGCTGGTGAAATGGAGTATGACCGCCTGGCTCAATAGTAAATACTCGAAATGAAAATGTCGGTACTCCATCTTTTCTGGATAAAGGGACCTGCTTATAGACGCCTTTAGCGCCCTCCCTCGCAAGGATAGTCTTTTCGACTTTATCCAACCTGGTTACATACATTGAGACCTCCTTTGGTAACGATCTGGGCAAAAGTACAATCTTTACAAATGTAATTCAAGGGTTTCCCTGCGCTCACTTACAAACGGGTAAGCAGACTACCAGTAGAATGAATACTGATAGAACAAGCTCAAGCCTTCTTTCTCCGCCTTCTGACAGCGAAAAAGGCAACAACGGCCACAATTACGATGGCGCCAATTATCACATAGAGTACCGGGAATCTACCGGAAGCTCCTGGTTCATATCCTTCGCCAAGTTCGTTGTATAGGATAATGTCGTTTGATACGCTCACAGGTGTATCATTGATTAATACAACAAGGGGATCGAGCCTTGTTTCCAGGCCAAGAGCCTTTACTTTTACCGAGTAACTATAAACCACCGTTTCTCCAGGGTCCAATGAGTCTATCTCTTTCGTCCAGTACAGATGGGGGTCGCTATTCTCCGCCTCGACTAAATTAAACTCATCCAGGGGCTCGACAGGTTCGAAAGTACCGGGGAAGAAGTTATCAATAAGTGTTATAGCACTTATCTCTTCAGTTCCTTTGTTCTGAACTGTCACTTCAACTTCGACTACTTCACCGGGTGAAGTCACACTCTCGGGTGTGGCCTTCTTCACAGCGGCTATGTCCACGTCCAAGGTTGTCCAGCTGACAGCCAGTAGGGTCGGGTAGAAATCGCTTTTCTCCCAGATAATCACGACCCTGCCGTCTTGGTCGGCGGTGTCGGTATATGGCAGGCTTGAATAGGTTATCCTTTTAATGCCTTCCGGTAGTATCAACCTCACACTGTAGTTGTCAACTTTGTTGGAATTTGCCATCTCATCGAAAAACAGCATTGGCGCAAACGTAATTCCCTGGGATTCTGCCGTTTGCAGGTTCAGGGAATAAGACAGCGATAGTGTTTTCGTCTCCCCGGGGGCAAAGATAACCGAGTTTGCCAGTTCGGTTTCATCAATTCTGGCTGTAGCCTCGGGGGGAAAAAAAGTCATATTGATAGCTTCTTGGCTGTCCCCGTGATTGACCAGGACACATTCCACACTCACCGCTGCTTTATCGGTTACATCTATCGTCGCCGAAAAAGAGTCTATAGAAACATCACCTGTATAGAACAAGGCGGCTTCTACTGGGGTAACGGCAAGGAATGACAGGCACAGTACTGCTAGGCTGATAAAGAGCCAGTTGCCTGAGCCCCATTTTAGCCAGTATCTTTTTCTACTCCTCACCGACATTTTTTCTGCCTTTCTGTTGCTTAAGCTCTGTCAGTCTATGGGCATATTGATGGCCAGTAAGCATCCAAGTAGAAGTTTGCCTGCTGACACGGGTTCCCGCCGTGATAGTCATAAGTCAAGGTGCTGGGCATTGCCAAGGCGACCCACACCCTCACGCGACCATTGTTGATGCGGAAACAGGCGATGTCATCAAGTCCATCACCATTGAAGTCTCCTACCACAGGAGTGTCGTCCCTAGAACAAAAATCATCATGCCAGCGGCTCTGGGTTTCCCCAAAGCCGTTGCTCCAGAAGCCAAACACTGTTGATAACCCGACAAAGACATCCCTATTGCCCGGATTAAAGGCGACGACGTCATCTCTCCCATCACCATTGAAATCACCGATCCCCGGTATCTCATCACCGTTGCAGAATCCCGAATTCCAGAGGCAGAGCATAGTAAACTTGTTCTGGCCAGGTACGGCGCGGATTACGCGAACCCCAGCGCTGCTACCCCTTTCAAAAGAAACTATGTCATCGTACCCGTCACCATCAAAATCACCTACCAGAGGTATCTCTTCACCTGGTGAGAAAGCAGAAGACCACAAGCACCCATTTACGTAAACCTCGGCAGTATCTTTGTGAAATTCAATTACCTCAGCTCGCCCATCACCATCCGGGTCTCCCAGCGAAACCACTCCTGTTATCGGATAATAGAATCTGTACACGTGTCCTGGAGCGGCAGGGGCGGTTCTAGGAGTGCCTTGAACACAAATAAGTTCATCACCGTCTGGCGCGACAATATAGTCACTCCCCTCGCCCCTAAATACTAGTGGTGTGAAGTCAACATCCATGTCCCACCCTGAGCCGTTAGACGGTATCTGGAAACCAGAACCTGTGGAAAGTAAAACAGAGGCCTGGTATGGCCAGTAACCGCCTTCGTACCACACGGCGGCAATATCGTCTCTGCCGTCATCATCAAAGTCACCAACGGCAACTTTAGCGTAGTCGTCCCAACCACTCCAGTCAAGCCACAGCGTCTTGGCACCAAAGCCACCACCGCTGACTGATACCGTTGGGTTCTCACAACCCGGGTAGTTCATGGTGTACTGCCAGGGGCGTACTATATCTATTTTGTCGTTTAAAATAAATTCTGGACCATAACCTTCGCAACCGATGTCATCACTATTGACAGTACTTTGTGGCTCTAATATCAGGTACTTACTGTGATAATTGACGATGTTAAAGGCATGCCCGGGCTGTGTAGCGATAAAGATGCACTGGTGACTTACTTCCAGTGACCTGAGCAAGGCAGAGGTAAGTATGGCGAAGTCCTCACAATCTCCGAAGAAGCACTTAGAGGGGTCGGTCTGTATTCGACCGCTGAAGTTTAGGATATCGTAAGCTGACTGCCAGAAGTCACAATGCTCGCAATCACAGGCCTCATAATCAAGGCCAACGACATCACATAGAACGTGCCTATTAATATCATCTCCCCGATAGCCCATATGAGTATATACCCACCAGGCGATAGCTTCAATATACTCGTCACTGGTATCAAGTTCGAAAGGATTTATACCGTTTACATCGGCATATTTCGAAACGGCTCCTAGGGCAGTACCTCTTATGTAGTCAATTTGAGCCGGGCTATACAAATAAGCCCAAGGGCTGTTGCCTATTGTCAGGTCATCCAGGCAGTTTTGACATCGGGACGGGCAAGGACCGCCGCAGTCAATGCCGGTTTCTCCCTGGTTCTGAATTTCGTCATTACAGCTGCCAAACTGAACGGTCATCTGTGCCATGTGACTGTTACCGCCGCTGTCGCAAGCCTTGGCTCTTATCGTGGCTTGCATGATGCGGTCATCGGTGAGTGAAAACTGGGCCCCGGCGGTGCTTCCTAGCATCCCCGGGCTTACGGTCAAACTATGCCAGTAGCCAGCGTGGAATGAGCCATCTACATGTACCGTATCTGTCTTTTCCCAGATGGCGGCTATCTCCCCGTCATCCTGAGTCAGAATGGTAATAACTACATCCTCGCTGAGCTCAGGGTGTTCGGGGTTTGCTGTTATGCTGCTGACCCGGGGGGCACTTGAGTCCTCCGGTTCAAAGGTAAAATCGAAACCCTCAGCGTTGGAATCTTCAATTCTCACTACCTGTCCCTTGGCGGTTTGCCAACTACCTTGCCATTCACAAAGGTCTGCACCTGGCTGGTAGACTGGAGCGACTATGTATGTTCCGGGGCAAAGACGGTTCACCTGATATGTCAAATCTAGACTGGGTAGATCGCCAGAGAATAATCTATTGGTATCAACACGCCAGACGCGGCCCCCTTCCTTGCAGGTTGTTATCGGCACGGTTGTGCCATCTACATGTGCCATGATTGTCTCAGCTTCACAGACTTCTATTTTTAGCGTCTCGTCAGGATAAGGGAAATTATGAATAGTGCCAGAAATTGAGAACCAGCATGGCGTCACTACAAGCGCAACATTAATAGTTCCTTCAGGGGAAGTACCACGGTTACTATATTCGTCAACAGCTTCAGCCCAATAACTTAGTTCACCTGCTTCGTAAGGTCCACCCGTATAGACGCACTCCCAATAGACTCTATCCTTCTCATCAACTTTTTGACTTGGTGGAGCACATTCCTTAACTTGCTCTCCATCTACGAAAAGCACAATTTCGGTAACCTCTGATTCATCCCTTGCCTGCGCTGTGAACATAACCTGGCTACTAGTGGTGACATCTGAAGGAGAATAGGTTACGGTTATCTGAGGCGGGGTAATGTCAGATGAAGCGATCTCTATCTTGGCCTCAGCCCAGGCTGCCCAGTCTTGGCCTGAACTCTGCCCGGCGTTAGCATACAGTACGAAGTTCCCTGTTTTGCCCTCCAGGGAACTTAGCTCTTCGACTATGGAGTCGAGCTTACCGTCGTAAGTTGCTCTATGGCTGATAATGGAATGAACCTTCGGCGCCACTTGCAGGCCAAGAAATTCCTCAAACTTAACCTCAAAGGTAACGCCATCGCTTCCGGTAGCTCCTTTGAAAAATCCCACGGTAACTTTGAGTTCGGCATTGGAAGGGACTGTCACTTGGGGATATACGCCCATTATCCAGCCATTGCTTACCCACTGGGGATGAGTTTCCAGAACTTTTACCCAGGGACTATCGTCCTCAAGCTGCCAGTTATTTCTATATAGGGCAAACCCCCAGCTATCGCTATCGCTGCCGGGGAAGGACAGACTGCCAGCGCCACTGGACCAGTAGGCACTGGGGGCCTGGTTAATGAAGTCATAGAAGACGCTGTCAGCAGCGGAAGCGGTTATACTATGCGCGCCGAAAGAAAGGCTACTTGACAAGAGGCACAATACGATAAGAACCATTACTGGGGCAGTGAATACTTTTCGATGACTCTGGTCTTTGCACACAAGACCGACCACAATGTTTCTTGCCGGAGTGCCGCTATGCCAGAATTAATTCTAGCATGAAGATTTGTAGCTGTCAATTTGTGGCTGACTATACTCGAGAATACTTAGAACACGAGCCAGTGGGCACTTCAAACAGACGAAGAAATTAGCTTGGAATAGACTCTTTTCAATCTTATTCTGTTGTAACGTTGAATTATTATACAGGGCAGGTTTACCAGTATTGCATATACTATCATCACGATGCCGACATACCAAGGATTCCAGATAAAGAACACCGCGCTGAATAAACACATTATCCAGTGAGTAAGCTCAGCACGGCGTGTTTCTCTGATAAAATTATCAAGATAAATAGCATCAAGTCCCTTTAGGTGTTTTTTCTTGAACCCTTTTTTAAACAAAGCAGCGCCATCCGGTAACCTTTTCTTCCACTTCTTTAATCTGAATATTCTTACGTAAATCTTGCCGTCTTTCTCCCATTTCTTTTGTTTATACAGCCAGAACCCAGTATCAAATAAAGTAAGTGGGATATGCGTCATCAAGTAAGACACACCCATGTGAATTATCAGCCAAGCAGCAATATCAAGCAGAATTGTTGGCAATGTAGGTAAATGAAGCAACATTATTTGCTCACCTTACGCTTCAAATTTATCTTCCTGCCTTTCCATTTGACACTCCTGACTAGAAAGATACGAACAAATGAATATGTGAAAACCACAACGAAGAATGCCATGGGTATTGGGTAAAACAGAGCGGTATAGAACTTGAAATTGCCAATTCGTACAAGCATCCAGTAGATTTGAGCCCCATACAAGATATAAAGGCCACCTGAAATAGCGATTTGAACGTTATTTGTGGCAATGATTGCCTCGATTAAGCTTCTGGTGGTACCAATACTACCACATATCCAGGCAACAATCAGGATGAGCAAAGGAGTCGAAGTCTTCGCTGCTCCCATGGCAAACCCCTTGCTCCACCCATTGATAAGTTCTCTTATGCCGTTTGGGTACATACGGAAGGAAATAGTACCCTTACCACCCAGACAATGGACTTCCATCCCTTTCTTCTGGAGCTCTGACCCAAAAGTCACATCATCGAGAATCTCACCCTTCACCTTATCATGGCCTCCAGAATCGAGGTAATATTGCCTTTTCATGACCACTACCGGCCCAAAAAGTCCTATCGGCTTAATGCGTCTACCCAAAACCGTGAAAACGCCCATACCAGCCATCGCGATTATGTTAAAAAGAGCAGATAATTGCTCATAAAGGTCGCGCATCTTGTGATATGGCTGAATTGAAAGCGTGCCATCCTTTTCAACATAGGTTTCTATTATGTTCTTGAGTCCGTCCTTTTCCAGTACCGTATCTGCATCGAGAAAAACAAGGATTTCTCCGGAGGCTATCCTGGCCCCTTGAAAACAAGCCCACGTTTTGCCAACCCATCCTTCAGGTGTTGGCAACGATTCCAACACTTTCGCTGCACTCTTTTCTGCAACCGCCTTGGTTCTGTCTTCTGAATGGTCGTCTACTACAATTAACTCATCTTGTGGAGACAACTGACCTGATAGCGAATTAAGCAAGTTGATTAGAGTATGTTCCTCGTTTCGCGCTGGGATGATTACCGAGACACTTGGTTTATGGGTATTTCTATTGCCCGAGACTTTACAATAAGATATACAGAATAGGAAGAGAAAACCCAGTATCCAAAGGATCAGGTGGACTATGAAAATTATGGATATATCACCGATGCTCATCCTGAGTTATTCGTGTATCAGCGATATTCCTTTTAACGTTCTAGGCTGATTCACCACTCCCCATCAATGAAACAACTTCTTCGAAATATTTTCCTTCTTTAGTGAAAAGATAAGCCGCCTATGGAGTGGATTCCAGAACCTTGTGTGTAAACATTTCCACTCTAACAAATTTTACCGTGTGGTGCTGTGGCTAATACACCTTTTTTCTTATCGCTTGAGCTATAACTCCGCCGCTAATGAGCACCAGGCCGACAATTGTAACGACTACTACGCTTTGAACGCGCACCTCTGTAGGTGAAAGTCGTTCTAGCAGTATCCCGAGTAATGCCCAATCAACCACAAGGCAATAAAAGATGTCTTTCCGGGTGAAGAGTATGGATAATGCAATAGCAATGCCCACGATAATCACTGCTACTGCCCAGAATTGCTCACCAAGACCCCATGCATTCCAGTTGATATTCACCAGTAGAGCGGTGACATTGGCAATAGTGGCTATGGTAATCCAGCCGAGGTAGACACTGAAAGGAAGATGCGCCAAATATTTTTCAGCCTTCGTCGCCTCCGATTTGCCGATATTCAGCCTTAAGTAAATTGCCAGCAGGCATCCCAGCAGTATCAACATCAGGCCCAGGGATAGGGGGACGATTTTATAATGCCAG
>Ga0209636_10007379_pt1 | contig 11216 bp, 7 predicted proteins | sample DeeMarSWOR152_54_FD_187464 | JGI IMG/M metagenome (GOLD analysis project Ga0209636, IMG submission 187464) | Marine sediment microbial communities from White Oak River estuary, North Carolina - WOR-1-52-54 (SPAdes) (version 2) | ecosystem: Environmental > Aquatic > Marine > Intertidal zone >... | reverse complement strand
AGGGCTAGTGCGGATAATGGCTCTTCTAACCTGGGGCTCGACTTCTTTCGTTGAATCTTCCCATTTCACCGCCACTTCAGATAAAAAGCCTTCTCCTGGTTCCGATGACTCGTCAAGAATTTCATCTGAACGAGAACCATAGTAGCCGACGGCTGAGGCTTGAACAACAACCTTGGGTTTAATCTGCACGCGTTGGATGGCCATGCTGACGGCTTTTCCAGCATTCAGTCTGCTTTCAAGAATCGATTTTTTCTTTTCTTGAGTCCACCGTCCTGAAGCAAGGTTTTCTCCGATCAGGTTGACGATGGCATAAGCTCCGTTGGCATGACTTTCCCATCCCACTGCACTTTTACTGTCCCACTCAACAATCTCGACTTGATCTCCGAGAATCTCTCTTCCTTTATACTGGCTTCGGGAAAGAGCAACAACTTCATAGCCCTCTTCGATCAAAGATTGACTCAGCGCTCTTCCGATAAAACCAGTCGCACCTAGAATGATAACGCGCATTTTCATTTTCCCTTTTACATTAATGAATCAAAATCTTCAATCATTCCTGACCTCTCAATTTTCTTGGGAATTGTGAGAATCATCTGCATGACCGAATAAAATGAATCCTCACCTATTATCGTAGCTCTAGAAAATATTCTTATGGATAGGAATTTAGACTATGGAAAATCAGATCTTTATAAAGAAATTTTTTTTATAAAAGAATTCACCTTCGGCAAGAGAAGGTGGATGTATCAGTTCTCTTCGATCAATTTTTGAAATTGGATATAGTTAACGGTGTCACCTACCGTATCTTTAACTGCAAGAGAGAAGATATAATTATCTTCCTTGACAAACATTTCAGCGAAATACGGGTAATTTCTCTTAAGAGCAATTTCATAATCTTTGGTAGGTATTATGATGTTTTCTGTCAATTCATGGCAAGGAGATATACTATTGTTTGAATCCATCAAGGCGAAATAGACTTTAATCTGTCCGAAATAGTCTTCTTCACGAGGTAACAAAGTTAAATTCTTTATAGGGATAAGAAGCTTCATAGTTAGACGAAGTCTATCCGAACCCGGCATAGGCTCTAATGGCATAAACTGAACCATAACCTTCTGAGGATTGTACTGACGGTGAAGGAAAAGCCCCGAATGAACAGCCTCTTCAACTTTTTTCTCTGCTGAAGCCAGCAGGTATCCATGCCGAACACGAACATCATATTTCTCCTCGACTCCTTTCAACTTAACCTGGATAGAATGATATTTATCATCCTCTCGATGAGGAGACATATAGCCAAGAGAATAGTAAAACTGAAGGTCACTTTCGATTTCTCTCAGACCCGATTCGATATCATTGGTATTTAGAACAGCAAGGCCTCCTGTCTCATTGGCCATAAGTCTAAGGGCATCGTTCATTACTCTCGACCCAGCCTTTACCATGCCCGCGCCTCGAGTATAAATATTCCATCCTGCACCTTTATCTGCTGAGAGAACCATGCTCTCCAGTCCCTGGGCATTGATGGGATAAAGGGAGATTTCATTAGCATTGCATCTTGCTGTCAACTCTTTGAAAAACCGAGTGGCATCATAGTTCAGGGCCTCGCTCCTGCCTCTATCCCTGGCGAAGGCTTGGTCAAGGAAAGAGAAAACTTCCTCACCTGGATTTATCGGCAATCCATCACTCACGTAAATCAGTATTTTTTTTCCCTCGATTCCTGTCAAGTAATTTATAAAAGCGCTTAGGGATTTCAGTGAATATAAAAGGTCATTCTGTTCAGCTTCAACGTAATGCCTGGCATAGCCAATAGCTCTCTCATAATTTTCAAACATATCCATTGTCCCTGTTTCTGTTACCATTCGGTTAAGCTCTTTTCTCAAGTCTTCTTTTTCCTTTGTTCGTAAAAGGGATTGGCCGGTTCGTTTTTTTACCTGTTTTATGGCCTGCCTAAGCTGCCATTCATCCGAGGTGAATCCCTGAATAACCTCAAGCTTTTGACCGAGGCAAACGACCATTCCTTCGTTATCTTTATCTTCAGCGGAAAAATTATTTTGGATGAACGATTCTAACCTCTTTATACTCCAGTTTCTGTTCATGGGATGGAGATGCCAGTTATCGAAATAAATGATAATCTTGTTCCTGAGCGGTGTCGACTCTTTCGGTATAAGCTGTAATGGCACCGAAGGTTCTTTCCTTTCTTCTTCAGGCACAGAAGCGTAAACTTCTATTCCCTTAACTTCGTAAAAATTGGTTAACTTCTGGAGCAGCCCATCTTCGTAGATTTCAAAGTTTTCCGGCTTGAGCCCTGTGATTCGTTTTCCTTTCTTATCAGTCACAACAACATGAACATTTGTCACAATAACTTCAATTTCGTAGGTAGGTTTGGGAATCTCTTCTTTTTTTTGCTGCTGAAAATCCTTTTCTGATTCCTCGGTTAAAGCCTGATGACCTATCATAAGATTGAGGATTAAGATTAAAAAAATGAATCTTTTAACAGTTGTTTTCTTCATCAAGATCTTCCTCGCTTTTTATTTGTCAGCATAATTGACGCTATTATTTTATCACAGTTTGAATAATGAAGAAAAAAAAGAGGCTGGCACCCCTTTAAAGTGCCAGCCTCTTTACACTTTAGCTACAGATCAGAATCTGATTCTGGCTCCGACATAGAATCTCATGGGCATCAGGATTTCGCACGTCTCTTTGTAGTCCCAATCCTTGTCATTGCGCGCATACTGGATGTCAATGGATGCCTGATTGTTGGTCACGTTGTAAATATCGAAAAACACCTGGAGAATAGCAGGTTCCATAAGTCTTAATGTGTAGTTGAATTTTAAATCGAGCTGGTAATAACCATTGGTTATTTCTTGTCCAGTCTTAGCATAATCAGGATTCAAATCGGTACCTGTTGGCCAATTATAATAGATGCTGTAACGTCCGGGCAGAAAGTCATAGGATTCAGTGAAAATCATTCCGTTATTCCAGTAGAAAAGGGCTCCGACATCTAAGCCGAAAGGAGTTCTGTAAGTACCGAAGATTTTGATCTTATGAGGAATAGTTCCAGGAGTCGGTCCATACATCCAATCATTTCTTGGATCAAGATGGATAAAATCACCCTGAAGGTCTGCGTTTCCATCAGACTGGCTGTTTCCCTCAGAGTGTTTGAAGGAATACTGGCCAACTATGAAAGAACCGTCTTGGAATCGCTTCGAGAGCTCAAAATCAAGACCATAAATATTTCTCTTGGCGCCGATAAGATTGGAGAGGAAGTAGTTTGCAGGACCGGTAGGGCCTTCTGGTCCATAACCGAAATCTTCAAACGAGAGATCGAGATGTCCCCAAATTGGATCACCTTCATAGTGATGCACATAGGTAAACAAATCATAGTCTTCGATGATGTTCCGATCCTCACGATAATAGACTTGAGTAGCCATGACTAAACCTGCGCCCCAATCAATTTCGTGCGTTAATGAGTATTCTCGAGATAAGGCGTCCCTTGTATTAGGAGTCCAGGAACAATCCCTGACTTCTGCTGAACCTCGGATACGATAGGAGTACCAATCGTGATTAAGCCAGATCTGTTCGTGGGTTATGCGTCCAGAAATGTTTCCACCGAAGTGAACCATGCTAAAGTTGATAGGATCAGTGAAGTGTCCGTAGAAGGCTGTTAACTTGTGGGTACCTCTTCCGCCGATATTCCAGACCAAACCGATTCTGGGTAAAAACCTCCACGGCATTTCAATAATGGCTATTTTCTCTGAGTCATAATAGTCGTGCTTTTCAGCTCTCACGCCAGCGTTGAGAGTGAAGTAATCATTGATCTTCCAGTCATCCATGAGATATCCAAACCAGCGCCTGGCACGAACTTTATTCACCCCTCTTTTGGCTAACATAATTCTCCAGAAGTTCAATCCACGCTCGTTCAGATCAGTATAAGTCGCTTGTCTCAACTCATCCTCAGTTACAACATGATCATTATTGAAATCAAACACATCAGAGGTGGGACCCCAATTATTGTTCATGTAAGGGATAAGCAGTTCACGCATTTCACTCGGAGGCCAAATGCCCCAATCAAGGAGGTCTCCGAGTGTAGCCCCTGCCAAGTTGGGATCTACTGAAGTGCGGTTTTCATCGAAATGATAATAACTGTCATCCTTATCATACTCATTGGAGTACATAACACCTGCCTTCAATCGCATGTTGCTAACATACCATTCAGCATTTACACTGAGCTGGTCCCTTGTGTTTTTATCATCGGCTGCCCAAGCATAGCCTCCAAACGTGTAATTCTCAATAGACGGATATTCGCCCATCCTGTAATAAAGGCTGTCTGGAACGCCTGCATCTGGATATCGAGGTCCAAGGGTTCGCTTCCTCACATAACGACCGTAGCGAACATCGAAGATTAAATTTTCTGAAAGGACCCTTTGATAATAACCACTGTATACCTCATACCTGTATTCGTTCAATTCCTGCCGCGTTTTGATCACGTTTCTATCGCGAGAGCCTTCTACATCGAAGCTGTCTAAGAAAGCAATAAAAGTAAACGAATCATTAGGACTCAATTTGAAAGTGAGTTTTCCGAAACCACCCATCCGTTTCTGCGCATATTCAACTTCCTCTCGAGCCGAAGAAGCGGATTCTGAAAGATTGAACGTATCGGAATTGTTCCTGTATTGACCTGAAACAAAAAACCATAGCCTGTCTCTCATTATCGGTCCGCCCAGAGTGAATGCAGTATCATACTTGTTATCTTTGTATCCCTCGAGCATGGTTGCTTCATCCCAACCAGTAGCAGGGTCATCTGCTGCATCGTATTCGCTCCCGCCAAAAGGCAGAAAAAGGCCTTTGGACTGCCAGTAAAAGTTTGCAGAACCTGAAAATCTGTTTCCGCCTGATTTGGTCACGATGTTCCCGACGACTCCTTTTCCGCCTCCGTATTCAGCCGGGACACCTGAGGTCATGAGCTCCTGCTCCTGGATGACCTCGTTGTTAAAGTTCATCAGGGCTGTTTGAGACGCCAATCCAGTAATATTCATACCATCTAAGAAGTAGACGTTGTCGCGGGAACCTCGTTTGCCTCCTCCACCGCTTCCTTGGACCGCCCCGGCTCCTTGGAGTCCGCGGTCATAGTAATTTTGGCCTCCTTTGCCGGCTGGATCCTGAGATACGTCTCTGCCCTGGGAGTTAGGAACAATATTGACGCCAGCAGCTAACTGGAGATATCCGACGAAATCTCGAGCTATTGGCAGGGATTCGACAGTCTCATGAGTGACATGCTCAGCTATGACAGACTTTGTCGTATCAACAGCCGGAGAGACGGCAGTAACCGTAATCCTTTCCTCTATTGCTGCAGGCTTCAATTCTACCTGAAGAAGGGTCTGCCTATCCAACGAAACTTCAATTCTTTCTGATGTTTTTGTTTGGAATCCTTCGAGGGATGACTCAATGGAATAAATTCCTGGAGTCAGATTAATAAACAAAACTTCTCCGAGTAAGTTTGTGACTAAAGTTTTTGCTCCCATCATAACAGGGCTGGAGAGGGTCAACGAAACACCAGGGAGAACATTACCTTCATCATCAACGACTATTACCCTAAGAGTTCCCTTTTCTGCAGAAAATGCGATAGAGGCAATAAGGAGGGCAGCTAAAAGTATCGATAAAGCTTTAAAGTATCTACTCAACTTATTTTGTCTCCTTTCTCCCGAATTTCGGGAAAATTTTGGCTCTGCCCTCATCCTCACTGTTCAGGACTGAGCCAAAGTAACCATTACCCTGGAATCGAAATGTTAAAATGAAGCTTCGATTCCAAACCCATTGACCTTAGAATTGTGTTATTCCCCTTTTCATTAACCTCCTTTTTAAGTATTACTGATTTACATAAAAAATCGTAGCTTTCCTTGTGATTCTCGGTAATATGTGATTCCTGAATATAAATATTCTTTGGTCCTCCGCGATATGGTTATAAGAAGTGCCAGAAATGTGCCAAAATCAGTGATAAATCAAATGCTTTATTATCAGTAGGATATAAAATTTTGAAGTTGTTTTTTCTTAGAAAAAATCCAATTTTTTGGTTAAAATTCAAAATATTGGATTTTTTGTGCTTCTATAGTATCTGTTCCATTATCTTTTTAGCTAGGGCTGCCTCCTCAGATTCTGGTTCCAACTCAATTACTTTTTGAAAGTTCTTCTTTGCTTCTTCCATGTTTCCTTTGTTTAAGTTCACCAGGGCTAACTGGTAGTACCCATTCGCATAATTTGGAGCTAAGGTGATGCATTTTGTGAGAGAATCGATAGCCATGTCAATCTGTCTATTTTGAAAAAAGAGAATCCCCATATTATAGAAGATGTTTGGGTCTGTGAGACTCTCTTCATTCAGTTTGTTAAAATATTTCATGCCTTCTTCAAGCTCGCCTCTCTCGAAATAGATGGCACTCAGGTTGATGAGTGTTTCCTGAGAATCAGGTTCTTTCTCCAGCATGCTCTTAAAGGCTGCTATGGCATTGTCATAATCATCTAGCCTGTAATGACAAAGTCCAATCTTCTCATAAGTTTGATAGAGGTCAGGATTTTCTGTCAGAGCTTTCTGGTATTCTTGCAAAGCCTCTTCATATTTTTCCTGCTCATAGAGCTCGTCTCCTTTTTTTAAAGGGGATTCTGGAATGGGCGAAAGCCTGATATCTATAGGCTTGTTGTCTCTTATAGCAGACAGATTGACATTTAAATTTTGAGGTTCATATCCCTCGGCCATAAAGCCAATTGTCCATTCGCCAGGGAGGAGGTTAGCCTTCCTCCATTTGCCTTTCTTATCAGTTGTTAGCTCATATTTTGTTCCATCTTCAGAAAATATTAAAATCACCTTGGCACCTTTAATGGGTTTTCCATCTTCTGATTTCACTGTGCCGCTTATGAGAGCAAAGACTTTAGCATGAACATAATGGGTGCTAAAAATGATTATTCCTAATATAGCAATTATTGTTATTACCCTTCTAATAAATGGGCCTCTCATTTATCCTCCTTTATTCTAGTATTTTCGAGCATTCCTTTTTGTTTAATTATATCAATAAGAAAAGAGTTTATCAAAAAAAGAGAGTTCCTGTCCTTTTCGAAAATCAGGAGAAGTTTTCGAATTTTGTAGAAATCAGAGATTTTCTTTTCACTATTTTTGACTTGCTTTATACATGTAAATTTAAATAAACTTTTTTCGAGGAGGTATCTAATGAAAAGATCTATCTTATTTCTTGTTCTGATATTATTGATCATATCCTTCTGTGCTGGCGAAAGTGAAAAAAGTTCAGACAGACTCATCCATACCTACTCGATTGTAGCTAGGGACCCAGATACTGGACAGCTTGGGGTAGCTGTTCAATCGCACTGGTTTTCGGTAGGACCAATTGTCCCCTGGGTGGAAGCTGGAGTCGGAGCAGTGGCCACTCAGTCCTTCGTGGAAGCTTCCTATGGTCCTCTTGGATTGGCTCTTATGAAAGCTGGTAAAAGCGCTCCGCAAGCTTTAAAAGCCTTGCTTGAAATTGACCAGAATAGAGACGTAAGGCAGGTGGCCATGATAGATAATCAAGGAAAGGTTGCCGCCTTCACTGGAAAATCATGCATTAGCGAGGCCGGTCATTTCATCGGAGATCAATTTTCCGTTCAAGCAAATCTCATGCTCAAAAACACAGTCTGGGAAGCTATGGCTGAAACCTATGAATCAACTGAGGGAGACCTCATTGACCGTTTGATGGCAGCCTTGGAAGCAGCTGAAAAGGAGGGAGGTGACATTCGAGGTCGCCAGTCTGCAGCAATCATAGTAGTCCGCGGGAAACCGACTGGTCAGCCTTGGCGGGATCGAATCATCGATTTACGAGTCGAAGACCATCCAGACCCGGTGTCAGAACTAAAGCGTCTGGTAAAAGTTCATCGAGCCTACGAACATATGAACAAAGGAGATGAATATATGGCTCACAACGATGTTGAATCTGCTTTAAGAGAGTACAGTTCAGCCGAACAATTAACTCCGGAGAACATGGAAATGGTCTTCTGGCATGCGGTCACCCTGGCCAGCTTAGATAGAGTGGAAGAATCTCTACCTTTATTTAAAAAAGTGTTTGCTGCTGATTACAACTGGGTTATTCTGCTTCCTCGCTTGCCTAAATCTGGCTTATTACCTGATAAGTCTGAGCTTATCAAAAAGATTCTTTCTGTTGCTCCAAGAAAATAGCGTATCTATCCCGGAACGAATTCTCGATCGAACGGTTTAGCCCTTAAGGACTTGATTTCATCGATGGGTTCTTATTTTATTTTTCTGGCTTTTAGCTCGATAAGATCTCTCATTTTCTGTAGATTCTCTTTTAAATCCCACCATCCATTCACTTTTACTCTCCGATCTTCCGGACATGTTTACCGAGAAGATTCTGTTTATATTTTCTCATAGTTTCCGGAAGTATCACTTCTCCCTTGGGATTCTTAAAATACAAGGCGTCGAAAGGGCACTGAATTATGCAGGCTCCGCATTGAACACATTGCTCAGCTCTTGGTAAAGTTGCCAAACGCCTTTCTCTATTCACTTCATAGCAATTCCGGGGGCAAACCGTCTCGCAGAAAGCCGCTCCTCGGCATTTCTTCTCATCAATCGTAATCTTTAACTCTTCCAGGCCGCCTTTTAACAGTGGACTACCGCCCTTCAAATCCATGGTAGTGATAAAAACCAGAACAAAACTGATAAGCCCCCAGCGTACAAAAAATCTCCAAGAAATATTTGAGGAGAAAATACAAAAAATCATAATTCCCAATAAGATAATGCCCCAAAATAAAAGAGAAAATGCTATGCTTCCTTTGCTAGAATTCAGCCAAGAGCTGAAAAGAGGAGAAAAGATAAAGGTTACGAGTGTTAATCCCCAAATGAATAAAATAAGGGGAATAAAAATTTGAGGAAAAAAGATAGCAACAATGATTCCAGCCAAGAGAGAGATCGTGAAAGCCCAGGAAATGGCAATCTCCAGCCGTTGGATTAAGGGAAATTGGACTTCTCTCATCTTCATGTCTATTTTCTTTTTATTTTTCAAGAAAACTGGAATATCTTTAGCATAGACAGGGCCCCAGCTAATCCTCCAGCCAGTTTTTTCCTTTATGATTTTTACTTCCACCCCAGTGGCAGCAAGCTGGGGCATAATAAGTTCCCGGTGCTCTACAAGCTCTTCAATGCCGCAGGTCTTAAGGACGGAAATAACATCATGATTGGTGAGGTGCCCTCCTCCTGCGGCACACCAGACATTGATACCTCGACTGTTGGCCACCAGAAGATAGGCATCCATCTCCTTCAGCGCCCTCTTGACTCTCTGAACTGTTAAGTGATAATTGCCGGTGAGAAAGACCGGGGAATCTTGTTTCGGGTTCCCTATTCTGACTAAGCCGGTTCGGCAGGGAAAAGGCAAAACTCTCAACAGCGTCTCGAAAATATTGGCTGCCATATAACTTAAAAACTTCATTCTTCTCTTCCTTCTGGTTTTCTGGCTATTAATTCAAGAAAAGTCTCGCTCCGGTTCAATCTTAAAGACACTATATCGAAGCCAGCCTCCCTTATTTTTTCGGGAAGACCTCCTAACGCTCTCGTCGATGTCTGAGCGATTATGAAAACAATGACCCGAAGGAACGTTCTCAAGAGCAAATTGAGTATTCTTCTGTGAATCTTTCTTGCTCTGACTTCATCGGCAACGAGCAGAAACCCTCCTGGCTTTAATATTTTTCTGATTTCTTTCAGAGTAAATTTAAGTTCATCTTCTGTCAATTCAGAAAAACAAAGCCCGCTCATCACCACATCAAAACTTGCTGCTTCCTCCTTATCAAGCTCGATAACTCCCATCTCTGCAAATTCTATCTTCTGGGTAAGATTCGCTTTTTTCGCTCGAGTTTGGGCAATTTCCAGCATGCGAGGGTTGATGTCGATTGCCTTGACTTTTGCTCCCTTTTGAGCCGCTCTAAGAGCTAAAGCACCTGTTCCACACCCTAAATCAAGAATCCTATCTCCATTTTTTATCTGTGAAGTCAAGTGATCATAGGCTTTATCCAGCCTTCCCAGGGTGAGAAGTCGAATCCCTGTATCGTACCTGCTGGGAGCAGATTCAAGGATTTTCATCAGAATGTAAGTGCTCATTCGAGTGCTTCTGTAAGGCCTTCGAAAGGCTTCTTAAAAAATTTATACTTGGATGCAAGAGATGTGTCAACAACTGCTATTATGATTACGAATACCTGATAAGATCAGATTTGAACTTTTGCTCCTTCTACTTATTAAGAGCTAAAGAATGAGGGCAGTGAATTGAATTGTTGAATTGAGATGAGTCATTTAATCTTATCAATAACAAAAAATTTAAAAATATCGATCCGGCCCTTATGACTTATGAATAAGGGTTGAGAAAGGAACAGTTGAAGACCTTGGGCCTTCCGTTTCCGTCCTTTCGCACTTCTGCCCTCAAATAGCAGGCAGGTGGAGAGCCAAAGGTCAGGCATTTCATCTCTCCCACTCCTTCCAAAAGACCGGTCTCGTCTTCAAAAAGAAAGAAGTATTTCTGGCCGTTCCTCACTGCCTTCTGTCGGGCATCGACGACCCTGACCACAATCTCTATCTCGCGCCCCGTATAAGCCCCTAAATCTTTTATCCGGAGAGTGGGTCTTCTCCCTTCAAACAGGGAAAGAGAATCCTCTCCAGGGCTGAAACCGAGCGAATCGATGAGCATCTTCTCCTTCTCCTTTGAAGATATCTCCGAAACATCCTCGACTCCCTCCAGCCCTCTGAAATAGCGGAGAATCTGCTGCGTCCTTCGAGGCTCGAGTGAATCGAAGACCCCGGCTTTGATCAGGGAAAGGAGCTCTGCCTTGGTCAAAGAAACCCGGGAAAGAAAATCTTCTACGGAAAGATACTCCCCTTTTTTCCTCTCTTCGATGATTTTGTCGGCGGTCTTTAAAGCCAATCCCTTGATGGAAGTCAAGCCCACCCGAATATTCTTCCCTTCCACTCCGAACTGGTACCGGCTCCTGTTCGCATCCGGACCTAAGATTCTGATTCCGCGTCTCTTGGCTTCCTCGATGTAAGCCGCCAGTCCGTAATAGCCACCTCCGGCGTTGAGAACAGCTGCCAGGTAAGGAATGGTGTGGTGGGCTTTTAAGTACACAGCCTGGTAGGCCATGTTGGCATAGGAAGCGCTGTGAGCCTTGTTGAAGGACTAAGAAGAGAACTC
>Ga0209636_10007378_pt1 | contig 11217 bp, 11 predicted proteins | sample DeeMarSWOR152_54_FD_187464 | JGI IMG/M metagenome (GOLD analysis project Ga0209636, IMG submission 187464) | Marine sediment microbial communities from White Oak River estuary, North Carolina - WOR-1-52-54 (SPAdes) (version 2) | ecosystem: Environmental > Aquatic > Marine > Intertidal zone >... | reverse complement strand
CCTACTATATAGCGGCCCACGGCCTCGAGAAAGATGGATAAAACGTCGAGGCCGATGATGATAGCTCCCAGCACAAGAATGAGCCTGGCCAGGACGTCAGTCATTTTTTGGAAGTAACCGAGTGCCTTTTCCATCTAACCTCCCAGCGGAGGGAACCTCAGTAAGGTTCCCCCCTCGGGAATCCCTGTCAGTAAACCTCTACTCATGCCCAACGAACTTCTTGGCAGCCTCGTATAAGGCCGGATCCATCTGTTTAGCAATGGCAGGCCAGACCTGGGTTTTTTCCGTCTCGATCAGTTTGTGTATCTCAGCCTTCGGCAGGGTCGAGACCGTGCCTCCATGCTCGTCAACGAATTCCTTGAGGATGTCATTGGAGAAGGCCATCACCCCTTCGGTGGCCTCCCTGGAGATCCTGGGGCCCACATCGTTGAGGACGATGTCCTTGAGATCCTGGGGCAGGGTGGCCCACCACGTGGCGTTGACGGCAACGTAGGCGTCGGCGTAGAAGTTGTATGGCTGCTGGGCGTACTTGACGAAGTCCCACCAGCTGTAAGCCTTTATTGCCGATGGCACGGTTCCAAGGGTGTTGATCATGCCGCTCTTGAGGGCTGTGTAGACCTCGGCGGTGCTGACCTTGACGTAGTTTATGCCCAGGGGCTTGAAGGAGTACCTCTCGGTTCCGATGAGGGTCCGGGCCTTGAGCCCCTTGAAGGCTGCCATAGAGTCCAGGGGCCGCTCGGTGGAAAAGTAGCAGACCGGGCCGACCGGGATATAGGCCAGGATCTTGATGCCCAGCTTCTTCAGGAGGCCTTCCCAATACCTGCGGCCGACCGGGTTCTTCTCCCAGATATCGCGCTTCTGCTGGAAGCTGTTGAAGAAGCGCTGCATCCCGGCCAGGAAAAAGTTCTTGTCGGCCCTCATGAAGAGGACGTCGAGCACGCCGCCCATATCAACGCTGCCCTGGGACAGGGCCGGGACGATCTGGGCGATACTATAGAGCTGGCCAGAGGGGAAGACCTCGATGTCCAGCCGGCCGTTGGTGGCCTTCTTGCACTCCTCAGCGAACTTGCTGGCCATTATTGCCGAGTAGTGCTTGGGGGCCCAGTGGTAGGACAGCCGGGCCTTGTAGACCTTGCCCTCTGCGGCCGAAGCCCCTGCAGCCACAAACAGCATCGCAACTGTAGCTACCACGGCCAGTATCATGAGTCTGTTTACCTTGAATTGTTTTTTCGCCTCTTTCATAATAACCCTCCTTTTTTAGAGTGTGTCCTGCTTTTGAATGCTCCCAGATCCCTCCTACCGAGCCTCAATGGACTCGGCGGGCCATGCCTTGCCAGAAAGGCTCTTTTAATGCCCGGCGGTTGACCTTGCCGTAAAGGTTCTTGGGGATCTCCTTGATGAAGTCCACGCTCCTGGGCTTCTTGTAGCTGGCCAGATTGTCCTTGCAGTGCTGGATAATCTCGGTCTCGGTCAGCTGGGCCCCCTCCTTAGGCACGACCATGGCCTTAACTGCCTCGCCCCAAATGTCGTCGGGTACGCCGATGACTGCCGTCTCGGCCACGCCGGGGTGTGCCATGATGGCATCCTCCACCTCGCGAGGATAGATGTTGAACCCACCGGAGATAATCATATCGGACTTGCGGTCCATGATGTAGATATAGCCGTCTTCATCCACCGTGGCCATGTCACGAGTGTGGAACCAGCCGCCCTTGAATGCCTCGGCTGTCTCCTCGGGCATCTTCCAGTACTCTTTGAACAGCTTGTTGGACCGGAGCAAGATCTCGCCGATCTCGCCCGGCTTGACGTCCCGGCCGTCCTCGCCCACAACCTTGACCTCGACGCCCATGGCCGGCCGGCCGGCTGAAAAGAGCCGCTTCGTCTGGGCCTCGGTCCCCTCAGTTATGTGATCCTCGGGCCCCAGGAAGGTTATCGGCTGGGCGATCTCGGTCATACCGTAATTCTGGCGAAAGATATTGCCAAAGACCCGAATACCCTCCTTCAATCGGTCCACTGCCATGGGTGCAGTGCCGTACCAGATTCGCTTTACGCTGCTCAGGTCGTAGGATTTCAGCTTGGGCGACATAAGCAGCCGGTAGAGCATGGTCGGGATGAGCAGGACAGAGGTGACACGCTCGGGCTCAATCGTTTTGAGAACCTGCTCCTCGTCGAAGCCGGGCAGGATGATATTTGTCGCGCCACGGCTGTAATAGACCATCATCATCAATCCGGCAGCATGGGTGAGGGGACCGCTGTTGAGGTTAACGTCCCAAGGCCCGATGGGCTGGTCCATATTCATCAGATTGTTGGTCAAGACATTGTAGCCAGTGCGGAAAGTCCAGACAGCACCCTTGGGTCGCCCGGTGGTGCCGGAAGTATATTGTATCCGTTCTATGTCCTTATCGTAATCAACCTCTACGTCGGGCATGCTCTCAGGCTGGTCGGCTACCAGCTCGTCGTAGGTCAGCCGGCCCGGGTGGGGTCCTCCTGTCACGATGACCTGTTTGAGGCTCGGAACTAAGGGCAGGACGGGTTCCAGCAGGTCCATAAACTCCTGTCCAACAATGACTGCATCGGTCTCTGAATCATTGAGTACGTCGGCGTGTTCCTTGGCTGAGTGCCGGGCATTGAGGGAGACATAGGCCAGGCCGGCTCGGGGTATGGCGAAGATGGAAGTAGCACTCTCCAGGCTGTTATTCATCAACACGGCCACCTTGTGGCCCTTAGTGAGCCCCAAGGATAGCAGGCCGTGACTGAGGCGGTTAATCCGGGTATCCATCTGAGAGAAGGTGAGCCGTGTGTCCTTGAATACGATGGCTGTGCGGTCCTTGTACCGGGTGAGTGGCCACATAAACAAAAGCCCCGGCTTCATCTCCGGTTGCCTCCTAAGCTTCGATATTCAGGAACTTCGCTGCATTCAGGTAGAGCCACTTTTCCTTGACAGGCTCTTTCAAAGGAAGCGCTTGAACCTCTTCTACACTTCTTTTGAAGGGCAGCAGGGGCCAACTGGTTGCAAACATGATGCGGTCCTGGAGGATTGTGTTCCCATAGTTGAGAAGAGGCCCCCACCCCGAATGCTCCCTGGCCATGTACTTGGGCCGCATCGCTGAGATTTCCATGTAGACATTTGGGTGCCGCCAGGCCACGGCGATCATCTCCAGGACCCAGGGCCATCCGGCGTGGCTGGCGACGATCCGCAGATCCGGGAAATCCATGGCCACCTCGTCGAGGTAAATGGGTCTGCCGAGGTCCAGCTTCGAGACGCTGCTGAAGTTCACGGAGGTATGGATGACTACAAAGATACCAAGTTCAAGACTTTTCTCATAAAGGGGATAGTATTTCTTGTCGTTCGAATAGATCTTGTGAAAACAGGGCCACAACGTCAGTCCAAACATCCCAAGGTCCTTCACCGCATGCACCAGCTCTTCAACGGCCTTTTTGCCTTTGTGAGGATCAACGCTGGCAAGACCTAGAAACCGGTCGGGGTATCTTTTCACCCCGGCTGCAATCGCCTCATTTGGAACCTTCTTTCCGAGTGTCTCCTGAAAGTCCTCAGCTACGAGGAGAGCCTTCGTGACCCCTCCCTCATCCATTTCCGCAAGCAAGGCATCCCAACCCTTTTCGAAGTTCAAGTCTTTCAGGACGGAGCTCTTCTGGTAAAGCCGGAGATAATGTTCAAGCTCGGCGATGTGAGCATACGATTCCGGGATGGGTGGACGAACGCGAAAGTCAATCACCATTGGTTCTCCTCGTGAGAGATGCCCGCGACGATATTTGAAGTGTGGTTTGCCTTACATTCTATTGCACATGAACCCGTGATCAGATGGCCAGAGAAAATCCTTTCTCAGGCCATCTGATTGAGAAAAGCCTAGTCCTCATGGTATTTAAATGAGACGTTAATCCTGGCCCGGTAGCCAGTGACCTTACCATCCTCAATGGTCAGATCCAGCTTTGTAATCTCTGCGATTCTCAGATCCTTGAGACTCTTTGAAGCTGTTTTAATAGCAGTTGTTGCAGCCTCTTCCCATGAATTCGGGCTCGTTCCGACAAGCTCGATAATCTTGTAGGTGCTTCCAGGATTCATAGCTCCCCCCTTCTATTATAGGTTAAGATTAAAGATAGTCGCCTCAGGGTTTTTCCCTCACCTCCTTTCCATCCTCAATTCTTGGAAATAGTAGTTGGAGGCTACGTAGTCTTTCTATCCTATGGACTATAGGAAAGGAATGGCTGAGAGTCAATCACAAAAGCTTCACATATCTCTTTGATTTGATCTTTTTGTTGCGTCTTGGAAACTATTCCTTTTTAGCTATGGTTAGTGTTCTTTGGCTTTGCCTGGAAGGACTGCCACTCCATTACTCCAGACAGGCAGGCGTCTGGACAAACATGACTTTCTCTGCTAAAAAGGTTAGGCTAGTCTACCAGCAGGCTGCTATTGAGGGCCAGCGGATGTACGGTTATAATATTGTGGCACCCCGGGAAACCAGGTGGAAAGGCGAGTCAGAAAGAAAGGAGGAAGGCATGGAACAAATAACCTTTGACGAATTTAAGAGAGTGGATTTGAGAGTCGGACAGATTCTTAAAGCGGAGAGGGTAGAGGGAGCCCAGAAACTTGTAGAACTTGAAGTGGACATTGGAATGGAAAGAAGACAGATTGTTGCCGGAGTAGCCGAGGTATATGCTCCTGAAACATTAGTTGGTAAGAGAATAATTGTCGTTGCCAATCTGAAGCCTGCCACAATCAGGGGAATCGAATCTCAAGGGATGCTTTTGGCAGCTGACTTAGAAGGCAAACCTATCATTCCTTTCTTTGGAGAAGACGTTCCAGCCGGGACAAAGGTCAGATGAAAAAGTGGTTGGCGCAGCGGCATGACGATCCAGATTACCAGATACCAGAGGACATCACGGTGTGGGGTCAAGACTTCTTAATTTGACTTGACGTTTTTGGTCAGGTGTTATATTACAGCTACAATGTAGCCACCTAATAGCTTGCTTCTGCCTTACATGTTCGGTGAAGAGGTTGCGATATGTTTTCTTTTAAGAAAAATTTCCTTTCCTTAGCACGTAGATTAGACATGATAGCAGCCATAGCCGTTTTTGCTATGATGTCCCTTACCTGTGTAGATGTTTTCTTGCGTTATTTTTTCCGTATGCCCATCCCTGGAACATATGAGATCGTCGCTCTTTTAGGGGCGGTAGCTGTATCATTTGCCATGGCCCACACATTGGCAGAGAAGGGTCATGTCGCGGTCAGCCTTATCGTGCAGCTCTTTCCCAAAAGGCTACAGGGCATCATCGAGTGTATGATCTCGATCTTCGGGATCATACTGTTTGGCCTCGTTGCCTGGCAGAGTGTCCTGTATGGTATGGACTGCCAAAGGGCAGGGGAGGTTTCCTTAACCTTGGAGCTGCCTTTTTATCCAATAATATACGGGGTTGCCCTGGGTGCGGGGGTTGTCTGTCTGGTCCTTCTGGTGGATTTGGCAGACGCCATAGTCAAGGTGAAAGATACATGAGTCTCACCACAATCGGCATAATTGGCCTTATTGTCCTGGTAATCCTTCTTTTCTCCAAGATGCCTGTTGGCTTTGTCATGGCATTCCTTGGCTTTCTTGGTTTCAGTTATGTAGTCGCAATTGAAGCAGGCCTTAGCCTATTGGCCAGAGATGTATTTGAGACGTTCTCTTCATATAGCCTGACCGTTATCCCTCTTTTCGTGTTCATGGGACAGATTGCCTTCCATTCTGGAATAAGCAGGAGGTTATATGATTCAGTCTATGTATTTATGGGCCACCACAAAGGCGGCCTGGCCATAGCCACAATTGGGGCCTGTGCAGGATTCTCTGCTATATCAGGATCAACAAATGCAACCGCAGCCACTATGGCGACTGTCACCCTGCCGGAGATGAGACGCTACAAGTACGATATGAGTTTGGCTACAGGGACGGTTGCTGCTGGGGGAAGCCTGGGTATACTCATACCTCCAAGTGTTATATTCGTTGTCTACGGGATCATGACCGAGCAGTCCATTGGAAAGCTCTTTGCTGCCGGTATCTTTCCAGGTATACTTCTTGCCCTTCTCTTCATGCTTACTATATATATACGGGTGCAAATGAATCCAGGGCTTGCCCCTCCTGGGCCGAAAACAACTCTAAAAGAGAAGGCGAAATCCTTTACAGGGGTTTTAGAGGCCCTGATTATCTTTTCATTTGTTATGGGAGGCCTTTTCTTCGGGATATTTGTACCAACCGAGGCAGCGGCTGTAGGTGCATCTTTTACATTGCTTCTTGCAATCTTAAGGAGGCAGTTAACGTGGGGGGGATTCGTTAAGTCCCTTATGGATACAACAAGGATCAGTTGTATGGTCATGGTTATTGTCACCGGGGCAGTTGTCTTTGGTCACTTTATGGCAATCACCAGGATTCCATTTGATTTGGCGAATTGGGTGAGTGCGCTTCCCCTGCCAAACTATGCGATTATGGGGATAATCATTCTCGTATATCTGTTTGGCGGATGTTTCATGGATGCCCTGGCCATGATTATGCTCACCATTCCCATCTTCTATCCTGTGGCGACAGCCCTTGGTTTTCACCCTATATGGTTTGGGGTGGCCATTGTTCTTGTAACCGAAATGGGGGTGATTACACCGCCGGTAGGGGTAAATGTATATGTAGTCCATGGTATTGCCGAGGATGTTCCCCTTGAGGTTATCTTCAAGGGGGTTGCCCCTTTTGTCCTGGCCCTTTTGGCATGTGTGGCAATTCTACTGACCTTCCCTCAGATAGTCCTGTTTTTACCTGGCCTCATGAGGTAGCGGAAAAGTGAACTAAAGTAAATTAGAGTGCCTAAAGTGAGCTAAAATTATGGGGGATTATTTGGAACTTCTATTGGAGCAAACTATGGTGAGACACATCGTGCTATAGTATAGTATTTGAGAAAAACATTTCCGGGTGCAAAGTAGCCTTGAAGCCAGAAATAATCGGTTCCGAGGGGAGAGAAAGGGGCACCAGAGAACCACGGTGCCCCTTTAACATCGAATTGAGGTGTGGCTATTTACTATATCTTGCAAGCAACTCTCTGATTGTCTTAACAGCTTTCTTCGCGGGAAGACCCTTCTTTTGCATTTTTGCCTGATAATCAATGATGATTGGACTGATGGACTGTACCCATTTTTGCTCCTCGGCCGGTGAGAGCGGATGGATCTTCTTGCCGAGTTCTGACACAAATTTTTGACCTTCTCTGTCAACACTGTCCCACACATCGCCGTGCACATCGACCCACTCCTCGCCAACTTCGTCAAAGACCTTTTGAATATCAGGGGGAAGAGATTCATATTTCTGCTTGTTCATAACCACAAACATTGCCGTGGTGTAGCCAAGTGACTTGGTCTCGATCACATAATCTATGACTTCACCCTGTTTCCATCCCTTGAGAACCTCGACTGGGCAGAATGTGCCTTCAACTACCCCCTTTTGCAGGGCCTCATAGGCAGCAGGTTGAGGCATGGCTACCGGGGTAGCTCCCAAATACTTGGCAAGCTTTGCGGCAAGACCGGTAGTTCTAATTTTCATGCCCTTTAGATCAGCCAGAGAGTTTACATCCTTTTTGGCGGCAAGTATTGCAGGCCCATGGGCATGAATAACAAGTACCTTAACATCCTGGAGTTCTTTTGGATTCATCTTTTTGTAAAATTCATATGCTACCCTGGTGGCAACGCCGCCCGTTGGATAACCGAATGGGAGGTCCACTGCCTCCATCAGGGGAAACCTTCCCCTTGTATATGCAAAGCATGACTGGCCGATATCGGAGATTCCTTTGACTACTCCGTCATAGACGACCTTTGATTTGGTTAAAGTCCCTCCAGGAAAATAAGAGATTTTGACCCGACCATTGGTCCTCTTCTCAATCTCTTTTGCCATGTTAGCTCCAGCAATTCCATGGCCATGGGTAGGTGGGAAAAAGTTGCTATAGGTAAGATTGATGGTTTCTCCCTTAGCAGATGGCACAGAGGCAATCGTTAGGGAGACTAAGAAACAAAATGAAAATACTAGAGTGAGTAAACATTTCTTTTTCATTTTTCCCTCCAGTTTGATTTAATGGAAATAGACTTATGTACAACCAATCGCTATGCCCTTCGCTTACCACCACCTCCTCTCCGGAAAGTCACACTTTAGAGTTAAAACCATATTGATAGCCCTTTGTCAATCAAAAATGTTTCCCTTGGAGTCTTCTCCTTGGTTATAGCCCGCCTCAAAGACCTCAAGATTTAGATCCTTGAATCTCTCTGGACTGATTTTATCGATGGTCATCCTTATCTCTCTGTAGCTCATTGGTCCCTCATCAAAGGCCGAAAAGAAACCCAACAGGGCCAGATTGGAAGACCTTGGGGCGCCCAGTTCCTGGGCCATTGCCTCGGCGGGAATGGAGCGGTAGACTATGTTTTTCTTATCCAGATAACCTTTGACCTCTTCCCTTGGGAAATGACCAGGATCAGCATTGACATACATCTTTCCTCCCCTGGATAAGAAGGGAAGATTCCGGTAGCCCTCATTCTCTTCCAAGGAGAGCAAGAGGTGGGCTGTACCGATCCGAACCAAGGAGCTTTCTACCTCTCCAAGCCTGAGGTGGGAAATCACTGATCCACCCCGCTGGGCCATGCCATGCGTCTCAGCCCCCATGACTGGCAAACCCTGGTCCAAGGCAGCTTGGGCAAGTATCCTTGTCATGAACAGGATTCCCTGTCCGCCCAATCCACATAAGACAATATTGACAGTCTCCATCTAATCCTTCAAATTCATCGGTCACTTGGTTTAGATCTTTTTCACCGCAGAGACGCAGAGGACGCAGAGTTGGATGATTTTCTCTTTGCCGTTGAGAGGACGGCAAAGAGAATCAAGTCAGCCCGCCTGAGGCTGGCTACGATAGAAGCCTTTGGTCCCTGTAGCCTCTCCATGGTGATGGTTTTTCGCTTTCTTGTTGTACCTACCACAAAAAATAACTAAACCTCAGCGATCTCTGCGTCTTTGAGGTAAGTTAAGCCTCAACAATAGCGCCTTTGGGACAGACCTGAAGGCATACACCGCACTCCGAACATATCTGTCTGTTGACATTGGTACGCCCAAGCTCTTGGTCATGGTAAAGGGCAGGGCATTCGAAACGATCGAGACAAAAGTTGCATTCCGCGCAATCATCGGTTACAGTTACCTTCCTCCTTTGGGAAATGGCCTCATCTGGGTAAGCGATAACACAGGGGTGACGGGCGATGATTGCAGCGACTCCCCCTTCAGGTTCCTTCACATGGTCAGCTGCCTTCTTGAGCACACTGGTCATCTTCTTGATATCGTAGGGATCCACTGCCTCGATGAAATCAACTCCGCATCCAGCGACAGCCCTTTCCAGGGGAATAGCCCTTCCCTGGCTGCCATCCGCCCTTATTCCCTGGGCAGGGGTTGGCTGCATGCCGGTCATGGCCGTTGTCTGGTTATCAAGGATTACCAGGATGAATCGTGCATCATTATAGACGGCATTCAATAAACCGGCTGTGCCTGAATGAAAAAAGGTTGAATCCCCAATGGTGGCCACAATAGGTTGCTGTACCTTGTCTTGGGCAAAGGAATGATAAAAACCGGATGCCATAGTTATTGCTGCCCCCATATCCAGACAGGTATCCACCGCACCCATATTGAGTCCCAGGGTATAACAGCCGATATCCGAGGTAAATATGGCCTTTGGTCTGGTCTTCCTTATAGCAAAGAATGCTGCCCTGTGGGGGCACCCGGGACAGAGAGTGGGTTTACGCACTGGCAGCTTGAGACTCTCAACCAGTTCCTTTACTTCGTGATCTTCGTCCTCGCTAAATTGCTGGAGCTTTAACTCACCCAAGGTCTTGTTTACCAGCTCGTATACCACCTGGGGTACAAGTTCTCCCTCAGTGGGCACATGCCCTGAGAGGCGACCCAAAACCTTATCTCTGTCCCGGAGAAGATATTCAATCACTGTGTCTGTCTCTTCAATGACAAGCACCCTGTCGCAGGCAGACACGAACTCCGTGGCCAAACCTTCCGGAAAGGGGTAGGGGGTGCCTATCTTGAGCACAGGGATATCGGTGCGCTTCTCCTCTGATAAGATATCTCGTATGACGGAGCAGGGTACACCTCCGGCAATGATACCGAGAGGATATCTCTTCCCTGGCTCAAGATTGTGATAGTTGAAATCTGAGAGTTCCTCAAACCGCTTTCCGATTTCTTTCAATTTCTTGTTTAATTCTCCATGGAGTATGAAACGGAAACGGGGAGTGGCTGCCCACCTTTGGGGATCCTTGTCAAAGGAGGCCTTCTGATTACTCTTCTTGATTGAGCCGAATGAGAGGTTATGTCGTGCATGGCATATCCGAATGGCCGGCCTCAGGATAACCGGGATCCTGAATTCCTCTGATATATCCAGGGCTAACCCAACCATCTGTCTTGCCTCCTGGGGATTGGAGGGGTCCAGAACTGGCACCTTTGCGAGGCGGGCCATCAAACGAGTGTCTTGTTCTGTCTGGGAGGAATGGGGGCCAGGGTCATCGCAAGAGATAATAACAAGCCCCCCAACAGTACCGATATAGGCTGCACTCATCAGAGAGTCGGCTGCTACATTGAGCCCCACCTGTTTCATACAGCAGGCAGCCCTCTTACCTGTAATGGAGGCTGCAAAGGCTGTATCCAGGGCTACCTTTTCATTGGTTGACCATTCCACATAGGTATCAAGTCCCTGTGATTTCACGAAGCGAACAACTTCAGGCAGGATTTCTGAACTGGGGGTGCCGGGATAGGATGAAACCACCTGACAACCGGACTCGACCAAGCCCAAGGCTATGGCCCCATTTCCAAGCAAGATCTCTTGCCTTTTCATTTTCCTGTTTTCGCCTTTTTTGCCTTTTCGATCAGACCTACCAAGCTCTCAATCTTGGGCCCTGGAGGGGTAAATATTCGGTCCAGGTCTTCTTTGGAGTAGTGGTCTGCCATAAACCTATTGATATCTGTCCGCATCTGCCAGCAACCGACTATCCATCTGCAGGGAAGCATGTTATTCTCGGAGCGACAGAACCTAAAATTGACCTCGCCGCCCACCCTGGGGCATCGGATCGTTTTGTCGTCGTGCTGCTCGATCAATATCTTTACCCTCCATAGTAAAAGGGGCGCACTTACAGGACCCAAGGGATGGGACCTGCGAGTGCGCCGC
>Ga0209636_10007377_pt1 | contig 11217 bp, 9 predicted proteins | sample DeeMarSWOR152_54_FD_187464 | JGI IMG/M metagenome (GOLD analysis project Ga0209636, IMG submission 187464) | Marine sediment microbial communities from White Oak River estuary, North Carolina - WOR-1-52-54 (SPAdes) (version 2) | ecosystem: Environmental > Aquatic > Marine > Intertidal zone >... | reverse complement strand
TGGTTAAAATGTTTTTTGGTCCAAAAGGCATGTTACCACGCCTTAGGAGGAGGCCTTAAATAGTATCAATTCACTCAACTCGGACGCGCGATAAATCGCGCGCCGCTTAGCTCAATCGTTATCCTTCTCAAGAAAAATGACTGCATCGATGAAATGCATATATTGCCTTGAAGACAAGCCAGACAGTTGCTTTGAAAAAACCGAACATGTTCTGTCGCAATCATTTGGCAAATTCAAAAACAATCTCACGTTAAACAAAATAGTCTGCGATGCTTGTAATGAATATTTTGGAAATAATCTTGAGATTTCTCTAGGCCGTGACACCTTTGAGGGAATGACAAGATTTGATTACAACGTAAAAAAGCCGAAAGAGTTTAAATCGCTAGGGAAAAAGAGCAGGCTAAATATCAAAGTAAATGAAGGTCCTTTTAAAGGTGCTTATGCTTACCGAGAATATTCAGAACAGGAAGGTAGGATAATCATCAAGCCAATACCTCAAGCGGGCTTTAAAAGGTTTGGCGGCCCTGATTACGAGTATTTCCTTCTAGATGAAATTCCTGATAAAGAATATTTAGAAAAGAATTTCGATCTGCAAGCACTAAAATCAATCGTGGCACTTGGATGTAACACAGAACTCGCACAAAAGCATTTGGCACAAAAGGGCATTTCATTTAACCCTGATGGTGATGCTTACCCTTCAGATAATTACACGGATTGGGAGTGTAAAGTAAGTGGTCAAATTGACCAAACCATTTTCAGATCAATAGCCAAGATGGCCTTTAATTATCTCGCATATTGGGCTAAGCGAGAACTTGTTGTTGATAGCCCATTTCATCCTATAAGGAGATATATCCGTTTCGGAGAGAAGACATCTTACCCATTTGTTGTGATTATTGAAAAGGCAATATTGGGTGATGAGCCCATAGAAGGAAAAAGGAGGCTGGGTCATCTTATAACTCTTGATTGGTCCAAAAATAAGCTATCAATAGTTTCCCAGGTATCACTGTTTAATTGGATGACCTATTCAGTCCTCCTTGCCAAAGATTATCAGGGGAAAAGATTTAATCTCCGAAAGGGGAGTTTTTTCAATATTGCCAACAACGAAATCCTTGAATTAGCCCCTCGAGGCATGATCAATGCTCACGAGAAAGCCACGCAATAGTAAAAAAGGGTAACAAGCGGTTGAAGAAAGACTGGTAAATTCGCTGCGCTTCTTTACCAGCCTCTTAACCGCGTCGTTCTTCAATCACTGTGACCCACTTTGAGGGGGGTCTTTTGCCCTACTTTTTTCTGACTAAAATTGTCTAGTTCAAGATGCTATAGACAGTTCAGACGGTATCCTAATTATCAAGTATTTGAATCGCAAATAGGTAAATTTTACAGATAAAGGTGTTGCAAAGTTTGGAGACCTTGATCGCAGTGTCCATGCTCCTCATGAGGAACCAAGAATAATCTTGTACAACTCATCGGCAAGTCGCTCGTCAAGAGTCTTCAGAATCTTATAGTGTTCGAAGGCATCGCCGATTCTGCCGATAGAATCATAAGTCATACCCAGGCGGAAGTGAGCTTCCGCATGCCTCGGCTGAATTCGAATAACTTCTTTGTAAGCCTCAATTGCATTTGAGTGGTTGCCCAGTAGGGTATAGTTAACCCCAAGCCTGAAAATTGCATCCGCATGTTCAGGGTCAATTGCAAGGCCTCTTTGGTATGCTCTAATCGCATCCTTGTTTTTCCCCAATCTAGTGCAGCAATCACCTAGAAGAAACCATGCCTCCGCACTAGAGGGCTCTTCTTTGGTAACTTTTTTCAACAGGTTTTTGGCCTCCTTGTATTTTTCGGCACTGAACAATTTCTTGGCGGATTCCAGATTTTCATCAGCCAAAGCCTGGCTGGTGAGCATAAGAATAAATATGAGAATCAGAGATATTGTTGTTTTCCTGCTCATTCTGTCTCCCTCCTCTGGCCACTATTCGTATTTAAGTCGAGGAAAATCTAATTTGGACTATGGGTGACACTTCGAGCTCCTGACAAATACATACTATACTCCGCAAGGAGTTAGGAGAGCACATTCTAAAGCTGTCTCCATGACAGGAACCGCTTGGATAGAGGTTTTAAACCATTGAGGAAAAATAATCCAATAGCGTTTTAGGACCCGTCCGCTAAAAAAATCTCCTTAGTGGCTTTGGAAGATCGGATCTCAACCATCACAATGACGAATACAAGGTGCTATAGGTACCAATTACTGCGTATTTGAAACACCAATCGGCAGGAAGGGAGAGAAAGGGGACTTGCAGCCCATGACCCCAATACATAAAGCAGGAATCAGGGCACAAAAGAAACCGCATGGTGACCTGAGAATTCCTATTCTCATTCTAAATTTGAGCTTCTATTTGCTCTTTGAATACTAAATCCCTGGTGGAGTGACAATCAGCATGAACTAGGTTGTACATCGCTCGAGAAAACATTGATGCAACACCGTGTCGTGGTAACCTTACCTACGGAGGCCGTCCGAAAGTGAACCTATCAACGGCATACATGTTGAGCTATCATGCAACTCACTGTTTAAGCCTGCTGATCCGTTCATCATAATCTATCAGGATCCTGTCATATTCTTCCACCATTAGTGGTGACGATATCATAAAGTCCGCCGTTGCTCGGTTACACGCTATAGGGACATTATAGACCACCGCTATACGGAGGAGGGCTTTTACGTCCACATCATGGGGATGCGGCTGGAGGGGATCCCACATAAAGACAATGAAGTCCAGGTCGCCTTCGGCGATTTTAGCCCCCACTTGCTGGTCACCACCCAGGGGCCCGCTTTTGAAGCACGCGATTTTGAGGCCCAGCTCTGCTGCCAAAAGCTTACCAGTAGTTCCCGTTGCGTATAATTCATGCTCCGCCAGCGAGTCCTTATTGAACCTGACCCACTCAAGCAAGTCCTGTTTTCTGTTGTCATGAGCAATCAGAGCAATCCTTTTTCGTTTGTGCATCGTCATAATGATAGTTTCCATTTTGCTCTCCCCCTGGACCTTCAGACTAAACCCTGATCCGATGAAAGCGCATATCGAGGTTGATCTCATTGATAAGAGATCGGTTTTAGGGAGAGAGTATAGGAGTGAGGAAATTTGAGTGTCAAGGGAAAAGCCGTCGCACCGTATCGAGCTCGGGTTTCATTTAAAGGGATGAGACAGAGCACAGACCTACTGCTTATGGGGAGCCTAAGCGGAAGTTGGCAGTTAAAGAAGGCAGCTTATTATATTACATAGGGCCGTTGCTGATCAGCAAGAAAGGCTATATTTGTCTTGACTTGAAGCAGTAGCAAGTTCGTTAACTCGACTCAAAAGACTAACATAGCCATGAGACACCATCTCAATCATCACCTATTTGAATCGCTAACAGGCAAATTTAGTCTTCAGTCCAGGGTTCACGTCATGGACGGCCGCTGCGAAAATCATCATTTCCCTTTTTGTGCTCCTTCCAAAATCTTCCACTGCAACCCCAAATAATAAATTATCGTAGTTATATGGAGTCGATATATAATATCCGTATAATGAACCAGAAAAAGACTCCTTATGCTCGTTTTCAAAAAATACGGCGTCCAAGAAGCGCACCCCATTTCTAATGCTACCGGCCGATTCTGTTTAATAGTTCATGGAATTTAATCTCATTGAGTCATTTATTAAATTTCTGTAGAGTCCCTAGTAATTCCGGGTGTTATGAGAAAAGGTAGAGTCTGCTTAATATATAATGTTAGGTGCCATGTCTATATTCGCTAAGGAGTAGCAGCGTTCAATGGAGCAATATTTGTGGCTTATCCCATTGGGGTTTGTTATTGGTGCCTATGGAACACTGATAGGAGCTGGCGGTGGGTTTGTGTTGATGCCCATGTTACTCCTGCTGTATCCTGACGAGAATCCGGAAATCATTACCAGCATTTCACTGGCGGTGGTCTTCTTTAATGCCTTGTCAGGCTCGTGGGCCTATGCGCGAATGAAGCGTATTGATTACCAATCCGGCCTGCTGTTTGCAGTCGCCACTATTCCAGGGGCAATTCTCGGAGCCTTGAGCACGGCCTACATCCCCCGCCGGCTGTTTGATGCTGTCTTCGGTGTTTTGATGATAGCAGCATCAATCGTTCTCCTCTTATATCCGAGTAGGGCAAAGGAAGCAAGAGGGAACAGGCGTAGTTACCATCTTGGGAGAAATCTTGTTGAGAAGGACGGTACGGTTCACACTTTTTCTTACAGCCGAAGAGTTGGAGTAGGATTAAGCTTCTTTGTCGGGTACCTTTCTAGTTTGCTTGGTATCGGTGGCGGCATTGTCCATGTACCTCTCCTAGTTCATCTTTTGAACTTTCCCGTGCACATTGCTACCGCAACTTCGCACTTCATCTTAGCGATCATGGCTTTGACGGGGACCATTGTCCATAGCGTAACAGGTGTATTTTCTCATGGTGTTCGTCGGACGGTTACTCTGGCTGTCGGCGTGCTCCTTGGAGCGCAAGTGGGAGCGCTACTCTCTAACCGCGTACAGGGCAACTGGATTATTCGGGGCTTAGCAATCGCGCTTGGCTTCGTTGGCATTCGGATTCTCATTATGGCTTTATAGTCAAGTGCACTGTACCTAATCGGGTAAGGGGAGCTTCTAACTCCCCCTCCCCACACCACCTAACATGTGTCACATCAATTCAGTCTGTCCTTCTTGGCCGGGCTGTTTACTTCAAGCGAGACTGTCGAAAAACCCTAAATCCATGATTTCGGAGTTTGTAACTTGTTGATTTTATTGCATCTATATTTTTAAAAACTCAAGAGTCGGACTTTTTCGACAGTCTCAGATGGACTAGAGAGGGCGGCCTCCATCACGATAATTACATATTTCAGTTGCTAATCGATAAGATCGGGTGAGGCAGAAGGCGTTTGATTCAGTTGGGATTCCACAAATCGGTGAAGCTCCTCTCGGATCTAAGAACACGAGCCGTACATACTGCTAAGCTCTATAAAAGACAGACCTTAATTTTTCGTTTTCCTGTAAAAGGGTCCCATCTCGTCTATTATATTTGATTGATATTTAACAAGAATCATATTTTACTGACTTAATGAGCTTAGTTTTCTATAATAAATGAGTTTCTACATGACGTGTAGGAATGTTAACTCGGTTCAATATATAATGTTAGATCTTCTTACCACTCAACGAAAATGGTGATCCTACGCCATGGTTAAGAAAAGATGGACCCATAGAGAAGTAATTAAGGCAGTTCATGAGAATGATCTAGAGAGCTTTCTTTCCTCAATCGGCATCTTAGAGGACATTCTTTCCAAAAGATACAAATGCCAAAAATGTAATAGGCAAATCAACTTGGAAAACCTCGGCGCCGTATGTCCCGAGGAGGGCACGATCCGAGTCATATGCGATTTACCATCTTGTCTGTCGGACATTGCTTTCGATAGGGAGACCGAGAATGGATGAGATTTCTATCCTGAAGGATATCCTATTGCGTTTTGGGACCGGCACGCTCCCTTTGCTGATCGTTGTTTTGTATCTCTTTAAACATCCAGAGAAATTTGAACACTGGATGAGACTCTTCTATGCCGCTTTGTATTATATTACTTCAAAAGCACCAAGAATCCGGCGCAACATTGACCAACGACTTGTAGCAGTAGACATTCAGGACACCATCAATCGAGTTGGCGACGAAATAAATTATGAGTCACCTGATGCATTACCCCATGCAGTAAAAATAGAGTGGGTGCGAATTGATACCCCAGAATCATTCGTAGCAAAGGGCGAGGTTGTTGTTCGACTAAGTCACTACCGCAATCGTGATAGAAATATTGTTGAGTCGACTCTGTTGTATCTTAAAAAAGGGTTGCTTCCCCGGGCAAGAAATTATCTTGATAATACACTTCGACGTAGCTGCCAATACAAGATTGCCACAAATATTTTTGTAACAAGGCGAGATACTGGTGCGTACGATTACTTTCTGGAAAATGAACTCAATCCAGCGATTGCAACTGACAGCTCAATAGAGTCCGATTTACAGATGCTGGAGAATCTAGACTCTGTCGGATTCTTCACTCGGGTCTTTCTAACAGAGGTGACCATTACCGGGCAAAAGCTAATTGGAATGGTCCCTACAACTGCGGTTCGAAAAGAGCTGCGGGATTTCGCATCCTTTCTCGAAATCATAGCAACAAAGGGAAAAGATGAAGACGTCCCCCTCCAGTTCAAAGGCACGAAAGTTAGGGCTTCTGTTATTCTAGTGGGAGGAGCTGAGATTTATAGGCTATATGGCATTGACCCATATGTAAATAGAGTTCAGCGCAGTGTTCGAGAAGACTATGATTCTATATACTTAGCTGCCTGGGGGGAGGAATTCGTTAAAGCCAGCGTCAGGATTAAGAAGCAGATCGAAAAAGAAATAGTCATAGTTGTCAGACGCTACGATTATCCTGTTGGTGGCGAGACGAAGGGAATACTCTTCCAGTGTCAGCCAAGGTCAAGTTATCTGGCTCAACAAAAGCAGCTCCGCGAAGAGGTCCGTAATGCGTTGGCTGACGCTATTCCTGAGATCAAAGGGGGCGACATAAGAGTCATATCAGTTGTAAGGATAAGAAATGTTGGATTCAAAGTCGCTGTCAAGTCAGAAAAAGATGAACTACCTGATCCAAAGGCTTGCTGCTTAGGAGCTGGTGGCCAATGGCTAAATCAATTGAAAAGACGATTTCCAGACGAGTTCATAGGTATTTTATCATGGTCTGATGATCTGAAAGAGTTAATTGTGAATTCTCTTACTCCTCTCAATCCTAAATATGTTGACTATGTTGAAATTGACGATGAAAACCTCGTCGCAAATGTCTTCGTCCTCACCCAGGAGGCGATGAATAAAGCTATTGGGAAATCGGGCCATAATGTGAGATTGGCAAGTGAGTTAACTGGCTACCTTATCAGGATAGCCATATCTAGTAGTCAGAAAGACGTTTCTTCACCAGAAAATGAATTGAACGAAGTATTAGAACGAAAAATTCCGGAAATCCTAAACAAGGAAATTGAAATAGTGAAAATTTCAAGGATAAGAGGAGTTGGCTCTAAAGTTATTGTCAGATGGAAAACAGAGGATATTCCAAGGACCTTAAGGGCATCCCAAGTTTGTCTTGGAGAGAATCACGAAAATTTGAGGAGGATTAGACAACAAATTCCCGGTGAATGGCTGCATTTCCACGACTGGTCAAAAGATCCTGAGGACCAAATCGCAGCGTGCCTCTATCCGTTACGGAGATATCATATAAACTCAATAGAAATCGACACTACTTCAGATTTGGCCATTGTCACCCTTGCCGAAGGTGCAAATAAATTGGAAACACAGGAAGATCAAACTAATCTTGCACTCTGTGAAGAAGTTACAGGATATAAGATTGAGATATTGAGCTTCTGAGCGCTCCCATTACATTTTCCTGCTTTTTGGATCACTCCGTGTTAAGGGGCCGATCTAACCATGGCATAGGCTCTGACCAGTACTTTGCTGCGCTTCCTACCAGCAGGTGATCCAGTGCGTCATCCCACCTACGACTACTGCGAGCCATACTGTTTAGGAATCAACGCCTCGGATCTCAACCACTGTAACGACGAGCACAAGATGCATCAGATAGGCTGGGTTCTATCACGATCATTGCGTAGTTCGGTCGCTAATCGATACGATCCAGTAGTCGAGAGGGCTTTGATTCGATTAGAAATCGCCTCCCGAATCACCCTCTGGGGCGAATAGAGCATCAGGTGTCTGGAAGGCAGATGAAACCCTGACGTCCCAAGAAGCCGCTAGCTAGATTACCAGCTAAAGGAGGGACTCATTTCTATAGCCAATAATGAAAGACGGAGCTTGACAACAGGTGGCCTCATAGAAGAAATACTGAATGCGGTGCGTCCCCTTCAACGACTAAGGCGGCCGCTCAAATACTCTCAACATATTGCAAACAAGCAAAAACTTGATCGTAAAGCGCTCTTAATTTTGGGTAAGGAGGGATCACCTGTGGACAGAAGGGCATTCATTGAAGCTTCTGCTTTGATTGAGATTGGAGTTGCGTTACGATCAACATTGACGCTTGGCCATACTTTAACTACTCAAACGGAGGCTAGCTGCCTAGGCGCGGGTGGCATCCCAATCTCGAGAGTCGCTTTCCCGCACACCTTTAGACTTCATCATACGCCACATTAGCAAGGAGAGGCAGCTGTAGCCCGTCTTTCCTGCGAAACAACGTACGTTCACTTGTGGTGCCTCAGTGCGCACCGAGTCCAGATAGGATAGACCCATTCAGGGAATTTCACTGCTCCAGCATGACCAAATCGGGTACACGGCAGCCACCACCCTATGGATATTGCGCTGATGGTCCCTCCGGCGAGCACCAGGAAGCACCGCCGGCTGATCCTGCGTTGTTCGTTTGACTTTGTTTCCATTAGCATACTGTCCTTTATGTCATAAGCGTTTCTTACTTAGCTATCGGGAGGGTAAAGTATATGTGGATGTGATATCGACTTAGCAGAAGCACGTACCAGCAGCTCGACCGAAGATAATGTTCGTCCCGATCATCGGCAACTCCACGAACAGGCGATTCAGCGCCAGGCATTGTCGCCCAACCTATTTCTTTCACATAATCGCCTCTTGTCCAGGAGTCTTTCCCTTTCAGCTCCTTGAGTCGCTCTTCCCTGTTTGGATCCTGGAGAACCTGTGCATCACAAATCGGTGCTAGGTGGTCTATAACAGCCTTTTCGGCCATTTCCTCAGCTTTGTCTCTGGCAGAACCACTTGTTAGTACCCATCCTGCCGAGAAAATGACAATAAGCAACACAACCGCGCCAACCACGATACCCCAGACAAGCGGTTTTACATTTCTTTTCTCCTCTTAGCTAGCTCCTTTAGATTGAGAGTTTAAACACGGTTCCTTTAACCTCTGACTTTGTCACCTAACTGTACAATAGATTTAGGTTTTTGGAGGGAAGATACACAAAATATGTCAACAAACCTAGTCTTCTCAGTCAGCAGTGGGGTTGTTTTTGTTTCTATTATTCTTTACCATGCTTACCGTTTGCCTTTTTGTAATCACCTTATCTACAATGCCATACTCCAGCGCCTCCTGGCCCCTCATGAAGAAATCCCTTTCACTATCATCTCCAATCCTTTTTTTATCCTGGCCCGTGTGCCGGGCAAAAAGTTCGTTGATGGCCTCTTTGAGCCTCACTATTTCCCTGGCCTGTATATCTATATCCGTAGCCTGTCCCTGTGTTCCCCCCGTCGGTTGATGGATCATGATCCTGCAGTGTGGCAAGGCGAACCGTTTGCCTTTAGTACCGGAAGCTAATAGAAGAGCTGCTATGCTTCTGGCCTCTCCAGTGCAGATTGTGGTAACATCGGGCCTTACATATTGCATCGTATCATAGATAGCCAGGCCGGCTGTGAGCGAACCTCCATGGGAATTTATATATAGATTTATATCCTCATCCGGATTCTCAGATTCCAGAAATAGAAACTGGGCGATAATAGTATTTGCCATATCATCGGTGACTTGTTCACCCACAAAGATAATCCTATCCTTTAAGAGGCGTGAGTAAATATCATATGCCCTCTCACCCCTATTCGTTTGCTCGACAACTACTGGTATCAGCATTTTAGCTATTTTTCCTTTCTATCTTTTGGGCTCTTTTCAGATATCTGTTGTACTTCACTAATCTTAGCGCAGCAAAGCGGGCTCCCTTCGGAATAGCTTGGGCTTCGAGCTGCAGTTCTCGCTATCCGTTTATCACCTGAGGCGCCAGGTAATCAACCCATGGGAGGGATCATATGGTGAGACTCTTACCTGGACTCGATCACCTTTCATCACCTTAATCCTCCTCTTTTTCATCCGGCCGCAAAGAACACCCCTAACGATGATATTATCGTCACATTCAATTTCCATGGTCCCGTAGCCCAGCACCTTGGTCACTACACCTTCCAGTTGTATTAAATCGTCTCGACTCAAAGTACTCCTTTCACGGTATCAGGGTAGGTTTCTATTTTATGGTATCAAATCCCCTTAGCCAAATAGGTTTTGGGGAAGTGAATGGTTTTGTTTCAGGGGCCCTTTCGGGCATATCTATGCTTTTCCTTTCTCCGTCATGTATTTCCAAAGTCCTCTGGATTAAGTTTTTCCAAGATCTCCTGCCAGCTTTTTCCTTGCTCACTCTTATCCGCAGCCACACTTTCCTTGCTCGCCTCGATCTGCTTAGATTTCTTCAGCACCTCTTCCGAGACAAATATGGGCGCCCTAGTTCTGAGGGCCAAGGCAATGGCATCACTCGGGCGAGAATCTATTGACAAGGCTTCACCCTTGTTCATTAGGTGGATAAGGGCGTAGTAGGTATTATCTCTTAGGTCACAGATCTCTATCTTATTCACCTTGATGTCTGTCTTATCCATAATATCTTTCAAAAGGTCATGGGTCATGGGCCTGGAAAACCCTACACCCTCTATTTCGCTTGCAATCGCCGTTGCCTCAAGCAGGCCTACCCAAATAGGTAAGGCCTGTTTCCCTTCAATCTCTTCCAAGATAATTATCGGAGTATTCGTCGCTGGGTCCATAGTTATTGAAGATATTATCATCGCTTTGAGCATAAGATTTCCTCCCTACAGTATTTTAAATTCATGGATAGACTCTATGTCACCGGTAAAACAGTATATAGCTGAATAACGTCAACCGAAAAGGGGGCCGCCGAATTTAAATGCATATGAGGTGAGGTTTCAGTTATTGTGGAGCCTCCGTGAGAAATCTCTCAACCTTTGCCTTTTCCTTCAGTTTCGTGATGTATAGACTTACCCCTCTTTGAACTTTATCCTGCTTCAGGTATTGCTCAATCCTCTCTTTGATATCCTCATAGGGAATGGTTGTTTCCGGTTTTCTTTCGATGAGCTTAATCAGATGGTATCCAAACCTGCTCTCAACTGGATCACTCACCTCACCTGGTTTCAGGGCAAAGGCCGCCTCTTCAAAGGGTTTCACCATTTCTCCTCGCCTGAAGTAGCCCAGGTCACCACCTTTGGCACCACTGGGGCCTTGTGAGAACGCCTTGGCAAGGGTGGCGAAATCCTCACCTTCTTGGAGTTTGTGTTTGATCTCCTCGATTTTTTTTCGCGCCTCAGCCCTCTGTGATTCATCGGCCTGGGGATCAATTTTGATCAGGATGTGGCTC
>Ga0209636_10007376_pt1 | contig 11217 bp, 10 predicted proteins | sample DeeMarSWOR152_54_FD_187464 | JGI IMG/M metagenome (GOLD analysis project Ga0209636, IMG submission 187464) | Marine sediment microbial communities from White Oak River estuary, North Carolina - WOR-1-52-54 (SPAdes) (version 2) | ecosystem: Environmental > Aquatic > Marine > Intertidal zone >... | reverse complement strand
CAACTGGATTAAGGACAGCCTCAAGCCAGGAATTGATTATATAGTTTTTGGCAAGCCAAGCAGGTATGGCCATCAGATTAATATCATTCACCCGGAACTGGAAGAGGCCACCAAGTATGAAGCACAAATTTCATCCTCTTTGCAGGCATATTATGGGACAACAGAAAAATTGAAAAAGAGTTATATCACTTCCAGGACGATACAGAAACTGGTCACCACGTTGTTTAAAAATTTCAAAATAGATATCACAGAAACCATGCCTGACTACCTGGTCAGTAAGCTCAGGCTCCTGGATTTAAATGAATCCCTGCATCATATTCATTTCCCCGCATCGCCTGATATGCTAAATAAAGCACAATTCAGACTCAAATTCGAAGAACTCTTTTATATCCAGCTCAACATCCTTAAACAAAAATTTAACCGCGAGAAATATATTGAGGGATTTGTTTTCCATAAAATCGGGCAGTACGTTAACCGGTTTTATCATGAAAAACTACCTTTTGAGTTAACCAATGCCCAGAAACGGGTTATAAAAGAGATTCGGAAAGATCTGGGTGCAGGCAAACAAATGAACCGGCTTTTACAGGGCGATGTGGGTAGCGGTAAAACACTTGTGGCACTGATGGCTATGTTAATTGCACTGGATAATGAATTCCAGGCCTGCATCATGGCACCAACTGAAATCCTGGCCACACAGCATTATAATACAATCATAGAGATGGCAGAAGGACTGAATATCAATGTAAAATTATTGACAGGTTCTTCTAAAAAATCGGAAAGGGACATCATTCATGAAGAGTTAACCAACGGTACTTTGCATATCCTTATAGGAACCCATGCCCTGATTGAGGAAACCGTACAGTTTTTAAACCTCGGACTTGTTATTATTGATGAGCAGCACCGTTTCGGTGTGGCCCAAAGGGCAAAACTGTGGAAGAAAAACGTGCAGCCTCCCCATGTGCTTGTAATGACAGCAACACCCATTCCAAGGACCCTTGCGATGACAGTATATGGTGATCTTGATGTGTCGGTTATTGATGAACTTCCTCCAGGAAGAAAACCCGTTAAGACCATCCACTTTAAAGATTCAAAACGCCTGCGGGTTCATGGTTTTATGAAACAACAAATAGCCGAAGGGCGCCAGATTTTTATTGTATATCCCCTGATCCAGGAATCTGAAAAGATGGACTATAAAGACCTGGAAGATGGATATTTCAGCATCAAACAAGCCTTTCCATCTCCTCAGTATGCAGTTAGCATGGTTCATGGAAAACTTAAAACAGAGGATAAAGAATTTGAAATGCAACGATTCAGATCTGGCAAGACCCATATTATGGTTGCCACCACTGTTATTGAAGTTGGCGTGGATATACCAAATGCATCTGTTATGATTATAGAAAGTGCAGAAAGATTTGGACTTTCACAGCTTCACCAGTTGAGAGGTCGTGTGGGCAGGGGTGCCGACCAATCATATTGTATCCTGATGACTTCCGACAGACTTACTGATGAAGCAAAACTTCGCATTAAGACGATGGTTAGAACCAATGATGGTTTTGAGATCGCTGAAGCTGACCTAAAACTGAGAGGTCCGGGAGATATTGAAGGAACCCAGCAAAGTGGTATGCCTTTTGATTTAAAGATAGCAAATCTTGGCAGGGACAGCCAGATACTTCAGCATGCAAGGAATACTGTCATTGATATCCTTGAAGAAGACCCATTACTGGATAATCCTGAAAATATAATACTAAAGCAACAATTGAATAAATTAACAAAAAGCAGTTTTAGCTGGAGCAAGATCTCGTGATAATGGCATGGAGCATGGAGTATAGAGCATTTTTTTATAAATCTAAACTAAATTCAAATGAGAAATCTAATCATTTTTTTAGTCCTGTTCACAGCTATCTCCTGTGTAACGGAAAAGGATAACGATTGGAAGCTGATCTGGTCCGATGAATTCGATTACAAGGGATTACCCGATTCTACAAAATGGAACTACGAAGAAGGCTTTATCCGAAACCGGGAATCTCAATTTTATACCAGTAACCGACTTGATAATGCCCGGGTTGAAAATGGTATGCTGATCATTAAAGCCAGGAGAGATTTTTATCGTGACAGTGCCTACTCATCTGCAAGTCTTATTACTAAGAACAAGGCAGAATTCCTCTATGGCAGGATTGAAATGAATGCAAGGCTGCCATATGGAAATGGGGTATGGCCTGCATTCTGGATGCTTGGTATAAACATAACCGATGTCGGCTGGCCTGAATGCGGTGAAATCGACATTATGGAATATGTAGGCTTTGATACATTAACGATTCATGGTAATATCCATACGGAAGCCTATAATCATGTAAAACGAACCAATAAAGGGAGCCGGATTGTAACTGAAGCACCCTGGGAAATATTTCATACCTATGCAGTTGAATGGTATCAGGACAGGATTGATTTTTATCTTGATACTACAAAATATTTCACATTCCAAAATGAGGGAACAGGAAATGATGTCTGGCCATTCGATAAACCACATTATATCATTGCCAATCTGGCTATAGGAGGTGCATGGGGCCGACAACACGGAATTGATACAACCATCTTCCCGCAGCAATATATCATTGACTATATCAGGGTTTATCAGAAAAAAGGTAATGAATAGGTTACAGGTTATACAGGTTTCAGGCTGCAGATGACAATTTGCAGGTTACAATTTGCACGTTCTATATTCCAGGTTCCGGGTTTCCGGTTAGGGATTGATGGCCGAAGTTGAAGCTAAGGAAAAAAAGATTTCAGCTTATTGATTCAATTTTAATACTTTTAGAATTTGCAAAACTGATAAAAATTTGTTTATGAAACACTTTTACAAAATTGCAGCTATAGCTGTAATAGCTCTTATCAAATACAATACAGCAGCTCAGATCCCTGAATTCAAGAGTATCAGTTTTGAAGCTAAAATCACCTAATTATTTATGGCAAACTAATCAAAGAGTGATATTTCAACAATTTATTAACGCTATGACTAATCCTGATCATAATTATTGAATAATCAATGAAAAAACTAAATATACGGGTGTATCATTATGTATTCCTGAGTTTTGTCATTTGTTTGGTTATCAACTTAAAAGCATCAGACCTGACCGATATATTACCACTGACCGACAGGATTATCATGCTCAGATTTGATGACGGGTATATCAAACATTTCGGTTATCATCAGTCGGGCGAAGCCTGCGTAACATACAATTATCCACTGGACACTGTCAATGCTACCAATAAGATATCTTATTTTATTTCCAGTCAGGATGATCCGGTTTATGCCAGCCCTTTGAATCCCCTCCAGGTTGGAAAAAAATCTAAGGGGCATGATTTCTCCAGGAAATGTAAATGGACCGGTTCAATATGTGATAACGATTTTATTAGTGAGCATTTCATATATCTCGAGCTTCCCTACACTATGGAAAATGGAAAAACCTATGTGGTTAATACAGGTAACCTGGCATATAATAAGTCGGCCGATTCTTTAACTTTCGATATTACGAGAATCCGAAGTGATGCTATCCACGTGAACCAAGCCGGTTATCGTCCCGACGCACCCCTGAAATATGCCTATATTTCCCACTGGATGGGTGATCTTGGTCCCCTTGATTTGGATGCTTATGATGGTGTTGGATTCAAAATTATCGACTTGTCAGATGGGAATGCCGTATTCACCGGAATTATTCAAAAAAGACTCGATTATGAGACCTCTGCTCAACCTGATCTTCCCGGCCAGCCACAAAACCGGCAATATTTTTCAATGACTGATGTATGGGAATGTAATTTTTCAGCTTTTAACACACCAGGTGAATATATCATATCTGTCGAAAAGATTGGCTGTTCATTCCCGTTCGAAATCATGCATGATATATATCGTGAAGCTTTTTACCATACCTGCCGGCAGTTGTATCATAACCGGGCCGGGATAGCCCTGGAAGTACCATATACTGAATGGACCAGGCCGAGAACCTGTCACCCGGGTGATGGATTTATCAATTTCAAATACTCTGCATCCAGATGGATAGATTGGAATGGAACTGAAAATGGTAATGAGAATGAGGTATTGGCAAAAGTTGATACCAGTGTGCATCTAAAACCCTGGGGATGGTATCAGGATGCCGGTGACTGGGATGGATATTATTCACATACGGTAATCCCACGTTTCCTGATGACAGCTTTTGAGCTGGCATCAGAAAATTTTGCAGATGGCGAACTGAATATCCCTGAAAGTGGAAACGGTATCCCCGATATCCTTGATGAAGCTGCCTGGCTTATCAATTACCTCGATCGCACACGCGGACCTGAAGGAGGTGTTGCCGGTGCACGAATTCATCCCGATTTTGAAGATCTCAATGATGGTATCCCATCGTGGGAAGATACCCGGACATGGATCATATCAGGTGAAGATTATGTAACAACCTTTACATTCGCAGGATTGTGTGCTCAGTATGCTTACTGCCTCAGATTAACAGGAAATCATTCACTCGCTGATATCTACTTCACTAAAGGTGAAGATGCTTTTGAATGGGCCAATACACATTATGAATCGGGAGATGATTTTCACAACAGCCGGCTTTATGCTACTGCATGGCTCTATAAATACAGCGGTATAAATACGTATCAGAATATTTTTAAAAGTGATTATAACCTTGTTTCCAGTAAACCATATGCAAATGACAACCGCAGATGGGCTGTTTGGGCTTATTTAACTACTGATCATGCAAACATAGATACTGTCCAAAAAGCTACCTGTATGACTTTTGCCCGCAGCCTGGCAGACAATGATGTGGTGGATCCTGCATCAAAAAGAAGTTTTCGCACCGGATTTAACTGGACATTCCCCATTATGGTCGGTCAGGTAACGACACCAATGGTTATACCAGCACTTATATTATATAAGATCACAGGTGAACAAAAATACTTTACCACCAGCCTGACAAGCTGTGATTACTACCTTGGAGGAAATCCTCTAAATATTTTGTGGATGACAGGTTATGGTGATAATCATGTAAAACAGGTTTTGCATCTTGATACATGGTTTAGTAACCGGGATGAAATGATACCCGGAATAATCCCTTATGGTCCCACCTATAATGGATGGATACAAAATAACGGACCATGGAGTTCAGACTTTGCTCTTGAAAGAATATACCCTGATCAGACCTTCTGGCCACCACATGAAACTTACTTTGAAAACCGTTATTGCCCTCCAACCAATGAATTTACCGTACACCAGAATTCTGCTCCGGCAGCAGCAATCTATGGTATCCTTTGTGATACCTGGCCAGGTTCATGGCAACCAAACCAGCCGCCTGTAATCACTATTACCAGCCCCTCAGACAATCATGGAATAATTGAAGGAACAAATGTTTCAATTACAGTGGATGCTTCCGATCCGGATGGGTATATTCAAAAAGTGGAGTATTATAACGGATGGCATAAACTTGGGGAAACAACAGAAATTCCTTTCAGCTTTACCTGGAAAGCCAATATGCCCGGGCCCTATAATATTTGTGCGGTTGCCGTTGATAACAAAGGAGCCAGATCACGTATAACATTTGCATCGGGAACTAATCAACCATATACATTGAACGATGAATTTAAATTGTATCCCGTTCCTGCCGGTAATGAAATCAATCTTGAATTCTCACTTGATTTCCCTGCTGATGTTATAGTGGAACTGTTCGATACAAACGGCAAGCTAATATATTCCAAATCATTTGACAAACTCCTTCCAACCTGGCAAAATCTGACTATCTGTCCCGGACGTCCTGCATTCACATCCGGTTGTTCATATCTGTGTCGGCTTACAGCCAGATCAGGAAATAATCTCTTTAAAGCTGCGAAGTTATTTGTGATGGAATAATTGGTGAATTGATGAATTAGTGTTTTTTTGGTGTGAGATCACTATGATTGAAACAACATTGAATAAACAATAGGAACAACAGAAATAATAATTCCCCAAACTCCTATCAATCTCATTGCGAAAATCTAAGGTTAATTCGTGTTCACTACAGCTCTCACAGCCATATAACTTCTTCCTGGCAGCTGTATATCAGTTACACCGGAGAATTCACCTTCAACAGGAGTGATAGTCATGTTCCATGCATCAATAACCTCGATTCTGAATTTTCTATCTTCAGGAAGCCTTATCTTTGCGTATTTCTGCTGGTTAACACCATAATAAAACAAATAATACTCCCCTGTCTTATAAAGATACATTTCCTTATTCCAGAGGTTATGGAACGGTATCAATCCTTCGGCAGGGGCTTCTGTCATGATTTGACGTAAAAATGCAATCCGGTCAGGGCTCTGGCCATACAGCTTCCCACCCTTTGACCACCAGAGGATATTATCAGGATGTAAATACGTTTCACCATGTGTCACATAAGCTCCCCGTGTATAACCAATCCAGAAACGGTTGACCATTTCCTCCGGGGGGAGGTTACCCCAGTCGGTAGGTATATCTCCTTCATATACACATTCATCGATGATGACAGGTTTAAGGTATATCTCCCTCCAATCCTGGATATTTTCAAAATATGGCGTTTGGACACTCAAATGCGTTACCCAGGGCTTTAACACATCATACCAGCGCATACCGTTATGGATGGATCGCAGGTGTTGATAGGGATCACATTCTACAATAATCCGGAAATAATTGTCCCAGTCAGTATCCGTTTTGCTTCTTATAATATCAAACTCATTTGCGAGTGACCACCAGACATTACGATATGCAGCCAGGCGTGCAATAACATAATGAAGATACAGTTCATTTGCTTCCGGACTCATTGTGTCAAAACCCCATTTCCCCCAATCATACGGATGAAACAGGATGATATCTGCTTCAATTCCCAGCTCCCTGAGATCTTTCACTCTCTCTTCAAAATAACTGAAAAATTCAGGATTGAAGCGCATATGATCAAACCCTTCTTCTTTTGAACCTTTATACGGATAAAGGGGAGGTTCATTCTGAATATACGTGCTGTATTGTTTTGGGAATATGCACATCCTGATCTTATTAAATGGTGACTTTTTAAGCGTTTCTATTGTCTGTTTCACAAGACTTTCAGGCTGACTGGTCCAGGCATAACAGGTAGTACCCACCGGATAAAAGGGCGTGCTGTCAGTATACCCGAATTGCCAGGTATCCCTCACTTCCACCGTTCCATGATTCCCTGATCCTGCAGGAGTACAGGTAAAACTGCCAGTTTGACCATCCAGCTCTTTAACGTTGCTACTCGTGATATATCTCCATTCTCCAGGAGTATCTGGCATGAAACGGATCTTATAGATACCATTCCCGTCATAAAATCCTTCCGGCTCAAGAATCCGGTTCTTAAACTGAAACATTGCTCTCAACCGGACATCTGTAAATGGATTTCCTTTTTGCGGGCCTTCCATGGTAATCTCAAAAATATTGTATTGTTCTGTTGTCCGGGATGAGATCTGTTGTACCGGTAATACAAAAATTAAGATGAAAATTAAAGCGTAGATTCCCGATTTCATGATGCTTCGATTTTAATATTTGATTCACTGAAAATAATTTCAAAATTACAGATTTGTCCGCTTTAGAAGAGAAATATTTTTTAACGTGATTGCGATATAGTAATATTTTGAAATTTAATTTTTATTATTATTTTTACAAGAAAAACAAGAAATGAAAGATAAACAAGTAAAGGGTATTTGCCGGAAACAGAATCCGTTCAGAGGAGTTGTAACTGTCAGTGATAAAGGACAAATCGTGATTCCGGCAACACTGATGAGAGAATTAAAGATTGAGAGGGGCAGCCAGTTATTCATTATTAAGAGGGATGATGATCTTGGATTTGTAGCTCTTAAAAGTGATGCAATAACAAATACACTTAACCGGTTAATTAATAATAATCCTGTTTAAAAAGGAGGTAATCATGGAAGTTAATTATGTAGAAAATGGCGAACCCGGCAGAACCTGTGCCGAATGTAAAAATTTCGAACCTGATCATGAGAACGACGAAGTCGGTAAATGCTTCGGATATAATGTCAGTGCCCGGGGAAGCTGCAATCTGTTTGAGCCAAAATAAAATCGGCACAACCGGATTTTAGGTCTTTGAGGGTCATGTAAACATGGCAGGCCTTCCAGTTTTGACTGATCTGACAGGTCGATGAAGACCTGTCAGATCGAACAATTTTTACAACTCCTAAACATTACTAATCAATTCAGACCTGTCGGTTCTGAGAACTTTAATAACCCAAAACCTGACAGGTCGATCCAGACTTGTCAGATCGAATAATTTTCATTATCCGTATCCTGTCACAAAATCGATCAGGACCTGACAGATCAAATAATTCTACATATGAACAAATATCAACTTCTGATTTTCATTTTTTTACTTCCGTTTTGTAGTCTCCAAAAAGAATGGATCATTCAGGAAACTGGAATCTCTGATGGGATCCATGATATAGAAATGATTGATGACCATACCGGTTATGCATATTCCTATGGCACAGGCAAATTGTTGAAGACTAAAAATGGCGGCCAATCCTGGGATCAAATAGCTCAATTTGATTCCCTTTACTTTGAGCAGATTCAATTTATTGATAATGACTATGGATTTATTTGCGGGGAGAATAATACCATAATGAAAACATCCGACGGAGGAGATACATGGATAGACTGCCATATTATGCAGGAATCCGATAATAATCTGATTTATGGTATGTATTTTATCAATGAGCAGACCGGATTGGTTTCAGTACTTAAATCTGAAAATGGAAATACCAGCTCAAAGATCTATCAAACAAGCAATGGTGGCGAGACCTGGGAACTCATCAATTCTCTCCCCTATATGGTACTTAACGTTGAGAAGGTTGGAATTGAAATCTGGGGGACGGGACCCGGGGTAATATTAAGGAATATCGATCAGAAGGATCAATGGACTGATGTATTTATTGATTCGACCCGTTCAATCGGACAGGTCAGGGATATCGCGATGGATCAAAAAGGTAAAATTCTCGCTGTCAGTTTCACAGGTAAAGTTCTAATCAAAGAACCGGATCATGAAGAATGGGAAATAGCAGAAGTCACAACTAACAGATTAAGAAGTGTTACCTGGTATGGTAAAAATAAATGGTTGATTGCCGGAGATAAAAACACAGATGAAGATTGCACACTATTTGAAACCACAGACAATGGCCAAAACTGGGAAAAAGTTAAAAATGAATTCCCTGATATTCACAGGATTTATATTACCAGAAAATATGTCTGGATTGCAGGTAAGGAAGGATTTATTGCTAAAATGAGAATTTAATTTGAAGCAGATTTGCAATATCTGCATCCCGATAGATATCGGAATCTGAGAATAACTTATCTGTTTCAGGCGGATCTGCAAAAACTTTTTATATTTAACAATTTGTAATAATCTGAAAATTAAAAATGAAATCAATTAATTTAATAACCTTTTTAACATTTCTTCCCATGATTATTTTTGGGCAACGAATCAGCAATGTCGAAAGCACGCTTGAAGTTGTGAATATCGAAACAGGGAAAAGGCAGGTGATCCTTCAGGAAAACCTTCATTTTGAAGCGCCTAACTGGTCCCCTGACGGTAATTATTTCATTGTTAACAGTCAGGGCAAATTATATAAAATCGACAGGTCATTGAAAAACAGGGAGTTAATTAATACCGGTTTTGCCACGAGATGCAATAATGATCATGGGATATCACCTGACGGTAAACAGATGGTAATCAGTAACAGTATTGAAGAGTCGCCAGGTAATTTTTCATCAGCCATTTTCATTATACCCACAGAAGGAGGAGATCCAATTCAGATTACCTCTAATAATCCCTCATACTGGCATGGATGGTCGCCTGATGGAACGACCCTGGCTTACGTAGGAAGAAGGGACGGAGAATATGATATCTATACGATTCCGGTTACCGGAGGAGAAGAAACCCCTTTAACTTTTTCAAAAGGATTGGATGACGGACCTGATTATTCACCCGATGGGAAATATATTTATTACAATTCTTTTCAGACAGGCAGGATGGAAATTTGGCGGATCCACTCAGACGGCAGCTCCCCCGAACAACTAACCGATGATGAATATGCCAACTGGTTCCCGCATCCTTCACCAGACGGGAAATATATTGTATACATTAGCTACATCGAGGATCAAAAGGAAGGTCATCCTTTCGGTAAAGATGTTAAACTCCGGCTGATGAATCTTCAAACGATGGGAATCCAAGACCTGACTGAAGTGTTTTTCGGCGGACAGGGAACCATCAATGTTCCATCGTGGTCGCCTGACAGCCAGCATGTTGCTTTTGTAAGTTACCGGCTTTTAGGAGAGTGAATTGATGTATTGGTATTATGGTATATTGGTGGGTGTGGGGATAGGGAATTGTGAGTGTTGAAATTGAAGAATTGGTGAATTATTATTTTCGAAAATAAGTTTCATAAGATCATCATGCCTTCTTTATTATTCCTTTTAATCCTTTATTCACATTCCTTTCAACCTTCCTTTATCATCAAAGAAAAGAAATTCTCATTAACAGAGGGGACAGAATTCCTTTACACAATCTTCATCCCATCCAAAATCCCACGCAAAGAAAAAGTGCCTCTCATCATTGCTCTTCACCGGGGATGGGACCACAACAGGCCTGTTCCACCATGGTTCGGAAAAGATTTCCTGACGGGATTTTTTCAACCGGCATTCGGGGAGATAAATCCAATTATTGTTGATCCAGATTGCCTGTTTTTCAGCACCTGCAACTTAAGTATATTACTAAACAGAATCTGAATAATAAACATTTAATTACCTCTTATTTTCATTATCAAATAAAAAACTATACCTTTACCCGGTTATATTATTTTTCTAATTAATTTCTTTTTTTTATGAACATTTATGTAGGAAATCTTCACTATGGTGTAACAGAAGATGAACTCAGGGAACTCTTTGAAGAGTATGGCGAGGTAATGTCGGTTAAAATCATAACAGACAAGTACTCAGGCAGAAGCAAAGGCTATGGATTTGTTGAGATGTCAAACAACAATGAAGCAAAAAAAGCTATTGAAAACCTGAATGAAGCTGACGTAAAAGGCAGAAATATCAGGGTAAATCAAGCTAGGGAACGGGAAGATGATACCCGCAATCGGACAAGATATTGACCTTTAGCTGTTTTTGACAACCATTTTTTTGGTTAA
>Ga0209636_10007375_pt1 | contig 11219 bp, 5 predicted proteins | sample DeeMarSWOR152_54_FD_187464 | JGI IMG/M metagenome (GOLD analysis project Ga0209636, IMG submission 187464) | Marine sediment microbial communities from White Oak River estuary, North Carolina - WOR-1-52-54 (SPAdes) (version 2) | ecosystem: Environmental > Aquatic > Marine > Intertidal zone >... | reverse complement strand
CACAAAGTTCTATGCTCCAAGTTAAGTTAATGGATTTCGGTCTTGCTGGTGAAGAACGGTTAGGGAGCGGAACATTGATAAGAGGGACATTTCCTTACATTGCTCCTGAACTCATTAGGAGTTCTATAATTGACCATAGAGTAGATCTCTACTCGTTGGGTGCACTCTTATATGAGATCTTTACGAGACGTTCATTTCAGAGAGGCAAAAAGACTTTCGTCTCACTCCTCAAGCAGAAAAGAGACAGAATCGCTGAGCGACCATCAAATATTGTGCCCGATATTCCCAAACGGTTAGACAATTTAATTTCAAGGTTACTTGAATATAATCCTTCTCAACGATACAGGCGAGCGAACGAAGTGATTAATGAAATTAACAAAATAACTGGTTTGAAGTTTGAGTTCGAGACAGAAAAGACACTCGAGGGATACTTATTAAGTAGTCAGTTTGTAGGTAGAGACAGGGAAATGGAAGTATTGCAAATTCTATATAAGCAAGCACAGCAAGGAAATGGTAAGGTCGTTCTCATCACTGGTGATATAGGTATCGGTAAGACGAGATTATTAAAGGAGTTTAAATTACTTACACAATTGAAACGTAGCCATTGTTTAATCGGATATGCCCATAGAGAAAAGACAAAACCACTGGAACCATTCTACGATATTTTCAAAGAGTTAATTCATTATATTGATGATAGTGATTCCCTGAAGATACCATTCGCTGTATTATTTAAGCTCTATCCCGATCTTACCGCTGGCCGTTTGAAAAAGAATTTACCAAAACTCGTACCATTAGAGCCAAATCAGGAGAAACTGAGAAATTTCGAGGCACTCTATGAATTAATCAGTTATTGTGCTGTGAGGTTTGGAGAACTTATTATTTTGCTTGAAGATATGCATTGGGCGGATGATTTAAGTATTCAATTTCTAGAATATTTAGGACACAATGTTGCAAGCACAAATATTTTCATTTGTGCAACTTTTCGAGAAGAAGAATCAAAACGTCATCGACAAATTAAAAAGATGATAGTCAACTCAAATAATAAGAATTGTTTTACTCATATTGAATTGAAGCCTTTAAAATTTAAAAAACTGTACACTTTTTTGGACTCAATAATTACACCCGAATCTAATTGCACAGAACTTGTAAAATATCTCATGGAGAAAACTGGTGGTAACCCATTTTTTGTTGAAGAGATTATTCGCACTTTGTTGCATACAAAGAATGTAATCATCGGTGAAAGAACAGACATCGAAGATCTTAAGAAACTATCGATACCGGAAAGAATAGAAGATGTTTTTTTAAAGAGAATACAAGAACTAGATCAAATTTGTACGAATGTTATTAAATTTGGTGCGACCCTGCTTAAAGATTTCAGCTATGATATGATAAAGCGACTCACAGGTTTTGGAGATATTGAGTTAACAAAAGCTTTATGGGAGTTGAAGAGACGGAGGATTTTGATTGAGGAAGATGATAAATTTAAATTTTATCATGCAACATTACGCGATACAATAAATAGACGAGTGAGTAAGCAAGAAAAAATCAATTTGAATTTCCGTGTAGGTAATACCATAGCATCTATTAACAGAAAGAGGCTCGCTCCGGTAATTGAGGATTTAGCGTATCATTATATCCAAGCAAGAGATAAGAACAAAGGAGTAGTATTTGGACTCCAAGCCGCAAAAAAGTGCAGTACTATGTATGCCAATGAGCAAGCAATTCAGTTTTATAAAGACGTACATGAACTTTTGGTCAGAAAGAATACAAAACAGCGTGCTGACATTTTATATGAGTTAGCAAGAGTCGAAGTACTTGCCGACCGTTATGATGATGCGCTGAGCCACTATAACAAAGCGCTGAAGCTAAAGGTAGGAGCAATTGATAAGAGAATTAAAATTTATCTTGGAATAGGTGATATGTATGCTAAAAAGGGTGAACAAAATAAGGCGTTACGTATTTATCAAAGGGCAGCTACGTTATTAAAAAAGATGAAGTCAGGAAAATTCGGGATTCTACTAGCCGCAAACATCAATGTTAAGTTATGCAAAGCGTATATAATATTGGGAGATTATGGTCATGCTGAAAAATTCAGTTTTGATAATTTACGGTTTTTAAAAAAACGATTAAAAGATCGAGAAACAATAACGTTCCTCATTGATATCTACAATAATATGGGCGCGACTGAAATACACAAAGGCATACGCAGCATGATAGATTATAATAAAGCTATTCATTGCTATAAGGAAGCATATAAATATAGTAGAAAAATAAAAGCCGACGATAAAATTGCTGGAGCCCTGAGCAATCTGGCTATTTGTTATTATTATAAATATGATTATCAGAAGGCATTCGATTGTTACGAAAAAGCAATACAGATATCTGAAAAAGTAGGTGATCAGTACAGCGTATCATCTAAATTACTCAATCTCGGAACCATTCTCAAAGAAAGTGGGCGGTATTCTAAAGCCATAGAGTCTTTCCAGAAGGTTCTTTCAATCGCTAAAAAGATTGGCAATCCATCCATAACAGGCGGTGCACTTCTAAGACTTGGAGCATGTTTCCTGGACCGGTGTGAATATACTAAAGCGAGAGAGAATTATCTGATAGCATTAAAGATATTTGATGCCATTGACTGGAAAGGAGAAAAGGGATATCTTATCAGGGGCTTTGGTATTATACATCAGTTAAAAGGTGACTATACTTCGGCACTTAAATACTACAGAAAGGCACTAAGAATTTTCAGAGACATTAGACACCAACGCAAAATTGCGGATATCTATATTAATATAAGTTCGGCGTTTGTAGCTATAGGCCAATTTTCAAGGGCAGAAAAGTACATAAAAGATTCTCTGAAAATCACAACTGTGCTCGGAATGAAAGATCTCGAAATCGATAGCTACAGAATTTTGTGTTGTATCAACTTGATTAAAAAAAATTACAGTCTTGCACAAATTTATTTCGAGAAAAATATGAAAATGGTTAAACAATTAGGAACAAAGCTACAGCTACTTCAGTCCTATCTTCTTCAATCAGAGATTTATTATCGTCGGAATGAATATACAAAAGGAAGTAAACTAGCTAATAAGTCGATACAACTTGCAGAAATGATGGGTACAAGAGACCTCTATGCCGAGGCGTTATTACTTAAGGCGAGGTGTGGCAAGGAATATGGTAATTTGACAAAAAATGAAGTTTTTAAAATTTTGAAGGAAGCAATGCAAATTGGTGAAGAAATCGACTGTCCAGAAATCCTCTGGAAAATTTATTTCGAAATAGGGAAAAATTTTCAGGATAGTGAAGAATATCCTGAAGCGATACGCTATTACCAGCTATGCAATGAAATATTTGAGGTTGTAGGGAGCAGATTTAAAAAAGAAACCTACAAAATTAGTTATCTCAGTCATCCTGATCGGCAACAAATTTTTACTTCAACAAATGAAATAGAAAGAGTATTGAATTGACGTCGGCCTTATTTTGCATATAATAACAACAGTATGAATAAGAAAGCACGGTTTTCTTCTATTATAAAGAATCATAAAGAGCAGCTCGAACGTTTGAGAAAAAAGAGCGGGAAAAAATCTGACGAACTTTTAATAGAAACTCGTTATCTCTATTCACTACTTCAGACAACGCTCTCAATTAATACACCACAAGTTTTTAAACAACTGCTCGAAAACATCGTTGATTCAGCAATCGCCTTGACCAAGGCAGACCGCGGATTTTTAATGCTCTATCGTGATGATGGGAATTTAGAGTTCAGGGTTATGCGAAATATCGATAAAAAAACTCTGGAAGGCGAAGAATTTAGAATATCAAGAACTGTTGTGAATCAAGTTTTGGCAACCGGTGGATCGGTTTTCTTGAGCGATATCTACGGGAATAAATCATTCAAGATTAGTGATAGCATTGAAGCTCTGGGGCTGCGTATGGTGATGTGCGTACCCCTAAAAGCAAAGGATACGCTTTTAGGGGTAATCTATGTTGATTCTCATTCGGAAACTGAAAGATTCACTCATCTCGAGGAAAAGATGTTTAAAGCATTTGCTGCGCAGGCGAGCGTCACGATTGAAAATAGCCATTTGTACGATGTGAGCGTACATGATGCCCTTACTGGTCTCTATAATTATGGTTACCTTCGTACCCGTCTTTCAGAAGAGATTACTCGCGCTTCGAGACATAAGAAAGACAATATTTCATTCATAATGCTTGATCTTGACAAATTTAAATCAATAAATGATTCGTATGGCCATCTTTTTGGAAACTCGGTATTGATGAAAGTAGCTGAACTCATTAAGATGTCAGTGAGAAAATATGATGTTGTTGCACGATACGGCGGTGATGAGTTTGCAATTCTTATGCCTGATTCTGATGTACAGGCTGCGCGATATCTTGCAGAGAGATTACAAAAAGAGATTACTGAATTAACATTTTTGTTTGGTAAAGAAGCGTTTTCAATAAGCGCAAGCATTGGCATCTCGACATTTCCTCCTGAAGAAATTGTCGACAGCGAAAGCATCATAGTTGAAGCTGATCACGCTCTATTTGTCGCCAAGAGTAAAGGAGGAAATCAGATTGCAATCTTTGGTTTACGCAAGGATGATAAAAAACGCGAGCATGTGCTCATCGGCAAATCCAAAGCGATTGATACAGTAGGGCAGATGGTATCGAAACTCGCTAAGACCGATGCGACAATTCTGATTGCTGGTGAAACAGGCACTGGTAAGGAACTCATCACAAAATTAGTGCACCAACAGAGTTCACGGTCAGATAAACCCTTTGTCGTAGTAAACTGTGGTGCAATTCCTGACAATCTTTTAGAGAGCGAACTCTTTGGTTATGAAAAAGGAGCCTTTACAGGTGCCTATCGGCAACATAAGGGTAAGTTTGAAGTTGCCCATGGAGGAACAATTTTTCTCGATGAGATTGGCGAGCTTCCTTTGCACCTTCAGGTAAAACTTTTACGTGTAATCGAGCAGAAGGAGGTAGATCGTATTGGCGGTAAAGTGCCCATCAAGGTCAATGTGAGGGTGATTGCTGCTACTAACAAAAATTTAGAGGATGAGGTAAAGAACGGTAATTTCCGAAAAGATCTATTCTACAGACTGGGTGTTGCGACAATATATTTACCTCCATTACGTGAACGATACGAGGACATAGAGCTATTGAGCGAGTACTATTTGAATCAGATGAATAAGAAATACCACAGAAAAATTCTCGGTATTACACGAGGGGGCAAAGAAGCAATGATGCAGCATCCTTGGCCTGGTAATGTTCGTGAATTAATTCACCGTATTGAACGTGCAGTAATCATGGGGAAAGATGAGTACCTCGATGAAAATGACCTTGGTCTAACGTCGTCTGGTCTTGAGGAGGGGAGATCACTGAAAGAATTAAAAGATAAGGTTGAAGAAGAAAGTATAACACAAGCCCTCACACGCCATAGTTGGAATATAACCCGTGCTGCGAAGATGTTGCGGATAACTCCTAAGGCTTTGAGGTATTTAATAGAAAAACACAAACTGGTAAAGCCATAACACCCGTAGTAAAATAACCACAATCAGCATAGTACTGCCAAAAAAAGTGACACTGTACAGATTACTAATTACCTGTAGAAAAACCTACAAATAAACCACCAGAATATTGTACTATTTATGTAAAAGTTGATAAAAATAGGAAAAATTTCCCAGTATACTTTCTGTAAAGGTATGGTATTCTGACAGTATTAATATTTAGTAGGAAAAATTTCACTTTTTTTAATTCTTACTAAAATCCAGATTGCATAAATCAATGAAATTCCAGCGATTTTAAGGAGTGACAAACAGGCATACTTATTGCTTATTTGTATGTTGTTTGGCTTTTCCCTAATAGGAGGTGAAGAGACAGGAGAAAAAAGGCGGAAGTTAATTCCTCAAACGCTCAGTTTTGGTTGAAAAAGAAAGGAGATTATGATGAAAAAACTCTTATGCATTATAGTAATGCTGGTAGTTGTGCCAATGCTCTTTGCTACAAAAGAGCAATACCAGCTAGCTGATCGCCAAGGTATATTGTGGGATTTTGAGACTGGTTGGCAGGGTTGGACCCATACCAGCGGTCTAACGTTTCCTGCGGCCTGGGATGTTCATACAACCAGTTATCCTGGTGGGACCTGGTTCGATTATCTGCCGCCACCAGATGCTGGTGACAGTGCTTTTATTATTGATAGTGACTCAGCGGGCAGTGGAGGAATTTGGGTTCATGATACTGCTATGTCACCAGTGATCCCAAATCTGGGATACACTACTCTTAAGTGGGGTTACTACATTGAAGATCAATATTTGTCGGTTTTACTAAGGGAATATGATGGTGGTTGGCAACCCTGGAATATTGTTGCTCAATATGGTGTTACGAGTGGTCCAGCATGGGATTCTGTGGATATTACTTCTTATACAGGCGACAGCTTGCAGGTCGGCTTCCGATATGATGATGGTGCCAGTTGGCGGTGGGGTGCAACATTTGATAATGTAGGACTTTATATGTCTCATGATGTTGGTCCTATTTCTATCGACATTATATCACCACTTCCCTGGAACACGACAATTCCACCAGAGGCGACCGTGAAGAACTTTGGTAATGTGATGCAGACCTTTGATGTGACCTGCGAGATTGCCCCAGGTGGTTATTCATCAACCGAGACTGTGACTGATTTGGCAGCTGGTGCTAGCATCCAGGTGACCTTCACACCTGATTTCACCTTTGCAACTGAAGATACCTATACGGTCACTGTCTATACTGAACTCGGTACTGACATGGATCCGATGAACGATACCCTGGTGGCATATATCGAGACCTATGATCCAGGTATTGCTGAGGATGGTTCACTTCCTGAGGTATTCAGTTCCAGTGTGTCATCGATTACCAATGGTCTGGTGACGATTCAATTTGGTCTTCCAACAAGGACTACAGTCGAGCTTACGGTCTATGATGCACTCGGCAGAATGCGTGAGACTCTGGTATCAGATACATACTCAGCTGGTACCCACAGGGTTGATGTCCAGCTCAATGTGCCTGCTGGTGTGTACTTCTACAGAATGGAGACCGGTTTAGGTATGAACACAAATGGCAAGATCATACTTGTAGACTAGTATAATAGGTTGGTAGATGTCTTCTATGAATAATTACCGCACTAGGGTAGCCCGAGAGTTATTTCGGGCTACCCTATGTTGCATTCGGTAGACTATAGTAAGGAGCTATATTATGAACCGCTTAATCCTGATTGTAATGTTAGTTCTGATAGTGCCTGCCATTCTGTTTGCACAGATCAGTTGGATGCGCCAGAACATCGATGTGGACTTCGATGGTGCGTGTTCGGTCTATGCCGCTGACCTTGACGGAGATACAGATACCGATGTTCTCGGTGCGGCTTTTAATGCCGATGATATCGTTTGGTGGCAGAATGACGGCGATGAGAACTTCACCAAATACACGATCGCTGATAACTTTGATGGCGCCACATCAGTTTTTGCTATTGATCTGGATGCCGACGGTGATGTTGATGTTCTGGGAGCAGCATATAACGCCGATGATATCACATGGTGGGAAAATGATGGTAATGAAAATTTCACTGAGCATCTTATCAAAGGCAATTTTGATGGTGCCCGTTCAGTATTTGCAAAGGATATCGATGGTGATGGAGATATCGATGTTGTTGGTGCAGCACAGATTGCCGGTGATGTTCTCTGGTGGGAGAACGATGGAAATCAACCACCATCCTTTACCGAACACATTATCAGTGATAATCTTACGAATGCGTATGATGTCTATGCTGCTGATCTTGATAATGACAACGATACAGATGTCGTGGCTGCGGTATATTGGGGAGTAGGGTTGGACAATATCACATGGTGGGAAAACACTGACGGCTCAGGTACAAATTGGACGAAGCATGTTATTATTAGCGCTTATAATTATACTGCCGCAGTATATGCTGCTGATGTGGATGATGATGATGACAATGATATTTTGGCGTCAGCTTATACAGGGGCAATGTTGTGGTGGAAAAATGGTGGTAATGGAGATTTTGCACAAGATACAATTGGCGGTGGTATTGGAGCTGGTTGGGATGTGTGTGCTCTTGACATTGATATGGATGATGATATGGATATTGTATATAACTCTCAATTTACTGTAAACTGGTTTGAGAATGATGGCGATGAGAACTTTACAAGGCACTACATTGCTCAGGCACTTTCGCAGGTGAAGAGTGTTTTTGCTATTGATGTGGATGGTGATACAGATATTGATGTTCTGGCTGCGATTGAAGGCGCCGATGATATTGTCTTGTGGAGAAATTGTTTGATTACTGAACACAATGTTGGTCCGCTATCTGTTGATATCCCAGATACAGTTCCCTATGACACCACAATCTTTCCTCGATCAACTGTGAAAAACTTTGGCTTAAATACGGAAACCTTTAATATGACGTGCGAAATTGATCCAGGTGATTATGAATCATCGACAGTTGCCCATCTGGTACCGGATGAGAGCAGACAGGTTATGTTCCCTGTTCCATTTACGTTCGATGAAGGGGGTTCATACACGGTAACGGTATATACCGAACTGGTTGGCGATGAGAATCCTGCCAATGATACGTTAGAAAAAATTGTCTACGTTCCCATTGTTTTAGACGTGGGACCGATTTCTATCGACATACCTGATAGTGTGCCGGTCGACACGACATTCAACCCTCAAGCAACGGCAAAGAACATGGGAACAGCAACTGTTGCGAGTTTTTCTTTGACCTGTAAAATTGATTATAATGACTATCAGAGTACCCGAACCATTACAAATCTTGAACCAGGTGCCGAAACACAAGTGACTTTCTTTACACCGATCACCTTTGATGAACCGGGTATTTATACGGCGACTGTCTACTCGAGACTCACTGATGATGCTAATCCGAGCAATGATACGCTGATGACGACGATCGTCGTATATGCGCTGGGAGTTGCTGAGGGAAATTCTGAGTTACCCGAGGTATTTATGTTTCACGCACTGACAATTAGCCGAAGGCACACTGAGATTAAACTTGCATTGCCTGTAGCGACAGAGGTTGATCTCATGGTATATGATGCACTCGGTCGGCTGTCACAGACCCTCATATCCGAGAGATTCTCGGCTGGAATATACAATATTCCTACAAACCTCGACCTGCCAGCTGGTGTCTATTTCTATAAGCTGAAGACAACATCAGGTGAGAACGTCATCAAGAAATTCCTCATTGTTGAGTGATTACGTGTAAAAGGGAGTGACGATCGTCACTCCCTTTTACGGTGATATTGCTACACGGGGTGGTACGTGAGCTCATACGACATGTCATCACCATCTATCACTGCCACCCCTTTTGTTTGTCACATTACTTATAAAGGAATGCACAGTGCTTAGAATAAGTGATTATGAACTAACTGAGCATCAGCAGGTTGTGACCGCTCGAGTCAATCAATTGAGGATGTTTTATAGAGTACATGCTAATCTGGTTAAACACGTCATTGATGTATATCCTGACATCATTGTTTTGGATAGGAAAAACAAGGTGTTATTCATTGAGCAGGTTGCAACTGATCACTCAGTAACAACGAGAACAAAAGATGAACAATGGGCACGATTTGCTAATCTCGGTTACCCATTCAACTTAATTATTCCAAAGTCGAAAATAAAACAAGCAAAAGAATTAATCAAAGATCTTACAATTAATAGATTATACTACTATGAGCTCATGCATGTTGATATCAAATTCAGACACCTCGGTAAATAAATCATTCATCAGTGTACATTTTCTTCAGTTGACTTAATTTAAAAAATTTGCTATAATGGTTTGCCCGATAACAGATGACTGATATCCGATATCTGTTGTCTCTTCTGGCAGCACTGACGTTTCTTTGAAACGTCAGCACGCTGATTTTTACAGTCACAGCAAAGCTGGCTGTGACGTATATGAGTTGATTTGCAGCCCTGATACGTGCTAGGCACGTATCAGGACGCTAAATTTAACAACTCCCACAAATTATCCCATGAGTGGGATTAAATTTGTGAGGATCCTGTACCACAAAGTACAGGGCAAATCGAAGATTTTCCCGACAGAGAGGTCGGGATGCTCAACTTTCTGACCAAATTAAAATTTGGAGAAAGTTGGCAGGGTTAAATTTGCGCCCGTAGCTCAATTGGATAGAGCGACGGACTACGAATCCGTAGGTTACGTGTTCAAGTCACGTCGGGCGCATGCCAAATTTCCCTAAATCTGTGATTTAGTTGGAAATTTGAGCATAGATAACAGTGATTAAAAAGAGATGATGCTAATGATGAAAAAGGAGTCGTGTGAAGGAAAAAAAACGCTTTGTAGATGATCTTCTCACAAAGAAAATTATTGGAGCTTGTTATGATGTTCATAATAAATTGGGCCCGGGATTTATTGAGAAAACTTATCTGAATGCACTCAAGATAGCTCTTCAAAAAGCTGGAATCAATTATTGCACAGAAAAGGAATTTGGAGTATCTTTCATTGGCGAAAAAGTTGGCAAATTTAGAGTTGATTTAGTAGTTGAAAGTAAGGTGATAGTTGAGTTGAAGTCTGTGGAAGGGTCGATTCCAAAAGTCTTTGAATCTCAAGTGGTCTCATATTTAAAGGCATCGGGTTGTAAGATTGGTTTGTTGGTCAACTTTGGAAACAGGAAGTGTATTGTTAGACGCTTGGTTTCATCGGCGTAATCAATATGTCTATCACTGCAATCGATGACGAAGTCAAATTTTTCATGAAAGAAGCCTTGAAAGAAGCGCGGAAGGCATTTGATGAAAGTGAAGTACCAGTGGGTGCAGTTGTGGTATTTAAGAACCAGATTATTGGAAGAGGACATAATCAAACAGAACGGTTACAAGACCCGACTGCCCATGCTGAAATTCTTGCCATTACTGCAGCAGCAAATGCCTTAAATTCCTGGCGGCTTAAAGATGCTCTTATCTACAGTACCATAGAGCCATGCATTATGTGTGCAGGTGCATTGGTGTTGGCGAGGGTAAAGAAGATTATATTTGGTGCGCGGGATGAAAAGTTTGGTGGTTGTGGATCAGTGTATAATGTAGTACGCGAAAAACGATTGAATCACCAGATTGAAATTGTAGAAGGTGTGATGGAAAAGGAAGCACTCTCTTTGCTAAAGAGTTTTTTTGAGAAAAGAAGAAAGAAA
>Ga0209636_10007372_pt1 | contig 11220 bp, 7 predicted proteins | sample DeeMarSWOR152_54_FD_187464 | JGI IMG/M metagenome (GOLD analysis project Ga0209636, IMG submission 187464) | Marine sediment microbial communities from White Oak River estuary, North Carolina - WOR-1-52-54 (SPAdes) (version 2) | ecosystem: Environmental > Aquatic > Marine > Intertidal zone >... | reverse complement strand
ACAGGGTGGCCTGTCAGACATTTAGATCTGTTCCGAACCGTTCAAGGAATTATATAAAATACATGTACGATGAGCTCAAACAGGCTTATTTTATCCTGTGAAAGATCACGGAAATTTTGATTCAAATATCTTTGTTAGGGAATGGTCGCGTGTGCAATGGCTGTGCGAGCAGCGTGTGCATTCCTTGTCGCACCCTCAAGCTGTGATCTTTGACAGGTAGAGGTTCATGGAGATATGGATTATCGATCCCGAAAAGATATTCCTCAACCTCAGGAAGATCATGGCAGACAAAACTCGGGAATTTTAGGCCTTTCGATTGCTACAGACGATTCTGGACAGGTTTCAGGGATGGGATAAATGGGCTTCTGTGGGGTAACGGTTCTTGAGCTGGGATACTACCAATTCAATGCAGCGACGTGGTTTACTATAATGTCCCTGTGTATGTTTGTGAAGTTCGCCATCATGATGACACCCAATCCTTCCTCGGGGCAGAGCCGCATTGAGGTTCCGGACCCTGCTCCACCCCCGATATGCTCGACCCAAAGGTGACCGTCCTTACGAGCGATCAAAGCCCGTCCCAATCCCCTCCAGGTGTCCGCGTAGCGCTACTAGAGACAAACGCAGGTAGTATCCATCAATTGTCTCCTACTCTAGAGTTGATAGCGCTCACAAAGGATTATCTACGATGTCCCTTAGATAGGCCTCGTTCACCTTCCTCAGCTTATTCCGAAGGTCAGTCGTCCACTGGGGCTCACCAGGCATAGGCTCCTCAAGGGTCGACCTGTAGAGACGGGAATATACATAGATGTGGTCTAGGCGGACGAAGAGGGGGATCAGGGCAACCTCATCATCGGGCATCATCCGCACCGATCTATATCCCCTCAAGAATGCCGTGAAACGCTCCTCGGTCATATCGAATCCCCCTGTATGTTCATCGAATAGATCCTGAAGAGCACAGGCAAAATCCATAACGAACCAGTAACGCGCGCAGTCGTCGAAGTCTATGACGTTGACTACTTCGTCTTTCCATAGGAGGTTGTCCAACTCGAAATCATAGTGGATGATCCCGTAGTTTCTATCGTTAACTTGTAGGGCCCTCAGCCTCTTCTCAACCGCTTCGAGCTCCCTCAGGATGACCACCTCAGTCTCGGGCAGGATCCTCCTGACTGTAGCTGCCTTGTCGGTCCAGGCAGGGATGGCCAAATCCCTGTATCCGACACTGGCCTCGTGGACCTCCCCGAGAGCCCTCCCCCATCGCTCGAAACCATCAAGATCTAGATCGGCGAGTTCACGTTGAACTCCCTCCGCGGCCTCAAAGAACACGGCGTGAAAAACCCCCATTTCGGTGGAGACGCTCTCCACATATCGACCGGAGAGAGAGCGAACAGGCCTATTCGCTCGTATCCCCTGGCCGGAGAGATGCCTGATGTATCTAAGCTCCGCCTCTATAAACTCGGCGGTGCGCTCATTGGAGTGGTTGAACCTGAGGAAATATTTCAGCTCAGCGTGATTGACGCTGGCCACGAAGTTGGCGCTCGCACGTACTACTCGGACCGTCTTCTCCCCCCTGATCCACGTTGCGGCAATCTCGTCTGCGATGGGGCTCCGCCACTCCTCGTCGACAGTGTCAAAAAACCTCTTCATCAACGTCAATTTCATCATCATCAATGACCTCCCAGCAAGAACCGTACTCTAGCTCTCCGCGAACGAGGGGAACCCATAATATATATTCTCCTTCTGAGAACTCCTTTTAATCCATTCATATCCCACTATCCATCATTGAAAGCGTGAAAGAGGAGCACACAAAGAGTTTCCAATGTCTTAAATATTACATTAAACGTGATAAAAAATGGATGACGAAGATGTCAACCAAAAAAATAAAACTATTGTTCTCTATCATAACAGCTCTATTCCTAGTCTCTTTAGCAGTGCCTCTGCTACAAGCTGAAGAAGACGAATATTATGTGTTAAATATAGGCACCGGTCAATTGCCTGATGTACTTAATCCTTTTACGACAACAGCCGCTGCTTCAGGCACTGTTATAGAGAAAATGTATGAGACCATGTTCTTTGTAACAGAACACGGAGAATACAAGCCGCTGCTCGCAGAGCGCTGGGAGGTATCCGACGACGCAAAGGAATTCATCTACTATCTTCATAATAACATCACGTGGTCGGATGGGAAACCACTGACGGCGGACGACGTCAAGTTCACCTTCGAAATGTTGATGGAACATGACCTCGAGCCATCCACGACCCGAGAAATAGTGAAGGTCGAAGCCCTTGACGACTATACCGTCAAGTTCACGACAAATAACAGCTTCGTTCCGTTCTTGTTACGTTCTGGAGGAGATATATACATCATGCCAAAGCACATCTGGGAGAATATAGACGACCCCATAGCCTATACAAACAATGAAGCCCCTATGGGCTGCGGGCCATGGATTTGGGACAAGTGGATAGAGGATGAGTACGTTACCCTCAAGAAAAACCCTAACTACTGGAGGGGTGACGTCTTGATAGACGAGTTAAACATCATCCTCTACCGTAGCGAAGATGCTGAGGTTCTGGCTCTAAAGTCGAAAGAGATCGACCTCATGGGGATTAATCCTAATCAGGTTGGTACATTCGTAGGGACACCAGATGTAGGGATCAATCAGTTCAATGAATACCGTCTCTGCTACTTCGGTTACAACCTGCGTAGGTTCCCGTTCTCCGAAAAAGCAGTCAGGCACGCGATGGCTTGGGCAATCGACAGAAAAGACATCGTTGACAACGCGTACCAGGGCTATGGGACAATTGGGTACGACGGATATGTATCGCCCATGTTGAGCTACTATATTAACCCCGCCACCGAGTGGAAGGGTCTGGGCATGACGGACGAAGAGAGGTACGAGAAAGCAAGAGAACTCCTTGACAACGCAGGCATCATAGACAGGGACAGCGACGGTGTAAGAGAAGACGCAGAGGGAAACAAGTGCGAGGCCAACCTGCTAGTCAGCGCCACAAGCTCAACTTTCATGAGATGGTCTGAGGTCATTAAAAACGATCTGGAAGCTATAGGAATCAAAATCACCTTGGAGCCGCGTGAGATAGGGGCCATAATCGACGATGTCTACGGGCTGGGCGTGCCGTATGACCCCGACTTCGACTGCTACATAATGACCTGCGGTTACATACAGGACCCAGACTACCTGTACATGGAGTACTTCTCCAGTCCCCACGTCATGGGATGGAACGGATACTCAGGTGGATACAGCAACCCTGAACTAGACGAATTACTCATCCTGCAGAGGACGACAGGCGACTTGGAGAAGCGTCGGGAATACGTTTTCGAGATCCAGGAGATCATCGCAGAGGACCTCCCAGCTTTGAACGTGAGGAACAACGTTGTGCTCCAAGCTTACAGGACAGATCAATACAAGGGATGGCCCCTCGGTGAGTTCTTTAACGCTGGGTACAACTTACAGCAGCTAAAACCTGTAGGGCCAGAAGTGATCGTTGAAACTGAAATAGAAACTGTAACAGAAACGGTTGAGGTCGAAAAGGTACCCTCCTGGGTTTATCCCACAACCGGTTTGCTAGGAGTAGTTGCCGTCGGAGCAATTTTGTATACTTTAATGCGCCGCAAAGAGTAGCACAAGATGAAATTTATAAAAATTCCCTTTTTTATATTCGCATTCACAGTGGATGTTAGAAAATGGGTATGAAAGACTACATTATAAAACGATCTGTTTTTGCCTTAATTGCTATAATAGCTGTATTCATATTTAATTTCATATTACCTAGGTTGATGCCTGGAAATCCCATTATGTTCGTAATGGGAGGAACAAAGTTAATGCCCGAAACCAGGGAAATGTTGATAAAACGATTCGGGCTTGACAAGAGTGTATGGGAACAATTTGTAGCATATACTTGGAGAGCACTCCACGGTGACCTCGGCATATCGTTTTCAAAGTATCCAAGGCCAGTGATGGAGCTAATATCTCAGAGGATGCCTTGGACCATTGCTCTTCTAGTCCCCGCAGTCATCCTCGCATCCGGATTGGGAATATTTGTCGGGGTTTTAGCAGCGTGGAAGAGGGGGGGAAAGTTCGACTTGACAGTCACGAACGTCGGCCTTTTCATCTGGTCTCTCCCCTTCTTCTGGCTGGCCCTGGTGATGCTTCTGGTGTTCGCGTATTACTACCCGATTTTCCCGTTAAGGGGAGCAGTCACGAGAGGAATAGAATACGCCAACGTATTCGATTTCTTCAAGGATTGGCTGTGGCATAGCACGCTTCCCATCCTGTCGTTAACGATATGGAACTACGCAGGTTATACGCTCATGATGAGGAACACGATGGTAGATGTACTTCACGAGGAATACATTGTCACGGCCACTGCCAAGGGCCTGAGCGACCGAACCATAATGTTCAAGCACGCCGCGAGAAACGCCATGCTGCCCGTGGTGACCCAGATCACCCTCAGTCTAGGATTCACATTGAGCGGTTCAATTTTTACGGAGACAGTCTTTTCCTATCCTGGAGTGGGACTTCTAACATATGATGCTGTAATAATGCGAGACTACCCCCTTGCACAGGGACTCTTCTTAATCACCGCCATAGCAGTAATAATCGCAAACCTACTTGCGGATGTAATATACGCCAGACTTGACCCCAGGGTTAGGTATTAGAAAAAAACAGAAGGTGACGAGATAAAGGAGGGATGAGAAGTATGAAAAAAGTTAAAGCCCAACTTTGGATCAAGAATTTTAAAAATTTTTGGAGTCTATACAAAACAACTAAGAAGGGAGTGATCGGATTAATAATAGCATCCATATTTGTAATCATTGCCTTACTAAGCCCTTGGATCGTGCCATACGACCCATATGAGTGGAACGTCGTTCAACCGTTCGCACCTCCCAGCTCAACTAATATCTTGGGGGGCGATGATGTCGGTCGCGATATCTTCAGCCAGCTAATTTATGGAGCTAGAACATCGTTGTTTGTCGGCTTCGTGGCTGCGGTCTCCACAACCCTTTTAGGAGTTTTCATCGGGACAGTGGCGGGGTATTTCAAATCCTTGGATTCGATCCTCATGACATTCACGGACATAGTCCTCGTGCTACCGAGCATACCTATAATGTTGGTTTTAGCTATATACTTAGGCCCCAGTATATGGAACATAATCATGGTAATAACGATAACGAACTGGACCGGTGTAGCCAGGATCGTCAGATCTCAGATCTTGTCTCTAAAGGAAAGAGCCTACGTGGATTCAGCTAGGGCTATTGGCGCAGGCAACGTTCACATCATTACTAAACACATACTTCCAAACACGATCCCTATCATCCTCGCCTCGACGATTCTAAGAATAGTTAATGCGATCTTAGCAGAAGCCGGATTAAGCTTCCTCGGCTTGGGTGATCCAACAGCGATAAGCTGGGGGATGGTGCTTCATTATGCTCAAAGTTGCGGAGGCTTCTCAAGGGGCGCATGGTGGTGGATCATCCCCCCCGGATTACTGATCGGCCTGGTAGCGGTAAGCTTCACCCTGATCGGGTACTCGTTAGAGGCGGTCTTCAGCCCCCAGCTGAGGCGCTCATAAAGGTGTATCAATACAACAAGCTGAAGCCTATTAAGACGCTCGCGAAAATAATCCGGTTATGTTTCTGAAGCCTCATAATACGTCTACTCAGATAGTTTCAGCTTCTAAATTTGCCCAAGCGCGCGATGCAGGGTAATTCAACAAGTTATGAGCTGGCCGTTTCGTAGGCTTTGTCGATCTCCTCGCGTGTAACTGCCAAGTCTCCTTGGTTATTGTATATATTTTTCAAAGTGTTCTAGGGCTACTGCATCGCCGGGTTTGGAATGTCAAGGCATATCTATAACGTATCCTCAAGAAGCTGGTAGGTCTTCCTAATAGATCTCTTCATAAAGGCTTGACCCCGTCAGATGATAAATTAATAATGATTTCAGGTTCAATCAACTGATATTCACCCTCATAGTTCGAGTTATATGAATAATAAAAAAACATCATAGTAAAAATAATTCTTTTTTTTGTAATATAATCTAACACGAGATGAAGTGTCTTCAAAGTATTATTAATTATCCTTATACGTATTTGAAACATCTTCTAGCTATGCAATGGTAGACGAATTCAATGTCCTGATCAAAAATGCGACCATAGTCGATGGAGTAAACAAGGCGTACAGAGGGTCGATAGGGATCAAAGGCGAGCGCATAAGTGCCATAGGAAATGTATCCGGCGATGCCGAGAAAGTTGTGAATGCCACTGGACTGATTGCCATGCCAGGTTTCGTTGATCCCCATTCTCATGCTGACGGTAGTTTACTTTTTTATCCTAAGGCAGAGAGCGCCGTGATGCAGGGCTGCACTACGGTTGTCGCAGGTCAGTGTGGGGGGTCCCCCGCTCCTTTGAACGAGTACATGAGGCCGCCGATGGTTCTAATAGATGAGATCTTCGAGCAAAGCCCATACCTCTACTATGCTCCCACTGTACTCCCGATAGATACAGTAAATGATTTGATGAAAAAGAAGTATGGCTGGACGATCGACTATCGGACAATGGGTGAATACTTTCAACGGGTTGAAGAAATGGGCATCTCAATGAACTACGTGCCGCTTGTTGGCCATGGCACGGTACGTATTGCAGTGATGGGCGAGGACTATAAGCGGCACTCGACAAAACCTGAGCTCGACCAGATGAAGGAGCTGATCCACCAAGCCATGAAGGAGGGATGCCGTGGTCAGTCAGCTGGTTTAGACTACGATCCTGATGTTTTCGCGGACTCTTCCGAGATCGACGAATGTGTGGCGGTTTTGAAGGATTATGGGGGCATCTACTTCCCCCATTGGCGAAGAACAGGCCGTCGGAGAGAGGTCAAACTAGGAACCGGATACGCCGAGCCAATAGAAGGGATTTTTGAGGTTATAGACACTTGCAGAAAGACCGGTGTGAAGCTGAACATCGCCCACCATGCTCCTGGATGGCATACGATACCAACGATGACTCAAGAAATTGGGAAAGCCATCGGTGAGTCCTCGGTTGCCCCCATCGATAAAGCTGTTGAGGAGGGGCTGGACGTCAGCTTCGATGTAATACCATGGCCTTGTTGGGAGCCATTTCCCTACATCTGTGGCCCCCACTTCGCCCAGTACTTGAGACTGCTTGGCTCTCGCCAAAAATTAGCGGAGTGGCTGAAGGTTGACGAATTCAGGAAGACGGCTTGGGAAGAAATAGAATCCGGCAGGTTATTCCAAAGGGTGGTTATCAACCCATGTCTTAACACGCATTGGGCGGAGAACTTCAAGATCGTGGAACACAAAAATTTAGAATACGTGGGCAAGACTTTGGATCAGGTTGCTAAAAACCTCGAGAAAGATCCGTGGAACACACTTTGCGACCTCATAGTGGAGGATCCCGATTCCAAGGGGGCTCATACCGATTACCGTGGCCACGAAGAACAGATGAAGGTAATGTTCAATCACCCCGTTGCTGCCATAGGTTTGGATGTAACTGTCTCAGACAACAAATGGGCGCAGAAGACGCCTCCTTGGAACATCTTTCTACCAGATGTGTTTTCTGGTTACATCAAGTTCTTTTTGCGATACGTGAGGGATAGCAGTTTCCTCACTATGGAAGAAGCAGTCCAAAAATGTGCCACAATACCCGCTAGGAACTGTGAGGTCGAAGACAGGGGCATCCTAAGAGTTGGCTCGTACGCCGATGTTGTTCTCATGGACTTTAAGAACCTGAACATTGTTGGACACCCAGAGTTATCGAATGACTACCCAACGGGAATCGAGTATGTCTTTGTCAACGGTACCGTGGTTGTCGAAAACGGCAAGCACACCGGAGCTACACCTGGGAAAATATTAAAGAGAAAAACGTAGAAAACTTCTCTCACTTTTTATTAAATCGTTTAAGACGTTAGACCATTTTATGTTTGAATATGGAACAATCGGAAGCCCCTATTTAAAGTAGATAACAATCATCAAAAACCATCTAATCGCGCGCATAAAAAATGATGTGAAAGAAGTCGATATCTATGTTATTAAAAATACGTGTTGTCTTTGCTCCCTAGATCGATTATCTCATTTTATCGATGCCAATTTCTAGGGCCCTCATATTCTGCTCCAAATACCTACTGGGAAGGGATGCAGCCATAGCTTCCTTGATGGCATCAAGGGTAAGTATCTTTTCACCCACAGCTATGTAGGCACCGAGCATGACGATGTTCATGCTCCTCGAAAAACCCGCCTTTTTGGCCAACTCAAAGGCATTTAAGGGGTGGACACTGCCCCCTATTTTTCTAAGAATGGACAGGATCTGGTCTATTTCGGGATAGGTCGTTTCGTTCAAAAGAACGGATGTCGGAAGAACTGGATGCGTATTCATTATTACCGTCGTCTTTTTCCCAATGTATTTCGCAACCCTCAAGGCTTCAGCCGGCTCCAGCGACAGTAAAACGTCGCTTCCTCGCTCGGGAATCAAAGGCCCGTGCACGTCTTCGCCAAACCTGACGTGGCTCTGAACGGAGCCGCCTCTCTGGGCCATGCCCAGAGTCTCGCCTACCCGCACATTCAGGCCCTGGCTCAGGGCGGCGTTTGAAAGAATCCGCGCCAAGGTGATGCCGCCTTGCCCCCCGACGGAGGCTATCAGGACATTGTACTCCTCAATCATTCCTCGGGCCTCCAGTAATTATGGCAGCAAAAGGACAGATCTGAGCGCAGACCCCGCAGCCCGTACACGTGGCTGAGTCGATCGTCATCTTCCCGTCGGCGTTTATATCCATCGCAGGGCAGCTCAAGGTCTCAATACAATGTAGACAGCCTGTGCACTTTTCAGGGTCCACAAAGGAGGGATTGTTTATCATGTTCATCCTTCTAGCTACCAGCGAACACACCCTTCGCAGGACTATGGCCGAAGGGCCCTTCGCCTTCAAAGCCTCAAGGAAGGCGAACTTTGCCTGCTGCAGGTCATAGGGATCCACTACCCGCACATTCTTGATCCCAGCCGCCTCAATGATGTTCTCGATCCTGATCGGCTCCTCCTTCTCTCCGGTTTCTGTGAACCAGGAGCTGGGAGAGGGCTGATGCCCCGTCATCGCGGTTATCCGGTTGTCAAGCACGGCCAGTATGATGTCTGTTTTCTTCCAAGCTGTGTTGATTGTGGGTGGAATGCCCGCGTGGAAGAAAGTTGAATCCCCTATGGTCGCAATCACAGGTTTTTCAATCCCTGCGTATTTGAAGCCGCACGCGAGCCCGATCGAGGCCCCCATGCTTACTTCGGTCCAGCACATGTTGAATGGCGGATGCATGCCGAGAATCGTGCAGCCTATGTCTCCGGTAATGATGACCTCGTCCTCCCCGAATCCGGATTCTCTCAGCGCTTGACGGATTGCGGTGTACGTTGCCCTGTGTGGACATCCCGGGCAGAAGGGAAGAGGCCTCCTTGGTGCCAACTTCATGGCCGATTTTGTCGCCTCGTCTAATTCAGGGGTTCCCTCGGCTGACTCAATCCCCAGCACCTTGCTAAGCGCGCTCTCCACAAGGTCATAACTGTATTCTCCGACCTTCGGCAAGTCCCCTTCTTTTTTGCCATGAAGGAGTATGCGCTTGTCTTCTTCAGCGATTATGGTTTTTACATAGAGTTCTATGTATGGCTCAAGCTCCTCTAATACCAGTATCTCGTCGACTTTACCGATCAGATCTCGAATTTTTCTCTCTGGAAGGGGGTTAACTGTGCCTATCCTTAGGGTCACGAGTCCTTTGACGTTATGGCGGGCTATGAATTCCTTTAGATAGTTCCACGAAGCTCCCGAAGCTATGACGCCAATTCTGCTGTTCTTGTCTGGTACATGCAGCTCATTGAATTTTGAGCGTTCAAATATCGGCCGCAACTTTTCGATCTTGGCGTTGAGAAGAGTGTGTTGTTCCATACACCAGATAGGCGATGCCCTCGTGAAGCGCCTTATGTCTCGTTTGAATTCCGATGGCTTCCTAGTTTTCTGGATGGGCCCGAATTTCACGCCGCCTCTCATGTGCGCTACCCGGGAGGTGGATCGAACGAATATGGGTGTCTTAAACTCCTCCGAGTAATCGAAGGCCGCCACGATGACATCCTTTGCATCCTGGGGATCTGACGTGTCGATCATCGGCAGCATGGCAATTTTTATGAAGAGCCTGCTGTCCTGCTCCTCCATCCCGGCGTGGGCCCCTGGGTCATCCGCCACATATACCACTAGACCCCCGTTCACATCGCCGTAAGCGGCGGACATGATCGAGTCGGAGGCCACGTTCAACCCTGCGCTCTTCATGGTGACCAGGCATCTTGTGCCAGCCAAAGCTGCGCCCAAAGCTATGTCGAAAGCGACTTTTTCGTTTACAGCCCACTCCACCCTAATACTAAGTTCTTTAGCAACAGGCATCAGGGTAGAGATCACCTCGGACGAAGGCGTGCCTGGATAACCGATGACGACCCCTACTCCTGCCTCCATCGCCCCCCTTGCGATGGCTTCATTGCTCATCAGAAGGCTTACGGATTCCTCTGAGCCAATCATGCAACTCCATCTCCAGAGAAGTGCAAATGATAAAAATTTTTGGTAAAGGTTTATTGAAACATTTGACCTTCTTCATCGAAACATTAGATCTTTTACGGCCTTTTGTAGTGTTTTGTATATTGGCTTACGTTTCCATTTTGTGTAATAATTTCTTTTAACAAAATATAAGTTGCGTGCGCCGCCGAGGTTTTTAATAAATACACCGAGTTAATACGACCCCTTATATGTCCCCCTCAAATTGATGTGTGTAGACATCTATAAGATACGAGGAGCACAGGGAGTTCAAGACTGTAAGTCAAAGGCTGAAGCAGAAGTAGAGTCACTCAAGGGGATGAGCGTAATCCCCACTTTTTCACTCATTCGTACTAGTCAAGTAACTTTATCGCTTCCTTAGTGTTTCAGATGTGAGAAAAAGAGGGTCATTTCAGGTATCTGTCGAACCATCTGAGTACGTGCTGGAACCTCTGTATCCTGTCTTTGGGCTTCCCGATCCTGCCGAACCCGTGGCTTCCCTGGAACCTCACGAACTCGACCTGTTTCCTTAATTTCTTCAACGCCGTGAACATCTGCTCCGCGTTGTCCATTGGACACCTGTAGTCCTGCTCCGAGTGTATCAACAACAGGGGTGTAACGACGTTTTCTACGTAGCTGAT
>Ga0209636_10007370_pt1 | contig 11221 bp, 8 predicted proteins | sample DeeMarSWOR152_54_FD_187464 | JGI IMG/M metagenome (GOLD analysis project Ga0209636, IMG submission 187464) | Marine sediment microbial communities from White Oak River estuary, North Carolina - WOR-1-52-54 (SPAdes) (version 2) | ecosystem: Environmental > Aquatic > Marine > Intertidal zone >... | reverse complement strand
GGGTGACCTCAGCCAAGAGGAGAAACGTGCAGCTTACCTGAGCGCCTGCCAGGAGCTAGAAGCTCTGCTCCTTACTGAACTCAATAATATGAAGAATCAACCGGTCTCTGCTCGGGAGCTTGCAAGGATTAAGAAACTCAACCTGCGCGAATTCCTTGATCGGATGCGAAGCAACGAGCAACTAGCAGGCACACTTGCCACACTTGAAGTTCAGGTGGGTTGGCGTTACCTGACCGATTATCTACAGGAAATCGCAAAGGTAACACCACAGGATATCATGGAGGTAGCCAGGAAATATGTTCGAACTGAGAATCAAACCTTTGCGTATGTAATTCCCGGAGGTGAGCCGGATCAACCGCCACAAGCATATACCGAGATTCGCTCCGTGGGAATGTCAGCAGCAACAAAACTGGCCAGGCCCGAAACATTTGACAACAATTCGATCTACCCGACGCCCCCAGGTTGGAAACATCCCCTCTCCTTTGAGCGGGCCCCACAGAAGATCGAATACCCGAAAGCTCAAACCTCTAGAATCGGAGAAACAACGGTATTCTACTTGTCCGACCCCGAGCTACCCCTGATTGATCTCACTATTCTCGTTAAGGCCGGCGATGTTAACCTTGACGACTCAAAAGCCGGGCTGACCAGCATTCTCGATAAGACCATCATTCGGGGAGGTACCCAGAACTACTCACCTTCCGAGTTGGCCCAGGTGCTCGACGAGAACGCCATCCATATATCGATTTCCGTGGATGAGGAGGCCTCGGCTATCCATCTGTCGGTTATCAAGGAAGACTGGGAAAAGGGGATTGCCCTTCTGGAGGAAATCCTTGCGCGACCTGCCTTCGACCCGAGCGTGCTCAACGTAGCGAAGGATCAACAGATAGACGCACTCAAGCGTCAGGGAGACGATGCACAAACCGTGGCCATGCGTGAAGCAATGATCTGGCATTTTAGGGGACACCCCTATGGACGCGATCCAATGATGGGCCTAGACACCATCCCAAACATCACTAGGCAAGACCTTAAATGGTTCTTAACCACCTACTTCGTGCCCTCAAACATGGTGGCAGCTGTTTCAGGGGATATAACGAAACAGCAGGCCACAGTTGGTCTCACACAGCTGTTTAAGGCGCTTCCTCAGGGCCAGGCGCCTGAGCGCAGTCTTCCCGATCCGAAGGAGACCCAGCCTGTGTTAGCGCTCATTCATAAACCAGGCCAGGTTCAATCCCAGATTGTATTGGCCCTTCCCAGTATGAAGCGCACGCATCCGGACTTCTGGAAAATTGGGCTTTTGATGGATGTATTCGGCGGAAGCAATTCCATTATGTTTACCCGCCTACGGGATGACCTGGGGCTTGTGTATTCAGCCGGATTTTTCCAAACCTACAGGTGGAATGCAGGGATACTGCTCGGATACATCGGTTGCAAGGGCGATAGCACGAGCATGGCTGTTGCGGAGACCTTGAGGATCATGAGCTCGCTGCGCAAAGAGATTCCACGACAGGACTTGGCACTCAAAAGGCTTGATGCGTTAAACAGCTTTGTCTTTAACGTGGACACCCCTGCCGAACTGGTTGAGGTATACGGACGCTATCACATGAGGGGAGAACCCCTGGACACACTCGGTAGAATCCAAGACGCCTATCTCAGTGCAACCAGACAAGATCTGCGGGATCTTGCTCACAGGTTTCTCGATCCCAGCAAGATACAAGTCTTTATTGTGGCAGACAAGTCGATCCCCGTTAAGGAGAAAGACGGCAAACCTATAATACTTGAGGAAGACCTGAAATCCCTGGCTAAGAATCTCGGGCTCCCCTACCGGGAGATTGAATTACGCTAAGGCGAGCGCACTGGTGCGGGGGAAATCGGCCCGATACTGATGCAGAAAAACCGGTGGAGGAGTTCGAAAAAAAGAGGAGTTACCCCATGGAAACCCATCGTAAAACCAGGATACTGATAGACCTCGAGAAACTCAATACCCTTGGCTCAGAGGAATGCCCAGCCTGTGGGAGAAAGTTTCAACTCGGTGAGGCCGTGGTGCCCGCTTGCGGGAACTGGGAAGGCCAGAAGTACATCCATGAGGACGAGGCAATCTTTGATAAAAAGACCAATTGCTACTACGAGCGAAGGTATTATAGCGAGACTCTTGCATAGATCGTTTTGAGCATTCAGCTGTCATTGGTAAGTTGCTGAATGTTGAGCGCCGAACGCTCACAACTTCCCTACAAATTCCCTTACTGCCTCCATATATTCCCTCATTCCCCTGAGGAAGATGTCATTGTGTGTGGCACCCTTGATCACGAGTAGCCTCTTATCCTTTGCCGGAGATGCCTCATAGAGGGCCTTGCCTTCTAAAAGCGGGAGAAGCTGATCGTGCTCACCGTGGATGATCAGGGTAGGCTTAGAGAATTTTGCAATCTTGTGCCTGTTTCGAAACCCATCCTCCTCCCTGATCCCCATCGCCTCCATGTCGATGCCCAGAAGCATCAGGAGAGGCCTGGCAAAGGCGAATCCGCTCTCAATAATAAGACCACCTATGCCATCGCTATAATGCGCTGAAAGCTCGAGAGCAGAGGCGCTTCCTAGGGATCTTCCCATTATGACGAGGGGGCCAGAGTAACCTCTTTCGTTCAGCCAGCCCTGCGCGTAGTCGAAGATCGCGTGAGCATCCCTCATCATGGCGGTAATGGTTGGTCTGCCGCTGGATCGCCCGTATCCCCTATAGTCAGCTGGAAAGAAGTTTATGCCCATCCTTGTATACAACGGCCCTATGTCATTGTAATCGGCGACGATCTCGCCATTTCCATGGAAAAAAAGTATTGTTGGATTATCCTTTCCCGCAGCGTAAAACCGCGCGCCCACCACCACGTCCTTCTCCACCTCAATGAGCATATCCTCAGCAGCACTACTTGAATCGAAAGCCCCCCATTCAGGCCGGGGATGAAAAAGAAACATGAGGATCTCGGGCCTGTCAAATGCGGAGTAATCGATTTTTGTGATGTCAATCATAATACATGGGCTATCAACGGGCAGCAAACAGCAGTGAGCAAAAGCCCACAGCCGGGATCATTCCACCTCACAGGGAGGGATTTTCTCCCGGAGCTGCCCGGCTTTTTCAACGGTTAAGCTCTTCTCTAATTTCCACGCAGGGACGGCGTATTCATCCTTTTTCTTGATCAGGAGCCACTCGTCTTCCTTTTTCCCTCCCTTGAGGCGCATAAGGCTAAACGCACCCTTGAGCTTTTCACCATTGAGGATGAAACTGAGCTTTCCTTGCGCTTGCTCAAGCAGTTCGTAGCTTCCCGTATCCCAAACTACCACTGAGCCGGCTCCATAGTGGCCCTGAGGAATAATTCCCTCAAAATCGATGTATTCCACAGGGTGATCCGCTACCAGAAGCGCCAATCGCCTTTCAGAGGGATTCATGGATGGGCCTTTCGGGATAACCCAAGACCTCAGCACTCCCTCCAGCTCCAGACGGAAATCATAGTGTAGGTGGGAGGCATCGTGTTCGTGGACGACGAAACGAGGGCTCATATTATTCATCTTTTTGTATTCGATAGACGTTAAGAAAAAGATTTTGGATTGAAAATGGATCTTGAGAATGTCAAATGCCAAAGTTCCAAAGTTCAAATTAATGCCAAAATCCCAAGGCTAAAGAGAGCGGCAACTACATTGAAGCATTTGGATTTGATTTGGCATTTTGGTTTTGTCATTTGAGATTTCGTTGACTGACGATCCTGCAAAACTTCTCAAGATATCCCGACCATGTAATCGAATAAAATGAACATAATAGATGCATCAGGTTGGGCTTTGGAAAGGCTATTATATCTCAGTTCTTACTCATGAGATGGGTTACCATCTTTTCGAGGCCATCTAAGGTAATTTCAAACATGGGAAAGAACTCTCTAATAACAGTGATGGTCCTCGTGTACGGCCACTCCATCTCTGACTTTGGATTCAGCCAGGCACAGTGCCTGAAGGTGTCGGCAATAGACCTCAGTCTCTCGATACTTGGCCTACCGCTGCGCTCCTCTATATGAATTGATCCATCGGTCGCCATGAGCTCATACGGCGCCATGCTGGCGTCACCTACGATAACAAACCGCGTCTCCGGGTCCAAACGGGCGAATTCATCAACTCGGAAGGGTTTTGAACGTCGAGGTGGATCTTCCCATACATAGTCATATATGGTGTTGTGAAAGAAATAGGTCTTGAGATCCTTAAACTGTCCCCTGGCATAGTCAAAGAGGCTTTGAACGATGTCGATATAGGGGTCCATAGACCAGCCACCGTTATCTATGGCCAGGATAACCTTGAGTCTATCTTTCAGCCTACGGTCAAACACGATCTCGATCTCCCCCCCATTCTTCATGGTCTCATAGATGGTCTTATCGATATTGACCTGATCCTTAGGCCCCATGGGCACCATATTTCTGAGCCTTTTGAGTGCCTCTCCCATGTGATGCCGAGTGAGCGGTGCCTCATGGGAGTAGTCCCGGTACCTCCTGTCCAGGGCCACTTTGACTGCTGACTTGCCCATCGACCTCCCACCGACCCTCATGCCGCCGGGATGATATCCGGAATGCCCTACAGGGGAGGTGCCTCCGGTGCCGATCCACTTGCTTCCTCCATGGTGCGCCTCGGTCTGCTCCTTGAGCCGTTCGAGAAAATAGTCGATGAGCTCTTCTGGAGACAGTTTGGAGAGTGATTCTTCATCTATCCCCAGGGCATCCGCGAGAGCCTGCGGGTCCTTCAGCCATGCATCAAGCAGCGCCCGAGCTGCCTCGGCCAACTCAACCCCGGTAGGATCGGTAAGCTCAACCCCCTCGAAATGATGCGCGAAAACCTGGTCAAAGAGATCAAAATAACGCTCGCTTTTAACGAGCACGGCACGGGCAGATGTATAGAAATCATCAACTGAGTTTATGAGACCCATGCTCAGGGCTCTCTGGAGCCTGAGAAATGCGGTTGGGTTAACGGGAATCCCTACCTTCCGTAATGTGTAAAAGAATTCGGTAAACACGGCCTATAGCCTGAATCGCGATACGTATCTCTGGGCCAATGCAAAGTCCGGGCTCTTTTTAAACAGCACGCCCAAATACGGGATATCGCCCTTGACGAGTTCCTTTGTCCTAAAGTCAGGATCGGCATGCAGTGCCCTGATCCAGTTAATGAGCTCTCTGGTGGCGGGCTTCTTTTCCACCTCCTTGAACTCACGAAGCCGATAAAAGGTGTTGACGGCAGCATCGAGCAGGTCGCGGTCGATATTTGGAAAATGAACCTGTACAATCTCGCGCATCAAATCAGGCTCGGGAAAGGCGATATGATGGAAATTGCACCTCCCCAGGAACGGATCTGAGAGGTCCTTTTTCGCATTGGAGGTGATCACTATCACTGGCCTGTAATTCGCCTTGATCGTCCTGTCGATCTCCAGGATATCAAACTCCATCTGATCCAAGACATCGAGCATATCATCCTGAAAATCGGTATCAGCCTTATCTATCTCATCTATCAGAAGCACAACTCTTTCAGGTGAGACAAAGGCCTGCCCGATCTTGCCCATCTTAATATAGTCCTCAATCTTGCTTACGTCCCTGCTTGAATCACGAAACCTGCTGTCGTTGAGCCTGGTGAGGGTATCGTACTGGTAGAGGGCATCAATAAGTTTCATGCTGGATTTAACGTTGAGCACAATGAGGGGCATTGTGAGGTTCTCAGCGATTGCATGAGCCAACATGGTTTTGCCCGTGCCGGGCTCCCCCTTGAGGAGAAGCGGCATCTCAAGCGCCATCGTGATATTTACGATGTTAGCCAGCTCTTCATCGAGTACGTACTTGGCAGCACCGGTAAACCTTCGCGGTGTTTCATCATCAGGCATAGAATCACTCCTTTTCCCTTGTTTTTGATTTCGACACAACATATTAGTATAGCCATTTTCCTACGTCAATTCAACCCACAATTGCCCCGGAGTTTCTCCAGTTTTCGGTGAACCCCATTCTCCATGACCGACTCGCGTGAGCAGTGGGGAACCCGTCGAGGGTAAGCAGGCTTCGACGTGAGCTCAGCCGAAGGTAAGGGGAAAGCCCGGCCTTTAGAGCCGGGAAGGGGCAGGAATTCCCCGCCTGCGAACCCCGAAAGGGTCACTGCGGGAGCGTTGGAGCGAAAGGGCAATGGGGTTCACCAGATGAAATCGAAGTAGGTCCACTATTCAGGGAGTTACGAGTATTCACCATGTCAAACCCAGGAAACTCCCGATAATTGCCGTCTCGATGATCATTGATACAACGAGCAAGTCAACTTTACCCGAAGAGATTTACACCTACCATGAGCGGTTCCAGGTTTGGATTTCAAGGTTTAAGGTTATTTGTATTTTCCTAACGTTGTTTGTGCCGCTTCGGACGTGATTAATGCTAGCCTCCTCCCTGACCCATGGGTGAGACATAACACTTCAATCTATCAACATATTTTACGTTTGTTAACAGTCAGTTAGGGCACTTCAACCGGGAACACTGAACGGCGCACAGCACAACCCGGGGTACCATCATTAAGAAAAATACCTTGACAAGCCTTTCATGAGTTTACAATGATGCGAAGAATTTGCAAATATCGCTTAGGTTTTGAGATACAGAACTTGGAGAAGCTCTCAATCAGGGATAGCACCGCAAAGTAGAAAAGTAACAATCGCAGAGCTTAGGTTTAAAAGCAGGTCAGTAGGATCACCGTGATGACAGGCCATGACAACCTTATTTGAAACTCTCAATGATTTACTAGGAGGGCATTTTTTATGAAGAGAACATTTTTTTCTATTTTATGTTTGTTGTTGACTATGTGTATGCCATTACATGTAACCGCCCAAGAAAAGACAATTAAATTGAAACTCGGTACAGTGACACCAGCAAAGCACGCTTATAATGTAGGGGCGAGGGAATTTGCCGAGCGTATCAAGGATGCCACTGGCGGAGCTGTTGACATCCGTGTCTTTCCAGGAGGCCAACTCGGAAAAGGGGAAAGAGAGGTTCTTGAGGGAATGCAAATTGGCAATATTGATCTAGCCGTTACTGCTACAGGACCTATTTCCGGGTTTAGTCCAAGCATGATGGTTTTGGACCTGCCTTTCCTTTTTCGAGACTACAAGCATGTTGACGCAGTGCTTGACGGTACTATAGGTCGAAAACTCTTGGATGATTTGGAGAAAAGTGGGCTTAAGGGTCTTGCCTTCCTTGAGAATGGATTCAGGAATTTCACCAATTCAGCTCGTCCTTTGTTAAAGCCAGATGACTTTAAGGGGCTGAAGTTTCGAACAATGGAAAATCCAGTCCACCTCGATTCTGTTCGGCAGCTAGGCGCCCAAGCAGTGCCCATGAGTTGGGGTGAAGTGTATACTTCCCTTCAAACAAAAGTGATTGATGGGCAGGAGAACCCCATTGCCATTATTCACGCCTATAAGCTAAACGAGGTTCAAAAGTATTTGAGCCTTACAGGACACTTTTATTCACCTGCACCCTTGACCATGAGCTTAAGGAAATTTAATTCCCTCACGTCAGAATGGCAAACTCTTTTCATCAAAACGGCTGTGGAGGTGGCCGCCTTTGAGAGAAAAATCATTCGAGATAACGAGCAGAAGCAGCTAAAGGATCTAGAGGCCTGGGCGATGGATATCAAGGTTGTGGATAAAAGCATCTTCTTTAGGTCCATGAAGCCAGTGTATGATAAATACATTAAACAGTATCCGGATTGGAAGACGGTGATCCAAAAAATCACGGAAGCGAAATGAAACACTCAGCTCATATGGCTCCTAAGAAACTCACTATAGCAAAGAGCATGGGGATGTCTTTTTTTGCCTGTGCCCTCTCATCGCTCAAAGCAGTGGGCGTTTCAAAACGGCGCACGCAGACTGTTACCTTAGTGCTAAGGCTTATTCCCGATACGCGGGATTTGTAACGGCCCTGTGCGGGGCCTTGTTTTGAGGGCTACAGCAAAAAAAGACATCCCCATGCTCAAGAATACTGTTTCTTTCATGTACAACCCTGAAGCAAAGCGCCGGGGTCATTTGCTAAAGAGCAAAAAAGGACATCATAATCAGATGTGGGGAAGTTTGCTCCCCAAAGACCCTTACACACGAGCAATTCATCTACCTACCCAACACAGGGTATTCCGGTAAAATTTCATACATGGGAAAGGGAGGAGGTCCGCCCTCCCCTTGATTAGTTGAAATGGAGCGACTAAGCGATATAGTCAATCGAATTGCGGAGATAGCACTCGTTGTTATTATCTCCATCATGGCCGTGGTAGTCTTTGTGGAGGTCATCTTTCGGTATGTTCTCCTCCTTCCTCTTTTCTGGACAGAGGAGTTCGCCAGGTATTGCTTGGTATGGTCTTCCTTGCTAGGGGCCGGTGTAGCCCTGAAGAGGGGGGAACATATCGCTGTGACATTTTTTGCAGATAAGTTTCCTCAGGGAATTCGAATGGAGGCGTCTCTATTGGTGCAGATTTTCATTGCTGCCTTTCTCGGAGTAGTATTTTGGGGAGGTTTGTGTCTGCTCATAATAACTCGTCATCAATTGAGTCCTGCCATGCGCATTCCAATGTCATGGCCGTATATGGCTGTTCCCATTGGTTCTTTGATCATGTTAATCCACGAAATTACCTTTATTCACCTAGGATTAAAGGAGATGATAGCAAGTGGTAGCCGCAATGCCCGAATAATTGGAAGGCAAAACAAATGTTAATTCTGACTTTGCTCATCTCTTTTGCGTTTTTTCTCCTTCTGGGTGTGCCGGTTGCCTTTGTTCTAGGCATAACTCCGTTTGTCGCTTTTATTTTAGAGGGTGAAATCCCCCATATGCTGGCTGCCCAGCGCATATTCACCGGAATGGATAACCCGGTACTGATGGCGATTCCATTCTTTATTCTTGCCGGCAACATCATGAGCGCTGGGGGAATGACCCGGAGATTGGTGGCCTTCTGCAATATTCTCGTAGGATCGTTTAGAGGGGGGTTAGCTTATATCAATGTGGTCATCAGCATGCTTTTTGCGGGAATCACCGGTGCTGCTGTAGCGGATACGAGTGCTATTGGATCGATCCTAATCCCAGCGATGAAAAAAGAGGGATACGATGTTGATTTCTCAGCCGCGGTGACAGCCACATCGTCCACTATTGGACCCATCGTGCCTCCCTCAATACCGTTTATCATTTACGGTGTTCTGGGAGAAGTCTCGATCGCCTCTCTTTTTCTGGCTGGCTTTATTCCAGGGGCATTGTTAGGGTTTTCCCAAATGGGTGTGGTCGCCTATTACGCTCGTAAAAGAAATTATCCCAAGGGATCTCTGATATCATTGGGTAAGGCCCTAAAAGCGACTTTTGATGCAGCACTGGTTCTGATGATGCCCCTTATCATTCTGGGGGGGATACTAACGGGAATATTCACCCCTACCGAAAGTGCTTGTGTCGCCGTGTTCTATGCTCTTATCATTAGCCTGTTTGTGTACCGTGATATCAGGCCTGTCGATCTACCAAAGATACTAATAAATACCGCGGTAACAAGCTCGCTGGTTATGTTGGTCATCGGAACCGCAAGTATTTTTTCATGGCTCCTGGCCAGCGAAGAGATTCCCCAATATATAACTGAGGCGGTCATTGGTTTAACCCATAACCGCATTGCCATTCTACTACTTGTAAATATCGTCTTGCTCATAGTGGGGACATTCATGGAAACCACAGCTTCCCTGATCATTCTGACTCCGGTATTGCTTCCTCTAATGAACAAAATAGGAGTAGATCCCCTCCATTTTGGAGTTATAATTGTGCTTAATCTGGTGATTGGCCTCACCACCCCGCCTGTCGGGGTATGCCTTTTCATTGCCTGTGCCATCGGAGAGATAAAACTCGAACAAATCACCAAGGCCATACTCCCTTTCCTCTTGGCATCCATCATCGTGCTCCTTATTGTAACCTATTGGGAATCCTTGGTTATGGTTATCCCCAGACTGTTCGGCTATAAACCACTCTTGTTTTCCGGTTAAGGGACGGGTTCTATTATGAGATCAGACATCTTAAAGAAGAACATTGAAACCTTACCGCACCGGGCATTACTGATGTCCTCGGGGCTAAAGAGGGAGGACTTTGACCTGGATAAACCCTTCATCGGGGTTGCAAATAGCTATAACAACATCATTCCCGGTCATATTCACCTCAATGAGCTCACCCAGGAGGTCAAAAGAGGCATCAGAGATGCAGGCGGGGTTCCCCTGGAATGGGGCGTTCCCGGTGTCTGTGATGGGGTTGCCATGTTTGTGGAAATGAGGCTGAGCCTCCCGAGCAGGGAGCACATCGCCGATAACATTGAGATCATGACCTTATCGCATTCCCTAGATGGGTGGGTCGGCGTAACAAATTGCGATAAGATTAATCCTGGAATGTTAATGGCAGCCGGAAGAATAAACATCCCCGCCATTATACTTACAGGCGGCCCCATGAAGGCAAATGTCATCGAGGGTGTCAAACACCACCCTATTGAAGGATTTGGCATTGTCGGGCAGGTTAAAAGCGGCAATATGACCATTGAGGAGGCTGAAAAACTGCTCCCCTCTATGGTTTGCGGAGCAGGGTCCTGCGTTGGTCTTTACACGGCAAACACCATGGCGGTGGTTGCTGAGGTGTTGGGCATGTCAGTGACCAAATGCGCAACAACGTTGGCAATAGATCCGCTCAAAAGAAAACAGGCGTATGAATCGGGAAAAAAGATCGTGGAATTGGTAAAAGAAGACGTCAAGCCACGGGACATCATGACAAGGGAGGCGTTTGAAAACGCTATCAGAGTGGATATGGCGATGGGAGGCTCCACGAACACGGTCTTACATATTCCGGCAATAGCAAGGGAAGCAGGTATTGAGATTGATGTGGAATTATTCGATGAGATATCACGAGATACGCCCCATATATGCTCCATAATCCCTTCAGGGATCAATGAAATGGCAGATGTTGACAGGGCAGGCGGCGTTCCCGCAGTGCTTAACAGCTTGAAGGAGACGCTGCATGACGGCCCAACCGTAAACGGACAATCAATACGGCAGATCGCGGAGGAAGGACATGTGGTTGATCATGATGTGATCAGAGACCTCGATAATCCGTACCATTCTCAGGGCGGAATCGCGGTTCTAAAGGGAAATATCGCACACAGCGCTATCATAAAACAGACAGCTGTTCAAGAGGAA
>Ga0209636_10007369_pt1 | contig 11221 bp, 9 predicted proteins | sample DeeMarSWOR152_54_FD_187464 | JGI IMG/M metagenome (GOLD analysis project Ga0209636, IMG submission 187464) | Marine sediment microbial communities from White Oak River estuary, North Carolina - WOR-1-52-54 (SPAdes) (version 2) | ecosystem: Environmental > Aquatic > Marine > Intertidal zone >... | reverse complement strand
GATATTCCTGCAGCTTTTGTTATGTTGTACAGCAGTAATGCGCCGTAGGCAGCAGATGTTATTCCATAAATTCCCCAATTTTTGAAAGGCTTAGCAAAAACTTGCAGACCCGGTTTAGAAATAACAATCAAAACTGCTAAACCTATGAAAGTTGCCGTCAGCACGTCGAAGCCCTGTTTGAATAAGTCGAAACCAGATAAATCTAAACAGACAACCACAACTATTGTTGCTAGAATCGGAGAAAAAGCGACTAGAAAACGTTTCAGCTGTGAGTTTAAACTCTTTTTGCCTGAGTTTTCTCTGTTTTTCGGATTAGAAACTTTCCAGAAACCAATAATGTAGCCAACAATTATCATAACCATAACTACTGGAATCTGACGCATAATTATTGAAGGTATAGCTATTCCCGTGAGTGTTGTGGTCACTATTAGAACTTGGCTTATTGGATAAACTGGAAAAATTGTGTGCCTAAACCAAAGGTTGACATAAGCTTTCTTTTCGGGTTTTAATCCGAGTTTTTCAGCTTCAGAATCTACAAGTGGTGCTGACATTAATGCTCCACCAGCAACTGGGAGAAACCCTATAACTGCTGGGAGAACACTTGACACGATTTTCGAATTTTTGATCATTCTGCTTAGGCTCTCGCTTAAATCATTAATAACCCTTGTTCCCTTGTAAAGCTGACTCATCAGCATTATTCCAAAGGTTGCAGACACAACTGAAATAGTACGTAAATCAACCGATGTGTCATAGATCATTGTTGGAATTTCTAGCCAATTAAGTGAAAGTAAAGCCAGAAGCAAGGCTGTCGAGTTCAAGGTTATTCCAAGATTTACACGCTTGTATAGCATTACTCCGAGAAAACAGAACGAAACAATAAGTGCGGTCACAGGATCAATGATTCCCAAATGTTAAGCTTCCTCGTAATCATTTATCTTAGAAAAACCAAAATATACAACCGAACTCTTAATCCTTTCCTTTCAGCAGAAAAGAAATTGAACGTGAATAGTTTGAAGAGAAAAGCTTTCATCTCAGGTCCAATCCAAGACATTGAGACAGAGCAAACTTACCGGGAGGTTATTCGCGAAATCTGTATTCGTTGCGGTTATGAGCCTGTTGACCCTTGGCAACGAGAGAAAATCATATACAAGGGAACAAAACCAGACTGGTGGACAAAGGTTCCAGCGGCTGGGTTCATAAGAAGGGATTTGGGAGACATAGAAAAATGTGATGTTCTAATTGCCTATTTGCCGAGGCTTTCAGCTGGAACTTGCATGGAGCTTTTCTATGCTAAACTTAAAGGAAAGAAAGCCATATGCATATGCCCGCTTGAGAATCCAAGTCCATGGATAATTGTTCACTCAGAGACAATCTTGAAAGACATTGACGAACTTGAAGCTGTGCTTAAATGTGATTCCAAATGAGTTTCGTGCTAAAGCTTAGAAAAGGTTATGATTACCCCTTTCTATCTGCTATTTAGGTTTGGAATAGTTGCCTCGAACAGTAAGGTATGTTTGTCCCCGCTGCGGCGCGGTTCATTCTATTGAAGATTACCAGAACAGTCTCTTTTGCAGGGAATGTGGAAGCTTCTTAAGAAAAAAACATGTTGTAGTTGAACAGTCTTTGAGGCAAGTTCAGAAAAAAGGCAAATCTGGCGTTGAAAGATTCTTTCCTTACGATGATTTTCGTCCCTTCCAACGTGACGCAATAGACTTTGCCTTTAACGTCATTAAAAATAGAAAAATTGGCTTGCTTTCCTCTCCATGCGGCACTGGCAAATCCATTTCTGTTTTGACAGCGTTTTTCATGGCTAAAGAGTTGGATGACTCTATTGGACGGCTTATTGCGCTGACCAGAACGCGGAATCAGCTTGAAATCTATTGTAGAGAGCTTAAGAGAATCAAGGAATATTCAGGCATTAACTTTGTTGCATCTATTTTCAAGAGCAAGATGGGGATGTGTCCCTATGTGCGAGAGAATACAAGGTTTAGGAACATAAGCTATCGCGGCTTTCTTCAATACTGCAGAAACTTGAAGGACGGAGCTTTTGGGAATACTTGCGAGTATTATGAGAGGACTTACAAAGGAAGGAGGCTAAGCTTGCGTGCCTACAATGTCATTGACAAGATTAAGAAGACTGGTCCTTTGCTTCCAGATGAAGTGTATAAGATAAGCGTTGATGAACATCTTTGTCCCTACGAGGTCACTAAGGTTCTCGCAAAGTATGCTGACATCATCGTTGGCAACTACAATTACATTTTAGTTGACTCTGTCAGGAACTCGATTTTTGGAAGAGCAGGAATAAAAGTGGAGGATGTAAACTGTATTTTTGACGAAGCTCACAGTTTGCCATATTATGCTGCCGGCATCCTTTCAGACGAGCTTTCATCAACATCTGTTGAGCGAGCCCAGAGAGAGGCTGAAATCTTCGGTGTTGACGATTTTGGTTTCTTGGAGGCTTTGTATGATGTCTTGATTAAGCTTGGAAAAAAAGTGCATGTGGAATTCGGGTTTGGTGTTGAGCATGTTATAGGAACCCGTGAAATAGTCAAGCCACTGTTGGAAACGTTAGGCGTTGATGCTCATAAGCTGGTTGGGATAATTTCTGAACTATCAGAACTGGGAGAAACTATTTGTTACAAAAGAGCTGAGGCGGGTAGAAACCCAATCTCCTATCTGTCCAGATGTGCCGATTTCCTTTCACACTGGGTTAGTGCAGTAGGTTCGAGTTACGCTCGGTACATGAAGGTTGAGGTTGACAGGGATAAAAGACGCCGTGTAAGGCTTGGGATTAGATGTCTTGATCCTGCTTTGGCTGCAAGCGTCATTAACGAGCTTCGTTCTGCAGTACTCATGTCTGGAACCCTTTGGCACACTAATTATTACGTTGATGTTTTGGGCATTGAGAAAAGCCGTTGCGAAAGCGTTGAGATTCCAAGTCCTTTTCCGCGTGAGAACAGGCTTATTGTTGTTGATTTGTCTGTTACAACAAAGTTTGAAAAACGTAGTGAAGCTCAGTGGAAGAGAATTGCTGATCATCTGGAAAGGATTATTGGGCAGATTAAAGGCAGAGTGGCTGTTTATTTTCCGTCTTATGCGATAATGCGTGAAGTTGTTAATGCCGCGAATTTTGATTTGCCTTTCATTCTTGAGGAGAGACATACTAAGATTGTTGATTTGCTGCGGTTTTTGAAGTCCAATGAGCAATGTGTTGTTTTCGGAGTTGCTAGAGGCAAGATAAGCGAGGGTGTTGACATGTCTCTGGACGGTAGATCGTTGCTTTCAGCTGTAATAGCAGTTGGTTTGCCTTATCCCAAGCGAACTGAACTGCAAACAGTTCTAGTTAAGTATTTCAGAGAGAAATTTGGGAACAAAGCCATGGAATATGCGAACGGCATTCCCTGCTTGAATGCTTTAGCTCAGTCCGCTGGAAGGTTGTTACGTAGTCCTGAAGATAAGGGGGTAATAGTGATGATGGATGGACGTGCTGCTGGAAGGTTCAAGCAGAAGCTTCCGAAGGATTGGAGAGAGGACATGAAAGCTGATTACGACATTGAGGAACTCTCGGAGAGAATCAAAAACTTCACTACTGATAACGCAGAGTCTTCAGAAAAGAAAATAAGAATTTAAAAGCAAAAGTTCAGTCCGTAAGATCATAATCTGATAACGTGACTATAACAAACTTTAGTTCTTTTTGATTCCACTTCACAAACATTCTGTACGCTTCATATAAGTGGTTTTGCTCGTGTTTCTCATGGATTTGACTACTAAAGATTCAGAATTCACAAGCGATTTATCCACTTTAGACGAAACCTTAAAGAAGGTGCATACAAATGCGAAAGTCAAAGCTTGAGTCGTACGTCGATATTCTGGAAGCTCTTGTGAATAACCCTTTGACCCTTGATCACATAGCATATGAAGTCAACATCGACTGCACGATTCTCAGGCAACATATAGACTTTTTGACAAAGAATGGTCTCGTTGAAGAACGGGGATCAGATAAGAGAATGCTGCATGCTATCACAGAAAAGGGCATAGCGGTGCTGAGGGTCCTAAACTTTCAAAAATATCTTGGAAAAATCTCAAATAAAATAAGGGTGATAGACGAAGCGCTAGAGATCATACGAAAACTGGAGAAGAATGAAAGAGAGAAAGAAACCTGAATCATATACTATGTACAAAGTTTAGGATTTGTTGAGAGAGTAACGGTTAATAATGACTTAAGCAATCATGACCAAAATCTTTTAAAAAACGTAAGCTCTACTGAAGGTAGGAGCGGCCGTAGTCTAGTTTGGTTAGGACATCAGCCTGCCACGCTGACAACCCGGGTTCAAATCCCGGTGGCCGCACCATATTGAGCAACTGCAGATGTTTTATGCAAGCCAAGAAAATAGCTCCCATAATTTTCTGCTTGGAAATGTATTCGGAGCCAATACATTATAGTATGTAAGAAACACCAAGTTTTTATGAACAACTATCTTACATACCGTTAATGTCTGACAAAAAATTTTTCGTGACTCGTTATAAGGAACTGGGTTGGGAATACGAGGATGTTAAGCCAAGACAAGCCATCAGAATAAACTCCATAAACGCCAAAGAAGTAGTTGTTACCAAGAGACTGCGGTCATTAGGTATAAAACTTGGAAAGATTCCCTTCCTAAAAAAGGGCTATTGGATTCGTAAATCAAAATTTTCCGTAGGAGCAACATCAGAATACCTCCTAGGCTTGTACTCAATTCAAGAGGCAGCTGCCCAAATTCCAGCAACACTGTTTACAGAACCAGAAGACAAAATGGTGCTGGATGCCTGTGCGGCTCCAGGAGGAAAAACCGTTCAACTAGCCGATTTAATGCGGAACATAGGCGTGATAATCGCTTTAGATGTTAGAAAGCGAAGGTTGACTGCGTTGTCTAACCATTTGGAACGTTGTCGTGTGAGAAATACAATAGTTTATCATATGGATGTAAGACAAGCTTCAATGTTAAAAGTGAAGTTTGACAGAATCCTCTTAGACGTTCCATGCTCAGGCAATTTTGTAACGGACAAAGATTGGTTCAAAAAAAGAACAATCAAAGATGTGGAGAGAAACGCGCGACTCCAAAGGGAAATATTGACTGAAGCAGCCAAAGTCCTAAAGGATGACGGTGAAATAGTCTACGCAACATGTTCGCTAGAGCCTGAAGAGAACGAACTGAACATTGACTGGGCAACAAAAAACTTGAACCTGCAACTTGAAAAAATCAGCTGTCACGGAGAAAAAGCGTTAACAAACGTTTTTGGCAAAAAACTGGACAGTTCAATAGAGCACTGCAGGAGAATTTGGCCTGGACAAACCCAAGGATTCTTCATCTGCAAACTCAAAAAATGTGGGTGTGTACAATGAAGCAGATAAAAAATTTTGTAAGTCGATTTCAGACAAGGATTAGTTTAGACAAGAATCTGATATTGAAAAGGCGAGACACATACTTTCTTCTGAACGATGATTTGAGGAGGTTAATCTCAACAGACTTCTTTTGCGCGGGAACGTATCTTGGGAAAACTAGAGGGGGAAAATTCTTTCCAAGCTTTAACCTCTTGAGAATGATTGCGGGGAAAAAGGCAAACAAGGTGATTGTTGACAAGAAGACGGAATGGCTTTTCATCTGTGGAAGGGATATATTCAAAAAAGGAATAACTGGAGTGATGGGTTCAAAAAGAAAAGATGATTACACGTTAATCCTAAATCAACATGGTGAATGTTTAGGCTTTGGCAAAATATTGTGCAATCTGGACAAAGCAAAGGATGGAGTTGTCATAAAAAATATTTTGGATATAGGAGATTTTCTAAGAAGAGAGAAACAGCACGCTTAGAGTTATGATTAGAGACTTTTTTCTTCAACTATATTAGAGTCTGCGTAACACGGTCATTACATAGTTTTTCAACAATAAACCGTTCTACAGATTAGAACAAATTGTTCTAAAGCTTAGGTTTAAGAATAATGATGTTTTTGCTTTGTTTGGAGAGGCTTTGAGAGGTTTGTTGAAGTGAAGAACTTTCTACATATTTCCGCAAAAAAATTGATGGTGCTCTTGTGTATATTAGCAGTTTCAGCGGCAGGCTTTGCCTTTGCAACCGTAAGCTTCACAAATAGACCTGTTGCAAATACCACAGTGGTGGAGACTGGTGAAAATGCGGCAGATAAAGTCACAATTTATGGAAACGGTATCAGCTTCATAAACTACGAAGAAACCATCGAACTTAAGGAAGATACTAACACAATTCAGTTCTATCTTCCATTTGGTGCATTGACTGACACACTAACGGTATGCGGAATCAACGTTGTCAAAGTTATCACAAGCGAGGAATGTCATCCGATTATTGAAAGGGGCGATGCAATAACAGTTTACACAGAGGAAGCTGTGTACACAGGTAGATTCCTCGGTTGGGACAGTATGTTACTTCTCGAGGTTAACAATGGAACTATTATGATTCCAGGAGGGCGGATAACAAAAATTGTTCTCACAGAAGTCGTTCAAACCCAAGGACCAAAAATACTCGTAGAGGTTACAACGGATTCTCCGCCAGGAGAGTATCAGCTAAAAATCTCTTATCTGCTGCGTGGTCCAAAATGGAAACCTACGTACTTCATCGATGTAGAGACATCCTATCTTGAATGCTGGGCTACTGTGGAAAATGTTGAAAACTGGAGCAACTTTACTCTAGTGCTTGTAAGTGGTGGTCCTCACATAGTCTATAGAGGCCCAATCTTTGAACCTTATATTTTTGCGAGAGAATCATATTCGCTGTCGTCTCCTTCAATTGACTTTACGTCAACTACAATGGATGAATACCATGAATATACTTATGGCGCTAGACTATCCTTCGAAAAAGGTACAGTTGTCAAGTTACCTCTGTTCAACGGCACCATAAGTCTGCGGCAAGAATACTTCTGGATCAGCGGCGAAGTGCAGAACCGCTACCATATGAATAACACTTTGAGCGAGCCACTTGCAGCAGGGATTGTGGAATTCTATCGAGGCGAAACTTGGGTAGGCGAAGACAGTATTCCCTATACGCCTTTAAAGGGAGAAAGCATTGTCATAGTCAACTATGCCTACGACGTTAAAGTCACCGGGACAGTGACAAGATCAATAGTTGAATATCACCACGAGGTTCGAGGAATGAACGTAACAATTCGAAACCACAAGACCACGAGTGTCCAAATTCTCATACAACAAAACATCAATGGCTACACTTTAGTTACGTCTACGCCTCCAGCGACTAGAGTTGGCCCCACCCTTTCGTGGGTCATAAACGTAGATGCCGATGGCACTGCAACAATCCATTACGAATGGGAACACTACTGGTAGCCTATTCTCCCCTTTTTTTATCCATGGAAGATAAACAAAATTTCTAAGACCGAAACAGCATGGTTAGCTCACTTTAACCTCTTGTCTTTTCGATTTTCACGGTTTTCTGCTCTCTTTTAGTGAGTTTTCGAAGCGTCTCCTTTTGAAGGGCTATAAGCGTCAGCATCTGGATTTGCGTATGGTGCATACTCCTGCCAAGGAGGTCTAGCAATGTTGCCCGCGGTTACTTCAGGCATAGTTATCCAGTCTCCACCAGCCTTTTTGCTGTCACTGAACTGTGCCATAGCCCAGATTTCCCTCCAGTCGCCGGTAGGCAACCTGTACTTTATGTCAATGAACCAACCGTTCATCCACCACACAGAATCTACATACTCGTTATAGAAGGGGTCAGCAGACGTGTCTTTTGTCTGGTCGTATCTTCCAATACTCTCATACCCTAGGTATTGGAGTCCTACACCTATCTCCGTATCCCAGTCGTAATTGATCAGCTCACCGAACTTCGAGAAACTGATGTCAATGCTTTTCTGTTGATATGGATAGAGTGAGTAGGTGTCACTGGTTAAAACGCCGTTTACCGTCATGTACCAATCCGTTGAATCTCCGTTTGCTTTAACTATTGACATGTAAAAGGCTGATCCTAAGAAAGCTGCTAGAATCAATGAAGTTGTTAATAACGCTGTTATGTTTTTTCTCATTTTTATTCCCTTTTCCAAGTCGTGTTTGTGTTAGCGTGAAGGTTTATTAAAGATTTTTAGGAGTTCTGATTCAGAATTAGAATAAAAGCCAAAAGGGTTACTCAAACAAAAAATTAAAGTAACAAACATGTTTTAAATTATTCATCCGTGAATACAGCTATTTCCTAATGAACCTTAACCGCTCAGGAGTTTTACCCTTTTCACCTATTTTATAAACTTCAAAGAGTTCAAATTTTGCTCCGCAACTCTTGCACTGTACATAGGCATGATCACGTTTCAATCCCAGCCAAAAACCTTCAGTGGAATTACATTTGGGACATATTTTGAAGTTGTTAGACGCAGTTTCAATTTCTTGTAAATTCAAACCTTCTCCAATCCCGATGTAATATTCTTTTCAAGGAATTTATTGGTTTTGGTGATATGAAATCAGTCAGCCAGGACGAACAATTTATTAATTTTAAACGGCATTCCAACGGTTGATGTTCATGATAGTGCAGATGTTTACAGTTGGCAGATTCTTGACAAACTGTTATGTCGTGGGTTGCGAACAAACAAAGGAGTCGATCATAATTGACCCCGGCTTTGCTGATCAACTAGAAGCTGAAAGACTCTTTGAGTTCATTGATTCAAACGCTCTAATACTAAAATTGATTGTGAACACCCACGGTCATCCAGATCACACTTGCGGCAATGGAATTGTAAAGAAAAGGTTTCACATACCTGTTTTGATACACGAATATGATGCTCACATGGTCGGAAAATCGAGTAGCAAGATTGCAGGGCTCTTTGGCTTTGAGGTTTCTTCACCACCAGCAGATGTGCTGTTGCATGATGGAGACATGGTGAAGTTCGGAAAAACTACTCTGAAAGTTATTCACACTCCTGGTCATAGTCGTGGAAGTATATCACTTTTAGGAGAAAAAGAGGTTTTCACAGGTGATACTTTGTTTGCTGGCTCTATTGGAAGAACAGATTTCCCAGAAAGCTCAAAAAGTAATATGTCCCGCTCCCTAAGAAAGCTGGCAAACTTGCCGAATCACCTTGTTGTTTATCCCGGGCATGGGCCAATGGCAACAATTGCGAAAGAGAAACGGAGCAATCCGTTCCTAGAGTTTTTATAACTATAATGTGTTTTTGAACAAGTCTTCTTGTCTTGATATGTTGAGGTCGCTTGCTTTAAAATCTTCATTGTTCTTCGATAATACCCTTTCACTTAATCCTTTAAATATGACGACTGGTGTTGCCTCCTTTGCTTGCCCCATAAGCAACTCCGCCGCAGTAGCAATTTCATCTACTGTCGCTATGTTTTTCACTTTTAGAATATGCCCAAAAAGATCTTCTTTTCCACGATAATCCTTGAAGGGGTTAATTCCAGCTATACCTATGGCGAAGTTTACTTGTCCACGCCTAAATGGGCGACTGTATGTGTCGCATACGACTACTGCAACGTTTTTTCCTGTTAGTTCCTTGATTTCCAAATGGCATTTTTGCGCTGATCTGTCAGGGTTTTCAGGTAATAATGTAAAGTTGCCTCTACCTTTCACGTTTGACTTGTCTATTCCAGCGTTTATGCACACTAAACCACGTTTGTCTTCAACTAAGAATACTTCAGGAGAAGCTTTCACTATTGTTTCTGTTTCACTTAAGACCAATCCAACAAATTTAGGGTTTTTTCCAGTTATCTTCGCAATGTCTTCCGCTTTTGTCGAAGGAACAACATCTCTGAGTCTTACTATCCTATCTTCACATTTCGAAAAGATTTTCTGTGTAATGGCTATTATATCTCCTTCTTCAATTTTTAAGCCGTTTTTTCTGGCTACTTCGACAACTATTTTCGCTACGTTATCTCCAGGCTTTATTAATGGAAAGTTTTCTAAGGCTATTGCTGTGAAACTTTTCAACTATTGTCTCTCCTTGCTGAAGTTTAGGTGTTGTCTCTACACTGTTAAAAACCCTTTTTATTTTTTTATTCCACAAGATTTCTGATCACAGATTTTGAAATTTTATTTTAAATTCATAATGTTTAAACAATCCTCTACAGAGGATAGTCTAGCTTTAGTATTTACGGATGAGTGAAAACATGAAGAAAAAGTTGAAGTTGTTTTCCATTATTTTGATGTTAATTTCTAGTGCGTTTACGTTTGCAAGCAGAGAATTGGTCTTCACCGCAAACGCAACCTATGTGGAAGGCTCTATTACGAAAGACACCGTTTGGACGCTTATAGACAGCCCATTCGTAATATCTAAAAACGTAAGCGTTTATTCAAACGCTACATTAACCATAGAGCCGGGAGTCGAAGTACGGTTCGGAGGACGTTTTTCATTGATGGTGGAAGGTAGACTTGTTGCAGAGGGTACACAGGATAACATGATAACGTTTACGTCGAACAAGGATGAACCCGAAGCTGGAGATGGGGGAACAATCGAATTTAATGGAGCACAACTGTCTACTTTTGTGTATTGTGTTGTGGAGCATGCGACAAACGGGATAACGGTAGAGAATGGTGCTTTGAAAATCCAGCACAGCACGATAAGTAGCAATTGTGAAAGTGGAATTAGAATACTGAACGGCAACGTAGAAGTTAAAAGTAACGAGATAGTCGACAACGCTGAAAGCGGTATCTACATAACAGGCGATAACCAAGTTACCATACAGAACAACGCTATAAAGTCGAATGGAGACGGCATAATCCTAGCTGAAAACTCAACATCAGGAGTAAACATAAGTCAAAACGTTGTGCTACTTAACAAGCAAAGCGGAATACATCTTGACGCGGATGATTACAGCAACATAGCCATCCTCAACAACACGCTCTCATCAAACTATTACGGATTCCAAGTTTCGGGAAACGCAGAAACGCACATCACCAACAATTCAATCTCTTACAACACCGTAGGAATCTTTTATCAAGCGGGGAACAATCACGTAGCCCACTTTAACGATATCTATGGCAACGATTTGGGTATGGATGTTTCGTCTGACGTTACTGTCAACGCGGAATACAACTACTGGGGCGACGAAAGCGGACCCTACCATGAATCCTTAAACCCTGTTGGAAAAGGCAATCCAGTAGGTGAAGATGGGGTGAATCTGGATTTCATATTCTTCTTAACTGCTCCAGTTGGTTACCTGAACGCACGCCCAACGGCAAGACTTCTGACAGATAAAAGTTTAA